>ERZ772909.183-NODE-183-length-42297-cov-10.433550_pt1 | contig 42297 bp, 39 predicted proteins | sample MGYA00511137_ERZ772909 | MGnify/ENA primary metagenome ERZ772909 (study PRJEB29015, sample SAMEA2738095) | human oral metagenome | biome: human oral; feature: human-associated habitat; material: saliva | place: China | collected 2270 ... | reverse complement strand
TCCCTATAAAAATTCCATGGGGTTTTATAGGGAAGGGATGAAATGTCAGTATTTGTGGGCGGCATTTCAAAATGTGACCCACAGTTATCAAATGCTGAGCCGGAAAGCTCAGCGCTCCTCAGTTTCAATCGGCGCTGTGTCCATGCGGTAGATCTCCGTGGCCGTGTCTGGTGTGGCCGTATGACGCCGCGCCCAGGCCTGGTTTTTAGCACTCTTCTCCCGCTGGGCCAGTAGGTCGACGCCGCCAGTAAACTTTTCTTCACTGATGATTTCGATCTGCGCACTTGCAGGCGTGTATGGGCTGTAGGGACTATACGGGCTGCGCACAATACCAAGGCTTGAAGTATTAAAACCTAGATCTGGGCTAGCTGCGCTAAGCCCCATGAGGGGGCTGTGAACATCCGGGGTTTGCTCCACCGTATCTTGTGTGCTTTGCGCGCTACGGTCCCCGGTATTTAGATCCAAAGTAGAGCTGCTTTGCGTACTGGGTTCTCGCCCGCGCCAAGTGCCAGCGCTGAACCTCGAACTAAAGCTAGCGCTAAGTTTTGAACCCAGGGCGCCAACACTGAGCTTCTCAGACTTCTTAGCTTCCGGCTGTTTTTCTTCGTCATGGCCAGAAGAGCTACCGTAGTTGCCAGAGTAGGACTCGTAATCTAAATCGTCGTAGTAGTCTTCATCGGCCCTAGTCCCAGAGCCGGACTCGTCTTGGCCCCCAGCATTAGCGTGGTAGCCATCCGCAGTGTGGTATTCATCTGCGCTGTCAGCACTCGCATAGTTCCCGGCGTCGTCGTAATTAGCTTCTTTACCAACTGTCTTGGCATCAGAGTCGTAATCAGTGCCGTAAGCGCTGTCGCCAGACATGTCATCGCCGTCGTCGCTATAAGCGCTGTTGCCGCTATAAGCACTGTCGTCGCTGTCGTCATCAGGGGAAATATCTGGCGAAGCGTTGGAAGCCACCACCGCCATGGGCCTTGAGCGCTCCACAAATAGCTCGTCGCCCACCTGCTCGGCCAGGTCTTCGAGCATTTCTACAGCTTCATCAATGATTGCGTCATCCTTGGTACGCACCCCGTGCAGCAGCCAACGCGCCAGGTTCAGCTCACTGACCAGTTCTGCGCGCAACCGCAGGTATTTATCTACGCCCTCAATGCGGCCACGGTCATAGGCTTCCTCGATCACATCCAAAGTGTCAATCGGGGCGCTGGAATAAACCCAGGCCAGATCCTCAGCCGGGTCGCCTACCCGCATTTGGCTTAGCCCTTTGAAAGCCAAAATTGAGCCGCCGCCGGTAATGATGTTCTCTTCGGCCAGGTCACCGTGCACTACCACGGGGTGGAAGCGCCACCACAGATCCTCATCCAGTGCCGACTCCCAGCGGGCTAACAGGTTGGAATCAACCTTGCCGGTCATGGCAGCGTCATCGAATAAAGACTGCCAGTTGCTGCGCACATCGGCGGCAGTGAGCACCGGCAGGCCGGCCTCTTCGATCAGGGTGGGGGGAATTTCATGCAGCTGAGCTAGCGCGCGTCCCAGGCCGGCAGCCAGGCCGGGGCCAGGGCGTAGGGATTCAATAGCTAGCGGGTGGCCGGGGATGTGGCTACGGACCTGCACATACGACTTGTCTGGAAGGGTCACGCCACCTTCAGGGCGCGGCACGTCAAAGTCCACGTAGCCACCGTCTACGCGCCGGCCAATCTGTTTAAGCACCCGCGACTCCGCAATCAGTGCGGCGCCAATGGTGGGGTTGGTGGTGTGGATTACTTCCCAGTGCCGTCCTTGCACGTCAATCAGTCCAGTGAGGGTCTGATCTGCGTCTCGGTGCTGGGGAAGGGCCAACCGCGCGGGGATCACATTGGGGGCGGCAACAACCGCCAGCGCAGCCAGGTTCAGGTAGGAACGCTCACGAGACATGCCTATAGCGTAAAACACGGCTTAGTGGTTGCACCCTTGCCGCGCCGCCGCTTGGGGAATAAGCCCCCGTGATACGCCTGTTGCTAGCGTGGCTGGTGGGCTGGTTTGCTGGGTCCTAGGGCCGACGCCGCCGGCACAGTTTGGTCTCGACGGCGCCTGGGGGGCAAGCTTGACGCCGCCTGGTGGCCAAGCTCGACGCCGTCGCTAGTACCGGGTAGGCGAGCGCTGGGCCGGGGGCGGGCCGCCGTGGGGGACACGCTTGGGTGCCCGGTGGTTGCCGGTTGGGTGGATGGGTGAGCGCCGGACCGGGCGGGTGGGGCCGGCGCTAGTGCCAGGCCGGGCGAGCGCCGTCGTCGTTGGCGAAGAAGCAAGCAGCAACAAAATAGGACTTTAGTACCAAGTAATGCCCACATGCTTTACCTTAAGAAAGACACAATCAAGTCACAACCGGACAAAGTTCAAAAAAAGTGATGCAGGAAACTAACGGGCGCGTTAATCTGGAATTGGAAAGGTATTTACCCAGCTCATAGGGGTATCGAGCGGGAAGTTAGGGGCCAAGGTGGCAACAGACTTTTTTGGTACGCAGGTACGCAAAGCTGTGCGCCGGGCCGGAATTGACCCGCTCAAAGACAGCGTCGAGCTCAATAACATCATCAACTACGTGCGTGAAGAATACGTAGCGCGCGCAGATGCCGGGCTGGTGCCCAGCGATGTTGATTTAGACCAGCTTTCCCGCCAAATCCGCGCAGAACTGACCGGCGCCGGGGTGCTGCAAGGCTACCTGGACGACGATTCCATTGAAGAAGTTTGGGTTAACGGCCCCGGCCAGGTGTTTATTTCGCGCGGCGGACGCAGCGAACTAACCACCACCATCCTCGAAAGCCAGGAATTAGAGCAAATAATTGAGCGTCTGCTGCGCGCCTCTGGACGGCGTCTAGACCTGTCTAGCCCCTTCGTGGACGCCCAACTGCGCGGCGGCGAACGTCTGCACGTAGTGATCCCACCTATCACCGCAGGTAAATGGGCGGTAAATATCCGCAAACACGTAGCTAAAGTAGCCCGCACAGCTGACCTGGTGCGCCTGGGTTCTTTAACCGCCCAGGCAGCCCGCTTTCTCGACGCCGCCGTGGCGGTGGGTTTAAATGTGGTGGTTTCGGGGGCTACACAGGCAGGAAAAACCACCATGGTGCGGGCCCTGGCGGCCGCCATTCCACCCCAAGAACGGGTGGTGACCTGCGAAGAAGTCTTTGAGCTGGGGCTGCGTAACCGCGACTGTGTGGCTATGCAGACGCGCAGCGCCAATATTGAAGATCGCGGTGAAATTCCGCTGCGGCGCCTAATTAAAGAATCTTTACGTATGCGCCCCAACCGGCTGCTTATCGGCGAGGTGCGTGAAGCTGAAGCCCTGGATCTACTGATCGCCATGAACTCGGGGCTGCCCTCAATGTCCACGATTCACGCTAATTCTGCGCGTGAAGCCGTGGTGAAACTATGCACTTTGCCGCTGCTGGCTGGCGAAAACGTCTCTGCCGCATTCGTTGTGCCCACGGTAGCTAGCTGCGTGGATTTGGTGGTGCATTTAAACCAGGATCGCAGTGGCAGGCGGCGCGTAGAAGAAATCGCTTCACTTTCAGGTCGCGTTGAGAATGGTGTGATAGAGCTTGCCAGTGTCTATAAAACCGATAGCGACGGCGTGCTGCGTCGGGGGCTAGGGGCGCCTGATGCACAGCGCTTTAGTCGCGCCGGTTTTGACCTAAGCGAGCTACTGCGACAGGAGCGCCCATGGGGATAGTTATAGGCCTGATATTTGCGCTGGGGTGTTTAAGCATTCTGGCCGCGTGCACTTCGGAACCTAATCCACGACTAACGCGCCTAAACGAAGCCATGGAACGCAACTTGCGTCAAGCCGGGGTGGGTAAAACCTCGCCAGCTGCTTTTAGTGCAGGCTGTCTGGTGGGGGCGCTGGTGGTGGGCCTGGTCTTTTTAGGTGTCAGTGGAGCTTGGCCGATTGCTTTAGCATTTGCGCTAATCACCTTGATCATGCCGGTGGTTTGGATTAACTCCAGGGCCCGCAAACACCGCACTGAGCTGCGCACGCTGTGGCCAGACGCAATTGACACCCTGGTTTCTTCTATCCGCGCCGGGTTAAGCCTGCCTGAAGCCCTAGCTAATTTAGCTGAGCATGGCCCGGTGCCGCTGCGGGGTGAATTCGCTGCCTTTGCAGTGGACTATGCGGTTTCCTCTAGCTTTGAAAACTCGCTGGAAGCTTTCAAGCGTCGCAGTGCAGACCCGGTAGCTGACCGTATTGCCCAAGCCCTGGCGCTGGCTCATGAGGTGGGTGGCAACGATCTTTACCAGGTACTACAGTCACTTTCGCAAATGCTGCGCGCTGATTTACACACGCGCGGCGAGCTGGAAGCGCGCCAATCTTGGACAGTTAACGGCGCTAAGGTGGCCGTGGCTGCGCCCTGGATTGTGCTGCTGCTTCTTTCCACTAAACCTAGTGCCGCCAGTGCCTACGCCACCCGCCAAGGTGCCCTGGTGCTACTGATTGGGGCGCTTACCTGTGCGGGAGCCTACTGGCTGATGCTGCGCCTGGGGCGTTTGCATGAAGAACAGCGGGTGCGGTGATGATGCGACAAGTAACTGCACTGGGTTTTGTTATCTGCGCCTTGGGTTCTAGCGGGGTGTGGCTGATTTACCGCGCCCTTTTCCCTTCCCCACCTACCTTGGCTAGCCGCGTGGAACCCTATGTGCATCTGCGTAAACGTAGTGCTAGCGCGGAAAACTCGCGTTCTTTCAGTTCCTTTATGGGGGCCCTGGTGGCGCAGTTGGGGCGGGCGGTAGAAAATACTGGTTCCTCCTCTGGTTCGGTGCGTCGTCGGCTAAACCGCATTAACAGCCCCCTGAGCGTGGAGGATTTCCGCCTGCAACAGCTGGCCTGCGCTGTGGCCGCGCTGGTAGCCACCATCGCCTTTGGGGTGGGGGCCAGCCGCTTCACCCATGTGGCCCCGCTGGGGGTAGTGGTGTTGGCGTTGATCGCAGCGGTTGTGGGACTGTCTGCACGCGACTGGTACCTGAGCGTTAAAGTACGCCGCTACCAAAAGCAGCTGGTGGATCAGTTGCCTGATACGGTGGAGCTGTTGGCCCTGGCGGTGGGGGCGGGGCTGAGCCCGCAAAACGCGATTGAGCGCGTATGTATGCAGTCCAGCGGGCCTATGCATGACCAGCTGCAAGCCACCTTGTCGCAGATGCGTGCTGGTAGCCGCTTGGCTGTGGCCCTGGAGGATCTGTCTGAACGCAATCAGTTGCCGGCCCTAAGCCGCTTTTGCCAGGCCATGATTGTGGCTATTGAACGCGGCACGCCTATGGCTGAGGTGTTGCGCGCACAAGCCTATGACGCGCGTGAAGCTGCCCGCCGTGCCCTGATGGAGGAGGGCGGACGTAAAGAGATCGCCCAAATGGTGCCGGTGGTTTTCCTAGTGCTGCCGGTAACGGTGGTGTTTGCGCTCTACCCGGGATTGGCGGTGTTGCACTTTAAGCTGTGAAATTTACGCCCGTCTCAAGGCGGGGCGGGCGCACCCATAAAGAAATTCAAAGGAGAATGACTGATGAAAAACATGGTGGTTAAGGCTGCCTCAAAGCTGCGCGCGCTGCGTGGGGCCGTTGGCTCCCAGCGCGGTGATGTGCCCGGATGGGTGCTGGTCACCTTGATGAGCGCCGGATTGGTGGTGGCGTTGTGGACTGTTGCCGGCAAAGTGCTTGTGGAAGTGTTCAACAATGCCATCTCTAAAGTTGCCGGCATGGGTTAGCGCCCAGCTGCGTCAGGTTTTCGGGCTACATCCGGTTTCCCAGGCGTGCCAGGCTTTCCGGCTGCGCCAAGTGCGCGCTAACCAGGGCGGCTCTAACCGGGTAGTGCACTCTAACCAGGCAGGCTTTAACCGGGTAGTGCACGCTAACCAGGCAGGCTCGGTGCTAGTGGAATGGTCGCTAGTAGCGGTGCTGGTCATGGCGGTAACTGCGGCCTTGCTACAGCTGACGCTTAGCTTGTACGTGCGCAATATTTTGGCCGACGCCGCCTCCGACGCCGCCCGTCACGCTGCGTTGGTGGGGGCCAGTGACGCTGAAGCCAATGCGCGCGTACAACAGCTATGCCACGGGGCTTTGCGCGCCAACTACCCGACTAAATCTGAGGTTTCTCACCTGCAACGCGGCTCAGTATCGCTGGTACAGGTGCAGGTCAGTGCCCCTTTGCCGGTGATTGGTCTGTGGTCACCCACAGGTAGCGTGGTGGTGCGCGGCCATGCGGTTGATCAGCGTAGCTATCAGCGTTAGGGGCTCGCATGCGCAAGCTAGATTTTCAACGCGGCAGTGCCACAGTGGAATTTATTGGTTGGACCGCCATAATCGTGATCCCACTGGTGTATTTCATTATTTACCTGTCGTATCTGCAGGCCACGGCGCTGGCTTTAGAGTCGGCAGTGCAGGCAGCTGGTCAGGTGGCTATGCATGCACGCACCCCGGAAAAGGTTTCGCAGGCCTACACCGCCGCCCAACTGGCCTTGGATGATCAAGATGTGCTAGCTGATGCCCGCCAAGCCATGCACATTAGTTGCCTTAGCCCAGGTTGCGGTGATGGGCGTGTGAGCATTTCGATTAGCGCCAAAGTGGCCCTGCCGGGAACTGGCCGGGCAGGTCAGGGTTTAGCTCCAGTGAGTTTAAGTGCTACTCGGCAGGTGCAGCTAGCTGATACACGCGGCTGGAAAGGGGCTAAATAATGCGCACCTTACACTGTCAAGTGCCCTCTCGAATGCGCCGGGCCTGTGCGAGCCAGTCCGGCAGCACCATGCTGCTAGGAATTGGGGTAGGGGCAGTGGTGCTGGCTTTGATCCTGATTTTGGCTACTGCCACTGCGATTTACCTTGACCTTAAACGCCTAACCTACCTGGCCGACAACTGCGTGGCCTTAGCGGCCCGTGAAGTTGGCAGTGAGGGTCAGTTAGATGCGCTTGCCGCCCAAAAAACAGCCAGCTCATGCGTGGCACAGCAAGGCAGTGACCCTAATGGCCCTTTGGCTGGTTCGCGCCTTAGTGCAGTTAGTCTTAGTGGTTTAAGCGTGCAGGGGGGCAAGGTGCAGGTGCAGCTTTCGGCCCGCACCAGCCCGGCCCTGATTCCTTGGGGGTTGCTGCCTGCCAGTGGCTTTAACCTGCACGCTAACGCCTCTTCTCACCTCAGCTTGCTGCAGTAAGGCCGCGACGACGCCACGTAGCTAGCTCTAGCCGCACACTTAGCTCTAGCTGCCGACTGCTGCGGGCACTGGCGCCGTCGAGACCTAAATGACCTGGCCGGCACGCATACGTACCACCCGATCGCACTGAGCCGCCTCAGCGGAGTAGTGGGTGGAAATCAAAATCCCCACCCCACTGGAGGCCAACTGACGCAGATACTGCCAAAGCCGCAGTCGGGCTAGCGGATCCATGCCGGAGGTAGGCTCATCCATAATCAGCAGCTGCGGAGCGTGCATAGTGGCGTTCATACAGGCCAACATGCGCCTAGTAGACAGTGGCAAGTTGGCTACTGGGTTGGCGCCAAAACTGCTGGCCCACCGGCCCACCTGGGTGGGGACCTGACACTGATACTGGCGCGCATTGAAAATCAAGTTTTCACTTGCGCTCAACGATGGCGCCAAACCCACAAACTGGGGCACGTACCCTAAAAGCTTGCGCGCCTGTAAGCTACCGGGGCGTTGGCCCAGCACGCTAACCTGGCCCGAAGAGGCTGCTTCGAGACCCAAAATAATGCGCATACTGGTGGATTTACCGGCGCCATTAGCGCCAATTAAACCCACAATTTCACCCGGCGAGACAGCAAAAGACACGCCTTTAAGAGCCTCAAAATCGCCAAAACGTTTGCGCAGTTCATGCACGCTAATCAAGTCCTGCGCTTGGGGGGAGGGAGTCGTTGCTGGCTTGTTGCTGCCTAACTGGGTTCTGGCGGGCTGCGGCTGGGTTGGGCTGGCGGGCTGCGCGGGGACTGAGTCGCTAGCCCCCGCTTGGCTTGATTGACCAAGCTCTGTGCTAAAACCTTGCCAATCGGAGCCGCTTTGGGCGCAAAGCTGCCAGGCGATACAGGCTCGCTCTAGCGGAGCGCTGCGCTGCCAAGGCTCGCCCAAGCTGGCCACGGTTTGCTCATCAAGCTGGGGAGCGCAGGCAATTAGTTGCTTAGCGGTGCCGGTGGCCATCACACGTGAGCCCAAAGTCAAAATAATTTGGCTAGAGTCTTCAGCCTCATCAATATAGGTGGTGGCCACTACCACCGTGGCACCCCGGGCTGCTTCAGCCTTAATTAAAGACAAAATAGCTGTACGTGAGTCAGGATCAACCCCGGTAGTGGGCTCATCTAGTACCAGCAGCTGCGGCTCAGGTAGGGCCGCCATAATCACGCCCAGCTTTTTGCGCATCCCACCAGAGAGGTTGCGGGCCAGGCGGTTGGTGAAACGATCCAGGTCAGCTGCCTTTAACAGCTGCTGGGCGCGGGCGTCGTCGTAGTGACCAAAAATTTTTGCCACAAAACGCAAGTTTTCAGCCACAGTTAAATTCGGCCAGGTACCCGAATCGCTAGGCATATAGCCAATCTGGCTGGACTCGGGCAGGGCGCTGACCTTACCTTGGCTGGGGCGACGACGGCGGTTAAGCAGCGCCAAGATCGCATCCTTAGCACTAGCGCCGTCGCCAATGATGCTGCTGACGCTAGCGGGAGCAAAAGTAAGGCAGGTACCCTCCAGGCCTGCGCAACGTGCATTTTTAAAACTAATCACGGCTAGCCCCTTAAATACTGCGCAGCGAACGAGTCAGGCGCGCCGTAGCTGCCCCAAAGAGCACCACGCATTGCAACGCCATAATGCTAAGCGGCAGCCACAACTGCCCAGCGTTGGAACCGTTAAGCATCACTCCGCGTGAAACCTGCACAAACCAGGTCAGCGGCAGTAGATAACCTATGCAGCGTACCCAGGTGGCCATGGATTCGAGTGGGAAAACCAGGCCCGAAAGCAACGTCTGGGGAATGATGGTCATAATCGCCATTTGCACTGCCTGCGCTGTGGTTTGCGAAACCGTGGAGATCAGCACGCCTAGCCCTAACACCACACCCAGGAACAGCACCCCGGCCAGCGCAAATAGCCACAGCTGCCCGTTGAATGGAATATCGAATAGGTACACACCTGCTAGTGCCACCGCGCTCATATCCACTACCGCCAGCATAAAGTAAGGCGAAATTTTGCCAGCAATAATTGAGCGAGCCTTAATTGGCATAACCGCCAGCTGCTCCAGGGTGCCGGCCTCGCGTTCACGCACCATGCCAATAGAGGTGATCAGGGTGCCAATAACCGCCATCACCAGGCCGATTAGACCAGGAATCATCACCCAAGAGGTTTTTAGGTCAGGGTTGAACTCCACCTTGATCCAGTTGGTGTTAGTTTCCTGAGCTTGCTTGGCTAGGGCCTGGAGTTTTTGACTTTGCTCCTTAGCGGCTTGGGCGGCTTTAGCGGCTTGGGCTGGGTTAGTGCGTAGCCCCTGCGCGCTTTGCTGGGCTTGGGTGGCGGCGCTGGAAAGCTGTTTTAGCTGGGCGCGCATGTCGGTGGCCTGCATTTGCACCAGGTCGGCCTTGGCGCTTTGGGCGGTAAAGAGTTTGGCGCCATTTAAGTAGACATCCACCCGCTGGCTTAAGGTTCCCGCCTTGGCTTTGGGGATAACGACGACGTCGCCGCTGGGCGAGCGCAGTAGCTTTTGGGCCTGGGTGGGGGTGGCAGGGGCTGAAGTGTCAGCCGTAAAGTTGAATTTGTCGGCTCCCGGTAGGGATTTTAGATAGCTGACAGTTGAGCTGGCCTGGGGGCCTAGGACTTTGACGTTGATGTGGTCAACGGAGAAGTTGGCGGCGTAGCCGAACACTAGCAGTAATAGCAGTGGCAGCATGATAATCATGGCTAGCGTGCGCCGGTCACGTTTGAGTTCTTGAAATTCCTTGATGAATAAGGCCCTCATGGTGTGTTCCTTTGATTGTGTCTGGTGTCCAGTAGGGCAACAGGCGCGGTATTTCATCGCTTGATGAAAATATTAAGATATTTCATCGACTGTGGAAATACTTGCTCTCTAATGTGACGCAATATACGGTAGAGACGTGAGTTCAGCTGCTAACGCCGTCGGGGGAGCCAAACGTGGCCCGCGCAAGGGTGGGGTAGATAAAGAGCAAATTTTGGCTGCCGCACGCGAAGAATTTGCGCTGCATGACTACAAAGGCACCACCATGCGCTCAGTGGCGCGCCGGGCCGGGTGTGATGCCAAGCTGATTCACTACTACTTTGGCTCCAAAGATGAACTGTTTGCTGAAGCTATCTCGCAGGTAATGGAATCGCTGCAGATTGCCCAGTGGTGGGTAAGTCAAGCCAAGGCAGGTGGGGGTGGGGGAACGCAGGTACTGCGCCAGCTACTGGAATTTGTAGAAACTAATGAATCTGGGCCAGCTTATGTGGCCATGGTGCGCGCACTGTCTTCTGAAGAGCGAGTGCGACAAATGTTTCTAGACCGCATTACTTCGCGCGTAGCTCTGCCAACATTTATCAGTTTGGGTTTAGATCAGGTGCCAGTGCGTATGAATCTAATGACCACCCAGCTTTTAGGCCTAATAAGCGTGCGCTACATCATGAAATTTGAGCCTCTAGTCTCAATGTCAAGAGATGAAGTAGCTGCCCTGGTGGGGCCAACTTTAGATAGGTATATGTCGCAAGAGCTATTTGCTAAGTAATAAAACTGCCCTGCCAATATTTTGGCAGGGCAGGCATCAGTGGATGTTTTGAATAGATTTTAGGCGGCTACCGGCAGGTCAAGCTCGCTTTGACGACGGCGCAGCTTGGCGGCCTGGCGCTTGGCTAGCTGCTTCATGTAAGCACGCTTAACAGTGACAACCGTGTATACGCCCACTGCCAGGAAGAACAGGTTGGCTACAGCTGAAGGCCAAGCGTTTACGTAGGCGCAGTTGATAATCAGCAAAATCGCGCCCGACATGTTCAGGGCGTTGTACTTTAGGGAATCGCCGGCCCACACGCCGCGCGCCACTAGGAAGTAGGCGGCTACAAGAGCTAGGGAACCGATCCAGCCGATAACGGCGACGCTGATGTCAACAAGGGAAGTCACGCAGATATTTTTACGCGCTTTTAAAGTGAAGATCAATTAAATAAAAACGCATTGGGTATGTAGAATTACTTCATGCAGTTGGATCCGCGACGCATGGCTATTCTGCTGGCTGTATATCGTAACGGTGGAATTGTGGCCGCCTCAGATACTTTGCGTATTTCCCCCAGTGCTATTTCGCAGCAGATCAGGCTATTAGAGAAAGAAGCTGGGGTACAGCTGCTAGAGCGCACACCCCGCGGTGCACAATTAACCAGTGCCGGCCGGCTGCTAACTGACGCCGCAGAACGCATAGAGGCTGAAATCACAGGTGCCCAGCGCGAGCTTTTAGCCTCCAGTGGCCAAAGTGTGACCGGTATGGTGCGGGTGGGCTCATTCCAAACCGGTATTTTGGCGCTGCTGCTGCCGGTGCGTGAACAGATAAACCAGCTGCATCCAGGTATTGAACTACGTATCTATGAGCTCGATGATGCAGTTTCTCGCCGGCGCCTGCGCAGCGGCGAGCTAGACATGATGCTGCTAGAGGCAGATGAATCAATTACTTTCACCCCCACCAGCTCCACCAAAGACATCCCCCTAACCTCAGATCCCTGGGTGTTGGCAGTACCCCCGCATCGCCCTGTGCCGGCCTCACTTAGCGAGCTAACTAAACTCAACTGGCTGGATATGGATATTTCGACGGCGGGCGGCGCGGCCATGCGCCGGCTAGAGGGGGCCCTAGGGCACCGTTTTAACTCCACCCACGAAATCAACGACTACTCCACAGGGCTAACCATGGTGGCGCAAGGCTTGGGCTACTGCCTAGTGCCTCAACTGGCTCTAGGAAGTTTCCCCGCGCCCGCCGGAGTTGTCCTGCACCACCTAACTGGACTGGGCGGACGCAAAGTGGTGCTGCGCCATCGGGCCACCCGCCTAGAACCAGACGCCGCCGCCAGTGAAGTAATCCGCCTACTAACGGCGAAAGGACACTGACGACGGCGCCTAAAGCTAGGCTCAGTAGCTTTTGATCAGGAAGTGGCTACAGCTCCGGTAAGCACCAGCACCACAATCACCGCACCCAAAATCACACGGTAGATCAAGAATGAGGTGAACTTGTTGGAAGAGACAAACTTGAGCAGCCAGGCGATAGTGGCATAAGCGACAATACCCGAAACCACGGTACCCAAAATGGTGGGGCCCCAACCAATGTCAGCAGAGATATCTTCACTGGCGGTAACGGCCTCCAACAAACCTGCAGCCACCAGCGCCGGAATACCCATAAAGAAAGATAGGCGAGTGGCGGTTACGCGGTCAAAACCACGGAACAAACCTGCGCTGATGGTAGCGCCAGAGCGAGAAATACCCGGGAAAATCGGGGCCAAAGCCTGGAACAGACCAATAATCAACGCATCCATAATGGTCACTTGGTTCATGGAGCGGTCCAGGTTCTTCTTGCGGTCAGCCAGCCACATCACCAGTGACCACACCACCAGCGCGCCAGCAATAATCCACAGGCTACGCGAAGTGGTCTCAATGAAGTTCTTCAGTGCCAGGCCCAACACAGCCACCGGAATAGAGCCCACAATAATGCCCCAACCCAGGGTGTAGTCGGGGTCAGCGCGGTGCTCCTTGTTACGCAGGCCGCGAATCCAGGCCGTAGCAATGCGTACAATGTCAGACCAGAAATAAACTACGGCAGCGAGGATCGCGCCAATCTGGATGATAGCGGTAAACGCGGTCATACCAGCAGAGTTGATCTGGTAGCCCAGCAGTTTTTCCACGATGTTGAGGTGTCCGGTGGAAGACACCGGTAGGAATTCGGTGATGCCCTCAATCACGCCTAGGATGATGGCGTCGATCCAGTTCATGTAAAGGTCCCTCTGGTCAGATAAATATTTGCTTAGGTAACTCTAGCGTGCTTCCAGCGTTATAGCCGTGGCCTTGATAACTGCAAACAGACTAGTGCCCACCTGGATGCCTAATTCTGCAATGGCGGCGGCGGTTAGGCGGGTGCGTAAACGCTGCCCATCAGCTAGGCGCAAGGACAAACTTACTACCGCTCCGTCGCCATCCAAACTGCTAACGCTCACCGGGATGACATTACGCGGCGAACCTTTAGGTTGTTGCGGGTAAAGCGCAATGGCATCAGGGTTAATAAGTGCAACCGCCTTAGCACCCACCTGCCAGGCTGGTTCGTCGGCATTGGCTTGGGGCCACTGGGCCAGGCGCAGACTCAGACCCTGGCCAAGCTTGAGCCGCGGGGTGGCCTCGTCCCCAGCCAAAGTGCCGTTTAGCAGGCTGGCCCCCGTTAGGCTGGCAACAAACTCGGTGCTGGGGGTGGAAAGGATTTCGGTGGTGGGGCCTTGGGTGACCAGCTGCCCGGCTTGCATTACGGCGACGGCGTCACTCAGGGAGGCAATATCTACCAGATCGTGGCTGACCATCACTACGGTGATAGCACGCGCCTTGGCACGCTCGCGTAGCAGGGCGCGCATCTGGGAGCGGGACGGCACATCCAGGGCCGCCATGGGTTCATCTAGCACCAGCACTTGGGGACTGGTGGCCAGGGCGCGGGCTAAAGCTACCCGGGCGGCCTGACCACCTGAAAGCTCGCCGCCTTGACGGTAGGCCAAGTGGCTGGCTCCCACTGCGTGCAGCTCCTGCCAGGCGCGTTGGCGGGCACGACGGCGTCCTTGGCCCTGGCAGCGCGGGCCAAAAGCCACGTTATCCAACACGCTCATATGGGTGAAAATCCCTGGGTTTTGCGCCAACAGCGCCACAGGGCGTTTGCCGGGGGATACGAAAGTGCCGTGCCAGCCGGGCTCATCTAGGGTTTTGCCAGCAATTTTTAGATACCCCTGAGTGCGTAGCAGGCCGGCAATCATTAAACACAGGGTGGATTTACCACAGCCATTAGGGCCAATCAGAGTTAAGAACTGGCCGGGGCTAACCTCTAGGCGGGCATTATCAATTGATCGCTCAGGCAGCTTAGCCACCAGCTCAATGCTAGAACCAGGCTTGGTGGGGTAAGCCGGCTGGATGTGTGCACTACTGGAGGCGCCAGCCGCATCAATCTTTTTGAATAGCTGACGGGCCAGCCAGGTACGCAGGCGGTAAATCCAGCCGCCAGGCAGCGCCGTCAAGCCCACCAACAGGGCGGAAGTAACCACCAGTACCACCGCCAGGGCCAGGGCGGTATCCGCATCCGATTCTCGCTCCAAATAGATAGCCAGCGGCATAGTGCGAGTAGTGCCCTCTAGTGAGCCCGCAAAAGTTAGCGTAGCCCCAAACTCGCCTAGCGCGCGTCCCAGCGCCAAGGCTGTGCCGCGCGCCAAAGCTGGAGCCACTAAAGGCAAAGTGATACGCATTAGCACCGTTAAAGAGCCTGCTCCCAAGGTGCGGGCCATGCGTTCAGCTTGACAATCACGGCTGCGTAAAGCCGCCTCCAAAGTGACTACCAAAAACGGCATGGACACAAACACCTGGGCCAAAACCACCGCCGTCGTCGAAAAAGCGATAGAAATCCCGGCCTCTTGCAGGCTGGGGCCAAGCCAACCTCTGCGCCCGAAAGTAGCCAGCAACGCAATACCGGCCACCACCGGGGGCATAGTCATGGGCAACACCACCACAATGCGGGCCAAACCCACTCCCGGCCACTGGCGTGCCAAAGCCAGCGCCAAAGGCACCCCCAAAATCAGGCTGACCAGGGTGGATATTAGGGCGGTGCGCAGGCTCAGCCACAGCGCTATTTGGGCGCTTTCACCGCTCAAAAGTGTAGGAATTTGCCCCCAAGGCACGCGCAGCCCCACCCCGATAAGCGGCGTCACAATCGCTAAAGCGGCAATTATGCCTAAGACACGCACGCTTAGCGGAAGGGAGGACAAAGAATTATCGCTGGGGCTGCGCATGGTGGTATTTACCGGGTCCTAAATGACCTTAACCAGGCTTTACTTGCTGGCGGCTGGGCCAAAACCGGCCTTAGCTAAAATAGCCTGACCGTCCTTGGAGTTGACGTAGTCGATGAAGATCTTGGCGTCCTTGTTGTTGGCGCCAGACTTGGTGGGGGCGATCAGGTAGTGGTTGACCACGCCGTGAGAGTCGATTTTGATGGTTTCAACCTTGTCGCCGCTGGCCTTGGCGTCCGTGGTGTAAACCAGGCCGGCGTCAGCCTCGCCGGTTTCCACCTTGGTGCGTACGTCGGTTACCTTCTGCTCTTCGGAGACAGGCTTGAGGGTGATACCGGCGGCTTTGGTTAGCTTGAGCGTGGCCGCGCCGCAAGGCACGGCTGGGGCGCAAATAACCAGCTTGGCTTTATCTAGGGAAGCGTCCAGGCCGGTTACTTTAGCAGGGTTACCCTTGGGAACAATCAGGGTTAGTACGTTGGTGGCAAACTCGCTGGGGGCGCTCGCCACACCCGCCTTGACGGCGTCGTTCATGGTGGATTTGTTGGCGGTGGCCAGCACCTGGGCGTCGGCGCCATTGTTGAGCTGGGAAACTAGATCCTGGCTGCCCAGGAAGGAGAACTTAACTTTCAGGCCCGGATTAGCGGCCTCCACCTTCTTACCAATCTCGGTGTAGGTTTCCTTCAGCGAAGCGGCCGCAAACACGGTGATGGTGCGCTCACTAGCAGCGCTGGTGCCGGCAGAAGAACTGGGGGCGCTAGTGCCAGAGCAAGCGGCTAAAGCCACGGCGGCAGTAGCTGCCAAAACTGCACTGGCAACTTTACGCAGCGATGCGAACATATCTAACTCCTTGAAACAAAGCGGGCCGATAAAAACGGCTCCACTAGGGATAATAGCGTTTTTATCGGCCCGCTAGGGCTTTGGTTAGGGGCGAGGCCCTAACTGTATGGATGGCGGCGCGGCCTAGGCGCCCTGGCCTGAGGCTCAGACGCCCGGGGCTATAGCCTAGGCGCCCTGGGAGGGAGCCTCAGCGGCAAAACCAGGCTTGGAGGCGTTGCCAGTGCCCTGAGTGTGTACCGGTTGCCAGCCGCGACGTACCGGGTCAGCCTGGATCGCAGGCTTACGTGAGCGGTAAATCACGTAGGGGCGGTTCACATAGCCCACCGGGGCGCTAACCACGTGCACCAGGCGAGTAAATGGCCAGATTGCAAACAGTAGCAGACCGGCAATCACGTGCAGCTTGAAAGACATGGGCACATCAGCCATCAGCTCCGGCTTAGGCTGCAACACGAAAATTGAGCGCAGCCAGGGACTGATGGTTTCACGGTAGTCATAGCCCCCGTGTGGCCCAAACAGCTGGGTGGTGACGGTGGCGTAAGCACCCAAACCAATCGGCAGCAGCAGCAGCACGTACATGATCTTGTCGTTAAGGGTGGTGGCCGCGCGCACGCTACCAACCACGAAACGACGGTAAAGCAGACCAACTAGGCCCACAATGGTCATTGCACCTGCCAGTGAACCCATGCTGACAGCACCCAGGTGGTATAGGTGCTCGGGCACACCCACCGCTTCAGTCCAGCTCTTAGGAATCAGCAAACCAACAATGTGGCCCGCAGCTACAAACAAGATACCGAAGTGAAACAGTGGGGAAGACCAGCGTAAAATCGCTGATTCATGCCACTGGCTAGAGCGCGAAGTCCAGCCGTACTGGTCCTTCTTATAGCGCCAAATTAGGCCGCTAATGAGCAGCGCAAAAGCGACGTAGGGCAGGACCACCCACGCCAGTAATGCGGATGTAGACATGTTCTCCTCTTTTCGGGCGTGGATTTAGACCTGCACGGCGTCCACAGCGGGCGCCTCATTTTGGGCTGCAAGCCTGGGGGCAGTGGTTGGGAAGGGCAAAATATTGGTTACCCCCACGGTTTCGGTAGGCGGCCCGGCGTGAATCAAGGCCGCCACCCGTGCGGCAGTAGCTTCATCCACTGGCGCCAAGGTGGCGCTTAGGGCCTCAATAATTGCCGCATAGGGGCTGTGGTAGCTGCGCAGTGCCCGCAAAAGCACCTCAATGCCTTCACGGTGACTGCCCAGCAAAATAGCAGCAATTTCGTCGTCGCTACGAGCCGACAGCTCCAGCACTAAAGGCAGGTAATCTGGCAGCTCATCGCTGGTTTGCTCCCAGCCTGCGCCGGCTAGGGCCTGCTTAAAGGCCAGCAGCGCGGCGCCCCGGTGACGGGTATCGCCCACGGCGTAGTAGCTCAGGTACAGGCAGCAGCGACGACGGCGGTCAAAAGTTTCCACATAGTGCTCAGCTAGAGCGCGTTGACCTAGCTGGGTGGCCGTAGCCAAAAACCGCTCCAGCGGGCCGGCTACCTGCTCAGGTAGCTCAGCCAACGCGTCACGGCAGGCCTGCAGGCGCTGGGGAAAACTCTCATCTGGATAGTCCAGCAGCAGCGAACACACCATATGGGCGGTGCGCCGCTGAGTGTCGCTTAGCGCCAAGGCGCCTACGGCAGCAGGACTCATTGGCGCGCTCCGGTGGGGGCTGGGGCACCAGGCCCGCTAGAGCCGGCGGTGCGACGTGAACGCACGCTAGGTAGCGGCAAGGACACGCGTCCGTTGCGACGCACATCGGCGCCGTGGAAACCGCTCACATCGGTGCAGCCGCTAGCGCAGGCACTGGGGGCGCCTTCACCAAGCAGCGCGGCGACGTCGTCGCCCATAGCCTCCATGCCGCGAGGTACCTCAGGGCGGGTGGTGGGCACTACGAAACGGTCGTCGTACTTGGCGATAGCCAGCAGCCGGTACATGCGCTCTAGGTCCTGAGCCTCCATGCCTACGCTGGCAGCAATCTGCGGGTCAGGTTCCTGACCCAGGTTGCGGGCGCGCATGTGTGAACGCATAGCGGCCAGGCGGCGCAAAGTACGCTCAATCAGGTTCACGTCGCCAGCGGTAAACAGACCCGCCAGGTACTCCATAGGAATACGCATGTCGGCTACAGCGCTTAGCAACACACGGTGATCTTCAGCGTCAAAGCCGGCGTTAGCCACCTCATCAACCACCGGGCTGAGCGGGGGCACATACCAAACCATGGGCATGGTGCGGTATTCGGGGTGGATCGGCAAAGCCACCTCATAGGTGTTGATCAGATCCCAGATGGGGGAGGACTTAGCCGCCTCAATCCAGGTGTCCGGAATGCCGCTGGCACGGGCGCCAGCCACCACCTGCGGGTCACGCGGGTCGAGCATGATTGAACGCTGCGCCATGTACAGATCCTGAGGGTCTTCCACCGCAGCGGCCTGAGATACACGGTCGGCGTCGTAGAAGATAACACCCAGGTAGCGCAGGCGCCCCACGCAGGTTTCCGAGCAGATCGTGGGCTGACCGGCCTCCAGGCGCGGATAGCACAGGGTGCACTTTTCAGCCTTACCGCTGGAGTGGTTGAAGTACACCTTCTTGTAGGGGCAGGCGGACACGCACATGCGCCAACCACGGCAAGCATCCTGATCTACCAGCACAATGCCGTCCTCAGTGCGCTTATACATGGCGCCCGAGGGGCAGGCGGACACGCAGGTGGGGTTGAGGCAGTGCTCACAGATACGCGGCAGATAGAACATGAAGGTGGACTCAATGTCCTTCTTCACGCTCATGTTCATCTGGGCCAAAACTGGGTCTTGATCCAGGGTTTCCATTGAGCCACCCAAGTTGTCATCCCAGTTGGGACCCCACTCGGGCTGGTTAATGTAGCGCCCATCTAGCTGGCTCTTGGCACGCGCCACCGGAATGGCGGGCGAGTCTTTGGGGGCCGAGAGCAGACGGTCATACTCATAAGTCCAGGGCTCGTAGTAGTCCTCAACCGTGGGCATCTGCGGGTTGGCGAAAATATTGGCTAGGCGACGCAAACGCCCACCTGAGCGGGGCACCAGCTTGCCGTTCTTGGTGCGCTTCCAACCGCCCTGCCACTTGTCTTGGTCTTCCCAGCCGCGCGGGTAGCCCACGCCTGGGCGGGTTTCAACATCGTTGAACCACATGTATTCGGTGCCTTCACGGTTAGTCCAGGCCTGCTTACAGGTCACTGAACAGGTGTGGCAGCCGATACATTTGTCGAGGTTCATCACCATGCAAATTTGTGCCATTACGCGCATCAGAAAGTTACCTCCTGGTTACGACGACGGCGAATCACGGTGACTTCGTCGCGCTGGTTTCCGGTGGGGCCAATGTAGTTGAAGGCATAGCTCATTTGCGCATGTCCACCCGCGAAGTGAGTGGGCTTGAGGAAGATACGCGTGAGCGAGTTGTGCGTGCCTCCACGCTTACCGCTGGTTTCCGTCAGCGGGGTGTTGATTTGGCGGTCCTGGGCGTGGTGCATGAACACCGTGCCCTCGGGGATACGGTGGGAGACCACCGCACGTGCCGCCACGATACCGTTACGGTTGACTGCCTCAATCCAGTCGTTGTCTTTGACGCCGATCTTTTCCGCGTCAGCGGGGCTCATCCACACGGTTTGGCCACCGCGTCCCAGCGTGAGCATGTGCAGGTTGTCGTAGTACTGGGAGTGGATCGCCCACTTGTTGTGCGGGGTCAGGTAGCGCACGGCCACCTGCGCACTGCCGTTAGCGTCGGTGGTTACCTGGCCCAGTTCAGGTTCGCCGGCCAGGGCCGCCAGGTCTAGCGGGGGCCGGAAGATCGGCAGGGACTCACCCAGATCACGCATCCAGTCGTGCTCCACGTAGTAGTGCATGCGGCCAGTTAGCGTGTGCCAGGGCTTGGCGCGCTCAACGTTAACCACGAAGGCGCTGTAGCGTCGTCCGCCATGCTCCGAACCAGACCACTCTGGGGAGGTGATTACCGACTGGGGCTGCTGGATAGTGTCAGCGTAGGTAATGTGACGGTCCTCAGAGCCCTCTGATAGGTCCCAAGACTTAACGCCGGTACGTTCAGACAGCTTGCGCCAGCCGTCAGTGGCGACGGCGCCGTTAGTCGTGCCCGAAAGGGTAAGTACCATCTCGGCTGCCTTCACCGCAGTGTCGACCAACGGACGCCCGGCCTGCGGGCCGGTGGAGGCCACGCCGTTCTTGTGGGCCAGGTACTCTATGCCGTTACCGGCGGCGCTTAGCGGTACACCTTTAAGGGGCATGCCAGCCTTTTCAACCAGCGGGCCAACCGTGTTGAACTTGTCGATGATCTGCGTGTAGTCACGCTCAATCGGCACCAGCTTGGGCATGGTTACGCCCGGGATCCACTGCTTAGGCAGGTTTTCAACACTGCCGTGAGGCATGGTCAGCTCATCTGGCGTGTCGTGCATCAGCGGCGCAGCCACAATATCGGTCTGTGTACCCAGGTACTTGACTGCCATCTGGGAAACCAGCTGCGCCAGGGACTGGAACACCTGGAAGTCGGTGCGTGCCTCCCAAGGCGGGTTGATAGCTGCGTTGAAGGAGTGAATATAGGGGTGCATGTCCGTAGAGGACAGGTCTTCCTTCTCATACCAGGTAGCTGCCGGCAGTACGACGTCGGAGTGCAAGGTGGTGGAGGTGTTACGGAAGTCCGCAGTCCACATCAGATCCAGCTTGCCCGTAGCCGCCTGCTCGTCCCACTGCATGGTCTTGGGACGCAAGTTCTCCGGGGTTTCATCAATGTTTACGTCATTGCCGGTACCCAGCATGTGACGCAGGAAGAACTCGGTGCCCTTAGCGGAAGAACCCAGCAGATTGGTACGCCAGTTAGCCAGAATGCGCGGGAAGTTCTCAGGGCGAGAAGGGGCTTCGCAAGCAAAATGCAGCTTGCCAGCCTCAAGCTCACGCACGATGTATTCCTTAACATCCATGCCCTCTTCACGTGCCTGCTGCGTCAGTAGCAGCGGGTTACGGTCAAAGGTGGGGTAGGAGGGCATCCAGCCGCGCTTCATGGATTCCACCATGAAGTCCGCGTTGGACTTACCCACCATAGAGCCGGGGTGTACTGGGGAGGCGATGCGGTCAGCCTGAGTGCGGTCATAGCGCCACTGCTCAGTGGTTAGGTACCAAAAAGCGGTGGTGATCATTTGGCGGGCCGGACGCTGCCAGTCCAGGGCGAAAGCAAACTGGCTCCAACCAGCAATCGGACGCACCTTTTCCTGACCCACATAGTGGGCCCAGCCGCCACCGTTAACACCCTGAGTGGCGCACATGGAGGTCAGCGCCAAAATGGTGCGGTAGATAGCGTCAGCGTGGAAGTAGTGGTTAATGCCCGCGCCCATAACAATCATGGAGCGGCCCTTAGATTCAATGGCGTTAGTGGCAAAGTCACGAGCTACACGAATCAGGGCGTTAGCGTTAAGACCACTCATCTCCTGCGCCCAAGCCGGGGTAGCCGGCACGGAGGAGTCCTCATAGCCGCTAGGCCACTGGCCCGGCAGGCCTTCACGCTCAACCGCATACTGGGCTAGCAGCAGGTCATAGACAGTAGTGACCAGGGTGTCACCCACACGCAAAGTGGGTACGCCATAGTTGACCACGCCGCCACCGGCCGTGCCCGTGGGGGTGGTGGAGCTGGGCAGGTCAAAACGCGGCAGGCTAACCAACTGGGGCTTCCAGTTGGCCACATCCATGGCGCTCATAACCGGGTCTACACCCTCAAGCTTGAGGTTCCACTTACCCTTACCGCCAGGACCAAAACGGTCAGCCAAGGTACCGCCCGGGTCGGCCGGGCCACGCTTGGCATCCCACACCAAGGTGCGGTAGTCAGGGTTTTCTAGCTTAGCTAGGTGCTCATAGCCGGGCAGATCTTTAACATCTGCGGCGGTTAGGAACTGGCCGGGCACATACCCCTGCTCAGTCTTTTCCAGCTTGATCAAGAAAGGAGAGTCAGTGTGGCGACGCATGTAGTCAAGGAAGAACGGCTCACGGCGAGCCACGTGGAATTCCTTGAGGATCACGTGCCCCATAGCCTGGGCCACGGCGCCGTCGGTACCGGGAGCAACCTTTAGCCACTGGTCAGCGAACTTAGTGTTGTCCGCATAGTCGGGGGAAACCGCAATTACCTTCTGGCCATGGTAGCGGGCCTCGGCCATAAAGTGCGCGTCAGGGGTACGCGTCAGCGGAATATTAGAACCCCACATGATCAGGTACTGAGAGTTGTACCAGTCACCGGACTCAGGCACATCCGTCTGGTCACCAAACACCTGCGGGCTGGCCGGCGGCAGGTCCGCATACCAGTCATAGAAGGAAAGCATGGTGGCACCAATTAGCTCGTGGAAACGCGAGCCAGCGCCGTAGGAAATCATCGACATAGCCGGGATAACCGAGAAACCGGCAATACGGTCCGGACCCCACTGGCGGATAGTGTGCACATGCGCAGCAGCGATTAGCTCCAGAGCCTCATCCCAGCTCACGCGCACCATGCCACCGCGACCACGGGCGCTCTTATAAGCGCTGGCAATAGCCGGGTCGCTAACTACCTGCTCCCAGGCGGCGACGGCGTCGCCATTGCAACGCTGCTTAGCCTCACGGTAAGGGTCCAGCAGCGCTGAGCGAATGTAGGGGTAACGGATACGGGTGGGCGAGTAGGTGTACCAGGAGAAAGCCGCCCCACGCGGGCAACCGCGCGGCTCATACTCTGGCATATCGGGGCCGGTGGTGGGGTAATCGGTAGCCTGCTGCTCCCAGGTAATGATCCCGTCAGAGACCATTACCTCCCACGAACACGAACCGGTGCAGTTAACCCCGTGCGTGGAGCGCACAACTTTGTCGTGCTTCCAGCGCTCGCGGTAGAACACATCCGCGTCGCGACCACCGGTTAGAAATAGGCGGCGAGCGTCGTCGCTAACCTGGCCTTTACGCAGGTAGCCACCCATTTTTAGCAGGCCAGGCAGGGACTCAGTGTCCGGTGCCTTGCTGGCTGAATCGGTCATGGTTAATTCCTTCAAATTTTTCCGACGCCGGCTATAGCTGGCGCGAGTTGGTCTTAGAAACGGCCGAGGCCGCGTTTGAGATCAGCCCGGGAAGGGCGCACCCTTACGGGCGTACTGGCGCCAGCACAGAGCCGAAGCAAGCACGCAGAACACGGCGCAGGCTAGGAAAAAGACCCAGGGGGTGATGACGGTTAGGGCCATACCAATCAGGAAGGGGCCTAGCGAAGCAATGGCAGAGGTGAAACCGATGGCGCCACCAGCCTGGCGGGCCGGCATGATCATGGGCATTTGCTTGAAGGTACCGGCGTTACCGAAACCAGAGAACAGGAACATGGTCAGCATCAGGCCCAGGAACAGGTAGAAGTCGTTCCAGCCGGTGGGGTTGTAAAGCACCCAGGCGGTAGCGGCCAGGGTTACGGCCATGCCGACGCCGGAGATGAAGGTCCAGATGGCCCCACCCATACGGTCACAGAAGGGACCCCACGACATACGGATAAGCGAACCGATTAGCGGCCCTAGGAAGGCGTAGGTCGCGCCCAGTACAGGCAGGCCCAGCGAGGAGGCGCGGCCGAACTGGTTGTTGATTAGCAGACCAAATACGGCAGCGAAGCCTGAGAACAGACCGAAGGTCATCACGTAGAGGATGGTCATGTACCAGGTGTTGGGGTTGGAGAAGATGTCTAGCTGCTGCTTGAAGTTGGCCTTTACGGGCACGTCACGCAGGTAGATGAAAGCCAAGGCGGCGGCCACCAGGCACCAGGGCACAAAGAAGATGGCGGCGTTGTAAACCCAAATGTGCTCGCCGGTGTGGGTGCGTTGGGGAGCCAGCCAGGTAAGACCAAACAGTCCAAAGCCCATCAGGATCGGGCCTACCAGCTGGATGATGCTCATACCCAGGTTACCCAGGCCGCCCTGCAAGCCCAGGGCAGTACCAGATAGGCGCTTGGGGAAGAAGTAACCGGTGGAAGGCATGTAGCCGGAGAAGGCGGCGCCACCAATACCGCAGGCAAAAGCCAGGGCTAGCAGCACCCAGTAGGGGGTCTGGTTGCTTTGCACGGCGAAGAACCAACCCAGCATGGGTAGCGCACATAGCAAAGAGGTCAGACCTACCAGTTTGCGGGTACCAATTAGCGGCGGCAGGAACATGTAAACCAGACGCAGCAGACCACAAGAAAGTCCCGGCAGGGCGGTTAGCCAGTAAAGCTGGGACTTGCTTAGGTGGAAGCCTAGAAGGGTTAGTTTCGGAGCGATAGCGCTGGGTAGGAACCAAACGCAGAAAGCTAGGATCAATGAGTAAGTGGTGATGGCGAGGGTGCGCCAAGCAATGGATGAACTCCATTTATTGGGGTCTTGGGGGTCCCAACCTTTAAGGGTGGTGCCGGTAACTTCCAATTCGGACACGGATACTCCTGCGTTCGTTGCTACTAGTCCCTGTAATTGTTTCGGATTTTAACGGGCTAATTAAATTGGCTGCTATGCAAGCTTTAAATCCGCATAAAATCAAGGAAAACTACAAGGCTTAAGGGGCGAGTGTGTCCGAGTTACGTCACGCCGGTGTGGCGAAAATAGGTCCTGGATCACCTTTTGTCTGTATCTAGTCTGAGTGTGGGCTTAAGCTGAGTGCATGGAACCGATTAAGCAAAAGGGCTTTCACAAGCTCCCCGAGCCGGTAAAAGGCGCGGTAATTACTGTTTCTGATCGTTGCTATGCGAGCATGCGTGAGGATGCTTCAGGCCCCTTGGCCGCCAAACTGCTGGCTGACTATGACGTGATTGTGGATGAAGTAAAGCTGATTCCCGACGGCATTGAGGAGGTCACCCAGGCTTTACGTGAGGCAATTGCGGCTGGGGCGCGGGTAATTCTTACTACCGGGGGTACCGGGGTAACTCCGCGCGACCTGACCCCGGAAGGTACAGCGCCGCTGCTGGCAGTGCGTTTGGATGGGTTGGCTGAGCAGGTGCGCGCCTATGGGCTAGCGAAAACTCCGCTAGCTAGTTTGTCTCGCGGCCTGGTGGGGGTTACTTCCCGTGAGGCCGACGGCGTCCTGATTGTTAACGCTCCCGGCTCGCGTGGCGGAGTTAAGGACACTGTGGAAGTTATTGGTCCGCTAGTGCCGCATGTGCTTGAGCAGCTAGGCGGCGGCGACCACTAAACGGTGCCCACTAAAGCTAGTCGCTATTTGACGGCCAGCTGGGCCGCAAAATTTTCCACGTCACCTAGGGTGTCTAGGTCTGTGGCCAGCCAGGTAATTGGGCAGGTAGTTAGGTCAAGGCCGGCCAGGGCACGTTTGACGCTGATGTCGCGTAGTCCCTGGCCGCCTGGGGCGACGGCGCCATGCAGTTTCTCGGTGCGGTACAGCCCCACCAGTAGCTGCCTATACCCCTCGTGGTAGGCCACGGCGCCGTCGTGAATCAAAGCGTTAGCTAGAGCCGGCAGGCAGCGGGCGGCTAAGGGGGCGTCGCAGCTCAGTAGCAGCGTTAGTTCCTTAGCGGGGTGTAAACACGCTAAACCTGCCGCAATCCCGGCCACCGGCCCACCCAGGGGTGGGTCTTCTAAGCTGCGCTGCACGCCAGGTGGTAGCTGTACGCTGGGTGGAGCCACCACGGTTACGCTAGTGATCTGCTGGGCGGCTAGATCATCAAGTAGGTAGTCGAGCATACGCTTGCCCTTGATGGGCACGTCCGCCTTAGAAATTCCGCCCATGCGCCTGGCGGTACCGCCAGCCAAAATCACTGCCTGCACTCGGGGTGCCAAATCAGGGTTAGCTGAAGCAAAGCCCGCCGCTGAAACTGGGCTAGCTGTTGCAGCAGGCCAAGTAGCAGAGCTGGCTGCTAATGGCGACAAATAAGCCGGACCTGACAATGTCTAGCTTTCCTGGGTGGCAGTGGCGTTTAGGTCTGCGCGGGTCCAGGTGCCTGAGCGGCCCCCAGATTTAGCGGTGATATAGGCATAATCGATGGCAGCTGAGCGGTCCACGCCCTTAACCATGTCCACCACGGCCAAAGCCGCCACAGTAACCGCCGTAAGCGCTTCCATCTCCACCCCGGTGCGATCTGCGGTGCGCACGGTAGCTTTTAGCAGTACCCCGGCGTCGGTGATTTGCGGGTCCACACTCGCCCCATGCACCCCGATCACATGGGCCAGGGGCAGCAGTTCAGGCACCTTTTTGGTGGCGGCAATACCGGCAATGCGGGCCACCGCCAACACGTCCCCCTTGGGTACGCGCCCCTCGCGCAAAGCCGCAATCACCTGCGGCGAGCAGCTAACTAAAGCCTCGGCGCTGGCGCTACGCACAGTTGGGGTTTTGGCGCTCACGTCCACCATGCGCGCGGCACCGGCAGAGTCAAGGTGGGTAAATTCAAGGCTCATAGTTACTTCTCGTTTCAACTTGCCGGCTTGCTGGGGGCTAGGGCATGGCTATTGGGGGCGACGGCGTCGCAGTTGTCTGTCTTGGCAGGAGCGCCGGGAGTAGTGCAGGAAGGGCCGCTAGGAGTGCTAGGGGCGACGTCGGTTGGGGCGCCGGGGCCTAGCTGCCAAGTGGGGGTCAGGCTTAGCAAACGCAAAGGCTGGCCCACTTCCACTGCCTCAACTTTGCCAGGCACCACCGCTAAAGCTTGCGCTAAATGCAGTGAACCAATCAGATGCGAGCCAGAACCTAGCCGGTGTGAAGGCGAGGCCACCGCCTGACCCTGCTCATTCCAGTGCAAATGCACCGGCACATGCTGGCGCCTACCGGCAGGGCTGCGCCAAGAGGCTCCGGCTACGCCCTGTCCCCAAGCCAGCACCTGGGCGCGCCCGTCTAAAGTAGCTAGTACCGGTACCACAATCAGAGTGAAACACACCAGCACACTTACCGGGTTGCCCGGCAAGCACACTAGCGGCACCTGCCTTTGCCCGTCAGCAATAGTGCCGTGACCTTGGGGTTTACCCGGCTGTAGGGCTAGCTTGTCGAAACTTAAATTGACGCCGTCTACTGCCTGATCAGCTAGGGCCTTAAGTGGATCGAAAGCTCCGGCGCTGACCCCGCCGCTGGTCACCACTAGATCAGCCTGGCTGGCAGCTTCACGTAGGGCGCGCACCAGATTGTCAGGATTGTCATCCACACGCATGGTGCAAACGCATTGGGCGCCCCAGCGTTCACACAGGGCAGCTAGCATCAGGCCGTTAGAGTCAGGGATCATGCCTGGCTCTAGGGGGCGTCCGGGTTCGGTCAGTTCAGAGCCGGTGCTGATAACTGCTACGCGTGGTTTGGGGCGTACCGCTAAGGTTCCGTGCCCAGTGGCGACGGCGGCCGCCAGTTGGGGTGCTTCCAGGCGGGTTCCAGCCGGCAAAACTGGCTCACCTAGGGCGGTGTCTTCACCAGCATGGCGAATATGGCGCCCTAGCGTTGGGGCCTGATAAATCTTTACCTGCTCAGGTAGGGGGGCGGCGCCAGCGGCCTGGTCAGTTAGCTCCACTTGCACTACTGCATCGGCTCCGGGTGGGATGGCCGCCCCGGTCATGATACGCATGGCGGTGCCTTCAGGTAGCGGGGCTGGGTTAGCACCCGCTGCCACATCCCCGCTTACTGGCAGGCAAACCGGGCTTTGCTTACTTGCCTGAGCTACTTCACTGGCCCGCACGGCGTAACCATCCATAGCTGAATTAGTCCACGGCGGCACCGGCGCTAAGGCAGTAATTGACTTGGCCAGCACCTTACCGGTGCAGGCGGCAATAGGTTGCTCAGTTATAGGCAGGGCGCCAATGCCCGCCGTGAGGGTAGCAATGTAATCGTCAACGTCGCGCATAGTCTTTAGGGTAGCGGCTGCCAGTCGATAGTGTCCCAACGCGCGGCGGCGGCGTCGGCTATAAGTAGGCGCCCAAACAGGCCCGTGCCGGTGTGGGTTAGGAATTTAATGGCCTCATTAGCCATTACTGAGCCGCACTGGCCCACCACCGCGCCTAGCACCCCGCTAACATCTGCCGGATCTACCAGGCCAACCTGTGGGGGAGCGGGGTAGAGGTCACGTAGTTGGCTAGGCGCATAGCCGGCGCGAGTGGGCCGCGACCAGAACCCGGCCACTTGAAACACCTGGGCCACCACTGTGCCCCAAATCAGAGGCACCCCAGCGCGGGCGGCGGCGTCGGCCAAAGCATATTTGGAACTAAACGAGTCGGTGCAGTCCAGCACCAGGTCGTAGCTGGCCAGTAGGGCGTCGTCGCGCTCATCTACAGCCAGGCGCCGGTGGTAAGGCTCTAGCTTCACTTCATTAGCCAGGCGGGTGAGGTAGTCAATGGCTGAATCAACCTTATGACGGCCAATATCACTGGGGGCGTGGATCACCTGGCGATTTAGATTAGTGGGCTCTACCAGGTCGTCGTCGGCAAAACCGAGTGTGCCCACAGCGCCGCTAGCTAGGTAAGTCAGCACCGGCGAGCCCAGCCCGCCACAACCAACTACCAGCACCCGCGACTTTTGCAGCAGATCAACTCCCGCATCTGTCAGCACGTTAGCGGTGCGCTGGTGACGAGTGGCACGATAGCGAGAATCCAAAATTTCCACCTAAATGAAACGTTAATATTAGTGTTAAATCTTTATTACTGTAGAAGGGAAAGCCAATGGCTAAAGTGATTGCAGCCCAAGTGACCCAAAGTGCTGTTGACGTAAACGCACTGGCCCAGGCGGTTGGGGATGCGGGGGCCGGGGCTACCGTCACCTTTGCCGGGGTGGTGCGCAATCACGACGGCGGACGCGCAGTTGATCGGCTCGAATACAGCGCCCACCCCATCGCCACCCAGGTGGTTGAGCAAATCGCTGCCGAGATTAGTGCGCGCCCCGGGCTGCGAGCGCTAGCCATTGTGCACCGGGTAGGTAACCTGGCTATCGGCGACGTGGCTCTAGGTGTGGCCGTAAGCGCTGATCACCGCCGTGAAGCTTTTGAAGCCTGCGCTGACGCTGTGGACCTGGTTAAAGCCAAACTGCCGGTATGGAAGCTACAGGCCTACAGTGACGGCGCTCAGGAGTGGAGCAACTGCCCCTGAGCGCCCGCGAATGGTCTGCGGCTGCCCGGTGACCGGCGCGTCCCTGGGGCGCTTAAGCTCACCCGGCGCTCAGCCCACCTGGCGGCTCAGCCTCCGGCAAAGGGCGGTAGTACATCCAAAGTGATGCCCTCATCTAGAACTCTGCTGCGATCGGTGGCGGGGCGCGAGTTAATCAGGTAGCTACTGGCCTCCAGCACTCGGGCTAGTTCATCGCTGCGCTGTGAAAGCTGCGCCAGTAGCTGCTCTAGCGTAGTGCCGGGGCTAATTTCGATAGATTCGCTGGTGGTGGCCGCAGCTTGGGCGGCGCCAGCGAAGTAACGCACAGTTATTTGCATGGTTTCCTTGTAAATATTTTTAGCCGTAGCGGATTTAGCCGCCGATAGTGGACATTGAGCGGCGCGTTAGATTTAGCGGCTGCGCATTAGGGCCGGCGTCGCGCCCATGGGCTAAGGGCTTAAACCAGGTGGCTTGCTGCCAGGCGCTAGCAATTTCTTCATCGCTAGCCCCGCCGCGTAGCAAAGCCCGCAGATCTGTCTCTGCCTGCGCAAATAGGCAGGTCATTAGCTGGCCGTCAGCGGTTAGGCGGGTGCGGTCGCAGTCATCGCAAAATGGCCTGGTGATTGAGGCAATAATGCCCACTGTGCCGCCGGGGCGTGTGGCGGTGGAGGCCACCTGCCATAGCTGGGCTGGGCGTCGGTCAGGGCGGCCTAGTTCGGTTAGTTCAAAGCCGTTAGCGGCAAAAATATCCAAAATCCTTTGGGCGCTAACGATTGCCTGGCGGCTCCAAGCCTGCGCGCCTAGCGGCATGTGCTCAATAAAACGCAGCTGCCAGCCTTCACGCAGACTCTTATCCAGCAGACTGGGTGCCACCTGTTCGATTGTGTCCGCCATGGCCACGGCGTTGACCTTAATTGGGTGTAGTCCCACCGCCGCAGCCGCCTGGATACCACGCAGGGCATCAGCAAAGCGGTCACGGCGAGTAATAGTGGCATAGACACTGGCGTCAATAGAATCCAGCGAAACATTAACCCGGTCTAGGCCGGCGCTGCGCAGCTGGGCTGCGCGCCGATCCAGGCCCAAGCCATTAGTGGTAAGGGCCAGGTCGGGCTTAACGCCAGCGTGAGTGCGTAGTTGGGCTAGGGCCGCCACCAGCTGCTCTAAATCACGCCGCAGTAGCGGCTCACCGCCGGTAATGCGGATGCGTTCAATGCCTAAGCGCTGCACCCCAATGCGCGCTAAGCGCACCAGCTCCTCAAGGCTTAGTAGCTGCTCATTTTTTAGCCACTCAAGGCCCTGTGCAGGCATGCAATAGGTGCAGCGCAGATTGCATTTATCGGTAATAGATAAACGCAGATCTCTAGCTCGGCGGCCATAGCGGTCAACCAGCTGCCCACCCGTCTCAGCGCCAGGGGCGCGTAGGGCGGGTGGGGCAGTGGCTAAGCTGGGAGCGCTCACAGTGGTTTATGACCTTTAGACAGTGTGGTGAATTAGCGCGGCGAATGAGTTAGGCAGGGCGCAGACTTTAGGCAGTACGGCGGATGGCTACGATAGCGCCGTCGTCGCCCTCATAAACCAGCTCATAGCTGAAGTCGCCAGGAATCTGGGAGTCAATCTGCATCAACAGCGGGCGCGGTACGTGCGGGGCAAACAGCTCCATGCCCTCACCCGGAGCCAGGGAGGCTACCGCGCCCAAAATGGCGGCGTGGCGTAGCTTGGGCGGGAAGGGGCGGGCGTCTAGGCGCGGCAGTTCATCTTGCACGGAGCTGCAGCCGCAGCCGCAACCGTCGTGGCCCTGGCTGGAAACGTCGGTAACAGGGATCTGGTTCTGGCTCATTGGCTTCCTTAAAGTTTTGAGTTGTTGTGATTGGGGCGGGCAATGGGACGAAAGTATCTGTAACTAGCATAGATTGCCAGCCCACTAGAAATATTATTACGGTTTTAACTATGAAAAATAAGTCGGCTGCCTCCAAGGCCGCCAACAGCGAAAAACGTGCTGCCCTGGCGCCGCGCTACCTGGCTTTATTGTTAGGCGGCGTTTGCGTAATGGCTGGGCTCGACGCTGCCCTGCTGCGGCTAAACCTGCCCGCTCCCGTCACCGGGGCGCACCTGGCCGCGCTGCATGGGCCGCTGATGCTGGCAGGCTTCTTGGGCACAGTTATCAGCCTAGAGCGGGCCGTGGCCGCGCGTAGGCGCTGGGCTTGGGTGGCCCCCTACGCACACGCGGCCGGCATGTTAGCGCTGCTGGCCGGGGCCCCAAGCGCGGTAGGTAAAGGGCTGTTGCTGGTGGGAGCGCTTGGCCTAGATGCCGTCTACCTATATATTTTGCGCACCCGCGCCGGGGCCGTAGCCACCCAAATTGAAGCCCTAGGGGCGCTTAGTCTCACGCTGGGTACCTGGCTGTGGCTAATGGATAAACCTCTTGAAACCGTGGCCACGCTCTGGGTGGAATTTCTGATTTTCACCATTATCGGCGAGCGCCTAGAACTAGCCCGCGTAGCTTTTATCGGCAAAGTTGAGGGGCGGGTTTTGGGCCTGTGCCTAGCGGTGCTCTCATTTAGCGCCCTGTCCCTGGTGTGGGTGCCAGCCCAAATCTTGGCGGCCGCAGCCCTGCTAGCCCTAGCAGCCATAATGGGCTACCACGATGTAGCTCGGCGCACTGTGCGCGGGAGTGGTCAAGTGCGTTTTGCCGGGGCCGCCATGCTCAGCGGCTACTTTTGGTTGGCTATTAGCGCCACGGTCTGGTGCCTTTATGGCTTTAGCGGGGCTGCCTACGACGTAGTCATCCACACAGTCACAATCGGTTACGCCATCTCAATGGTGATGGCCCACGCCTCCATTATTTTGCCTGGGGTGCTACACCGCCGCCTGCCCTACCACCCGCTTATGTATTTGCCGCTTGGAGCCCTGCACGGCGGCCTGATTGTAAGGGTATTAACCGCTAACCTTGGTGGCCTATCCTGGCAGGTAGGTGGAGCTGTTTCCATCGCCGCAATATTGCTGTTCCTACTTATCGCAGTTACCCGCGCGGTAACTGCCAAATAGTCCGATTATGCCCAGCTAAGCAACCAAGCTTCTGGCTTCCAAGCCCGCCTCGCTACCAAGAAAACTGCCATGGAAATCACCCAGCCCCCAGCCAAAAGCCCCCAACCCCGACCGCATCGGCGCACCACCCAGATAAAACGCAACGCTGTGGTGGTGGCTTGGATTTTTACTGCCCTGGTGCTGCTAGCTGGCAAATACGCTCAGCTGTGGCCAAATCTGGATGTTTGGGCACCGCTACATGCGGCCCTGCTGGGGGCCTTGGGTAGCGCTATCACCATTTGGAGCGCCCATTTTGCCGACACCCTCCTACACCGGCCCGCCTGGGGTGGAACTCTGATGCTAAATGGGCGCCTAGGCCTGCACAGCGCGGGCGCCGCTCTGGTAATCACCGGGGTGTGCATTAATAGCCAGATCGTAATTGGCGTGGGGGCTAGCTGTGTGGCGGTGAGTGCGACGCTGGGCGTGGTGGCCATGGTGGTGCAAAAACGCCGCGCGGTGGCGGCCCGTATGGCGGCGCTAGTGGACTACTACATTTGCTCCCTCAGCTACCTAATGGTGGGGGCGCTGGCCGGCTGGTCTATTAAATACTTTGACTTTAAAGGGCAAGCGGCCTGGTCTAACCGCATGTATTTAGCCCATGTGCCGATCATGGTACTGGGGGTTTTGGGTATCACTGTGCTGGGCACACTGGTGGTGCTGTGGCCTACCATGCTGCGCACCAAGATGGAGCCGGTAGCCCCGCGTCAAGCGCAACGAGCTTTGCCCGGCCTGGCTTTAGCAGTGGCGGTGATTGCTTTTTCTGGGCTGTGGCGGCCCCTGGCTGGGATTGGGGCTCTGCTTTATCTGTTAAGCGCCGTCGCCGTGGTGGCGCCGCTGTGGCGTACCGGGGCGCGCAAGGGGGTAACTAACTATGCGGGCCTGTCTACTGCCGCCGCCTTGGCTTGGCTGGCCTGGTGCGTAATTCGTTTAGGAGTGGGGGTTTCTTACGCCGCTAACGACGACGCCGCCCGCGCGGTGGCCCACGGCCTGCGTTTAGCGGTGGTTAGCGGTTTTGCCCTGCAAATCTTGCTGGCGGCGCTTAGCTTCTTAACCCCGGTGATGCTTGGGGGAGGCCCGGCCATGTCGCGCCTAACCCACGCCATTATGGACCGCTACACCTGGTGGCGGATCACCACCATTAACCTGTGCCTGGCGCTAGCTTGCCTGCCGCTGCCACCTGCAGTGCGGGGCGTAACTGGTTTGAGTGCGGCTCTGGCCGGGGCTTATTTCTTTGTGGCCGCAGGCCAAGCGATTCAGGCCCGGCGCAAGGGCGACACTAGCGCCGCCCCGCCCTCCACCGTCACCTTGACTAAGGCGACTAAGGCGGCCACTGCCGGTGGCGCTAAAACCGGGGCAGCCAAGAACACAAACGCCGCTGCGCCAACTGCGACCGAGCAGAGTGCGGGGGCCACTGCTGCAACCCAAACCCCGGACCGACGCGGGGCCCTAGCCGGGCTGGTAACTGCCGCCGTCGCCGTCGTGGCTGGCGCAAGTGTCAGCTCAACCCAAACCCCGGGCGGGCTTATGGGACTAGGCGCCGGGCAGGGCAGTGCCAGCGCTGGCGGCACTGGTCAAGTGGTCAACGCCAACATCACCATTAAAGGCATGAGCTTTGTGCCCTCCAGTGTGGATGTGCCAGTGGGGGCGACTCTGCGTCTAACCCTGAAAAACACCGGCTCTGAAGTGCATGATTTAGTGCTGGCAACCGGGCAAACCACTGGGCGTTTAGCGGTGGGGGAGAGTAAAACCATTACGGTTAACAATGTGCGCGAGCCAATTGCTGGCTGGTGCTCGGTGGCCGGACACCGCGCCATGGGGATGGTGTTTGACGTGAAAGTGGCCGGGGTTTCTAGCAACACTAGCCACAGCGGGCACCAGCATGCGGCCAGCAGCCAAAGCGCCCAGGTGGATCTAAACTGGCAGCCGCCCAGCTACTTTAAAGCCCACGATGCACGCGCCCCACGCCCCCAGGCGGCGGGCACAGTGCACCGTCACACTCTGCGCGTTAGCGAAATAACCGCCCAGGTGGGGGCGGGGGTAACCCAAAAACGCATGACCTATAACGGCGGCGTGCCAGGCCCGGTGCTACGCGGCCAGGTAGGTGACCGCTTTGAAATAACCCTGGTCAATGACGGCACCATGAGTCACTCCATTGACTTCCATGCCGGAGTGCTGGCGCCCGATAAACCCATGCGTTCAATCTCGCCGGGCCAAAGCCTGCAATACAACTTCACCGCCACCCGCAGCGGTATTTGGCTCTACCACTGCTCAACTGCGCCCATGAGTGTGCACTTGGCGGCGGGTATGCATGGCGCGGTGATTATTGACCCGCCCGGGCTTAGCCAGGTGGACCACGAGTTTGTGCTGATCCAGTCAGAAATCTACCTGGGCCCTGAAGGTGGGTCCACTGATGAAGCTAAAGTGGCCGCTAAAACCCCAGATCTAATGGCGTTTAACGGCATGGCTTTCCAATACAAGTACCGCCCCTTGCAGGTGGCGGTAGGTCAGCGGGTGCGGTTTTGGCTGATGGACGCTGGCCCTTCACTGCCGTGTACTTTCCACGTGGTGGGCGGCCAGTTTGACCAGGTGTTTTATGAGGGCGCCTGGACGCTGGGCGGGCCCGACCAGATCGGTTCGCGCTGGTCAGGTGGCTCGCAGGCGCTAAACCTGGGGCCCTGCCAGGGTGGCTTTGTGGAATTCGTGCCGCCACAGGCGGGCCACTACAGCTTTGTCACTCACGCTTTTGCCGACATGGAAAAAGGCGCCATGGGTGTGCTGCAGGTGCAGTAGCTGGTTAGTGCGTGCTGGCTGCGTGCGGGGTTGGTTAGGCGCAGTCGCAAATGCCTGCCGAGCAGGTAGTTTTGTTGCGTTTTAGCTCTACCAGCCAGGCGCTAGCCAGCTGCGGGTGTAGCTTGAGCTCAGCGCTAGAAACCACCCTCACGCCGCTGGAACGCGTCAGCAGCTCAGCAATATAGGCCTCGTGAATGATGCACACCAGAGGGTGGGGCCAACCACCTTTAGCGAATGGGCAAGAGCGCAGCACTAGCTTGTTTTTGGCTAGTTCCGGCGAAAAACCCATAACCGTGAAGATGGGCCTGAGCTGGTCAATGGCGTTTTCTAGGCGCTGGTTAGCCTCAGCTAGCCCGTTGGCGTCGTCCGCCGTGTCAGCCCCTGCCTCGCCTAAGTTGCTAGGTTCAGTGGCGACGGCGTCTGCCTGGTTGTCACCTGACTCACTTAGATTGCTAGCCTCGCTAGTGCCGGCATGGTTAGCTGCCTTAATTCCGCTTGCTGCTTCTGCGCTAGTGGCGACGGCGCCACTAGCGCCCTGGGTGTCGCTTTGGGCGGGTTGCGGGCAGGTTAAGCCAGCCCAGTTTTTACCTACCGCAATAGCCTGGGCTACGCCGTCGCTACCTTCAGCTAAAGAAATCGCGGTAGCAGTAATAACATCCAGGTAGGTGCTTAAAATCTGGTTGGGATCCAGGGTGGTGACGCTGTAAAGCAAGGTCGGACGTCCGCGCTTACCCGTGCGCAGCGGCAGCGTGGTAACCAAGCCAGCGTTTAACAGTGCATCAAGATGCTCACGGGCAGTGTTGGGGTGGAGCTTTAAGGTTTTAGCCACCTCAGCACTGGAAATAGGCTGGCCCGCGCCCTCAACTACTTCTAAAACTCGCCTTTGCGCCGGCAACAGGCTGATTTGCGAGCGAATATCATGCAGTGATGAACGCACACTAGTTGGGTATGGAAGCGGTGAATGGGTCATGCGATGCCTCGCCAGATTGCTGGGTGGTTGGACCTTAGGCCTAGTCTACGTTACAGGTGTTTTTAAGCTTTAGTTGGATCTTGAGCATCCAAGGAGGCTGTCAGCAGGCGCCTAAAAGAATCTACCCGCCCGCAGCGAGTTTCGCGCGTGGATGCATCTTGTGCTTTATCCGCCCACTGGTCAAGTGCACAGTCAATCACTCCAGGTTCGTGGCTGCAGCCACGTGGGCACTCTTGGGCTACCTGAGCCAAATCAGCAAAGCCGCGCAAGACGTCGTCGGCGGCCACATGCGCTACCCCAAAGGAACGCACCCCGGGGGTGTCAATTACCCAGCCGCCATCGGGATTAACCACAGCCTGCAAGTTAGTGGAGGTGTGGCGGCCGCGCCCAGTAACCTCATTGACATGCCCAGTTACTCGGTTAGCAGCCGGCACTAGGGCGTTAATCAGGGTGGATTTACCCACCCCAGAGTGGCCTACCAGCACCGAAACCTTACCGGCCAGGGCTTGACGCACCACCTCAATGCCGCTAATGCCACTTTCAGTGATAGTGGTTGCTAAACAACGCACCCCCAGGGGCTGATACAGGCTCAGCAGCTCGGTGGGGTCAGCTAGGTCAGATTTAGTCAGCACCAACAGCGGCTCCATGCCGGCGTCGTAGGCGGCCACCAAATAGCGGTCAATCATACGTGGACGCGGCGGTGGATCAGCTAAAGCCGTGACCACCACCAACAAATCAGCGTTAGCCACCACAGGTTTTTGCGAACCGGCGCTGTCTCCATCCTCAGCGCTACGCAGCAGCAGGGTGCGCCGGGGCTCAATACGCACCATACGCGCCAGAGTATCTTTACGCCCCGACACGTCACCAACCACCGCCACTTGGTCGCCCACAACCACTTTGCCACGGCCCAGCTCGCGGGCCTTCATGGCGGTAATATCGCCGCTACCATCCTCAGTTAGGGATGGGTCATCTAAGTGAATACGGTAATGGCCGCGATCAATACGGGTAACCATGCCGGTGACGGCATCAGCATGAGCCGGGCGCACTTTAGTACGTGGACGCGAACCCTTACCGGGACGCACCCGCACGCGCGGATCATCGGTACCAATATCGCGTCTAGCCAATAGCCTCTCCTGCACTCTTAAGCATGTCGGCCCAAAGCTGGGTGAATGTGGGCATGGTTTTGGCGGTGGCACCCACATCATCCAGGCTAACCCCAGGCAAATTTAGACCCATAATAGCCGCGAAAGTTGCCATGCGGTGATCGGCGTAGGCCTCCAGGTGAGCTGGGTGCAAAGTACAGGGGTGGAAAACTAAATAATCCTGGCCCTCATCCACGTTCCCCCCAAGTTTGCGGGCCTGGGTGGCAATGGCCGCTAAACGGTCAGTTTCGTGACCGCGTAGGTGCCCAATACCCCAAATCTTGCTGGGCTGGCCCTGGCTGGCAGCCACTAAAGCTAGTGCCGCCATGGTGGGTACCAGCTCGCCTTCCGCGCTGGCATCACGTTCAATGCCGCGCAGGGCGCCGCTGGAGCTAACTTGTAGCGTGCCCTGATCCAGCTGCACCTGGGCGCCGAAAAGCTTAAGGATTTCTATCCAGTTAGCCCCCACCTGGGTGGTGTGGGTGGGCCAATGCAAAATCCGCACCTGCCCGCCTGTAGCGGACACCAGCGGTGCGGCAATAAAAGGCCCCGCATTGGAAAGATCAGGTTCAATCACGCTGCGGCCCCCGCGCGGGCGCCCACTAACGCACCAGCTCAGCTGCTCGGCGCGGTAATCCTCGGGAGCCTGCACTTGCACGCCGCATTGGCGCAAGCTGGCCACACTCATCTGCAAATGCGGAACAGATACCAAAGGCTGCTTAGCGCTGACAGTTAAGCTTTGCGCCTTGGCCCCTAGGGGTAAAGCTGCCCCCAGATACAGCAGGGCAGAGACAAACTGGCTCGATTTAGAGCCATCGACCTGCACCTGTAGCTGCTCTTGGGGTTTTAGGCCAGCGCCATGGATAGTGAAAGGCAAACGCCCGCGCTGCCCATGCCAGTCAAAGCTGGCCCCCAACGCCTCTAGGGCATCGGTTAGCGGCTCCATAGGACGAGCCAAAGCTGCCTGATCGCCGGTGAAAGTCAAGCTAACGCCCAGGGCCAGGGCCAGAGGCGGCACAAAGCGCATCACGGTGCCCGCCAGACCGCAGTCAATAACCGGGGCAGGGGAGCGCTGCGCCTGCCCGCCTGCCGGTTTTTGGCCAGCAGCCAATGGGGTTACCTGTAGCAGATCACCATGCCAGGTAAAGCGAGCCCCTAAAGTCTCTAGCGCCGCACGCATCAAAGCCGTGTCGCGGCTTTCAAGTAGACCCTCAATTTGGCTAGGGGCATCAGCCAGCGCCGCCGCCAGCAGGGCGCGCGCACTTAAAGACTTAGAGCCCGGCAGTGAAACAGTGGCGTCAATCGGTTCACTTGGGGTAGGGCAGGGCCAAGCTTGCATCAGCCCTGCTCTTTGCGCCGACGGCGGCAGCAACGGCCCAGGCCGTGGCCATGTCCCTGAGGCCCATGTGCGTGCCCGTGAGGCTGCTTGCCGTGCTTGTGGCACTGGCCCGGCTGACCATGATTGTGCTTGTGGCAGTGAGCGTGACCGGGGTGAGAGCCATGTGCCTTGCCGTTACAGCCCTGGCCAGCGGCGCCGTCGTCGTTGGCGGCAACCCGCTTAAGCTTGCGACGCTGGCAAGCGGCCACCCCCAAAGCCAACAAGCCCGCGCTAAGCGCAGCCCCACGCAGCGCCGGAGTCAGCGACACCACCAGCTGCCGGCCATTGAAATAAGTGGAATTAATCAACGTAACCGGCACATTCAAAGCTGCCAGCGTATAGGCACTAGCCGCAGGGGCAATCGACAAACTCAAAGCCGTCCCAGCCACCACGCTAACCGCCCCAGTAGCCGTAGCAGCCTTTTCAACCAGCGCCACCGGCGGCGTGGTTAAACCATAAGAACCTGCATATTCCAGCAAACCTTGAGCACGCTGGGCATGTTCATCACTATTAACCACAGCATCCAAACCATCAATGATGAAAGGCACAGCCGCTAAAGGACGCAAGAAAGGTAAAAGCACGCTCATAAACCCCATTGTCTCAAATAGGTTGGCATTGCTGATAGAGAAACCCTAAACGAAAGGGAATCACCACCGCCCCCAAAACGTTTAAGCCGGCATGAAATCACGATCCACCCGGCGCGTCACGCCCGTAACCGCTAGGCTGGTAAGTGATGAGTGAACAAACAACCGAAACGGACGCGCAGCGCTCAGCACGCTTCCAGGCGGACGCTCTGCCCTACCTCGACCAGCTTTACGGGGCTGCCCTACGCATGACCCGCAACAGCTCTGACGCCGAGGACCTGGTTCAAGACACCTACATGAAAGCCTTCGCAGCTTTCAACCAGTACCAGGACGGCACCAACCTGAAAGCCTGGCTGTACCGGATTTTGACCAATACCTTCATCAACTCCTACCGCAAAAAGCAACGTCAGCCCATGCAGGCAGATTCAGACTCTGTTGAGGACTGGCAGCTGCACCGGGCCGCCAGCCACGACTCGGTAGGACTACCCAGTGCGGAAGACTTCGCCCTGGACTCCCTGCCCGACAGCGAAATCAAGTCTGCCCTGCAAGAGCTCAGCGAAGACCGCCGCCTGGCCGTGTACCTAGCGGATGTTGAAGGTTTCTCCTACAAAGAGATCGCCGAAATCATGGATACCCCGCTAGGCACGGTTATGTCGCGTTTGCACCGAGGACGCGCCCAGCTACGCGAGTTACTAGCCGACTATGCACGTGACTACGGTTACAAGCAGAACGCTGAACCTAGCGCAGCCGCTGTGAAGGAGAAAACTCATGCCTGAAACCATCGCGAAAGGCTGTTCCTGCGCCGAGACTTTAGCGCACCTACACGCCTTTGTTGATCGCGAATGCGACGAACAACTCACCGCCCGCCTGCAGGCCCACGTGGCCGGGTGCTCCCACTGTAAAGCCCAGGCCGACGCCGTACGTCACCTACAGGGTCTGTTGCGCTCGCGGTGTGCTGAGCAGGCCCCGCAATCCCTGGTGGAGCGGGTACGTACCCAGCTGGCGGTGGTTAGCTCTACTTGCGCATGTACTCCTAGCCTGTGTGAATGCGGCCATGGAGGGACAGAAAGGCGCACCACTACGGTGACTACTTCCACCAGGGTGGTTAGCGATTCGGCTGTAGCCAGCGTATCTCGCTCGGTGACCTACCGCAGTTAGCGGTGCTTGTCACTTGGTGGCATGGCGTCGAATGTGTAAAAATAGCCTAGTTATATGCCCCCTCGTGGGGTGTTAGTCCCTATTACGAGGAGGCCAGTATGTCCAAGCGCGGTCGTAAGCGTAAGGCCCGTGCCAAGGGCGGCGCTAACCACGGTAAGCGTCCCAACGCCTGAGTAAAACTTAGCGCTGAGCACCTTGGGTGCTCAGCGCTTTTTGTTTATGCGCTTGCTGGCTGCGGGGCAGCCATTGGCAGGCGGCGCAGTCCCTGGGGTTAGCGGGGCCGAGCCTTAGCTTTTACAGCCCCAGCCACTGGTTCCAACCCCGGTGCAGCACCAACCAAGCCAGCAGACCGTAACCCGCCTGGCCGGGGTAGGCGCCGTCGTTAAGCGCAATGTCAGTAAGCCACTGCTCGTGCTTAACCAGCGGGGTATAGGTGTCCACATAGGTGACATTACGGCGGCGGCACACCTCACGGGCCGCATTGTTTAGGGCCGCCAGGGCCTTCGGGTCGGGCACAGTCAGCGGCGGCGGGCCCACCATCAGGCATTCAAGCTTTTCGTACATCACGGCGGCGTCGATGATATTGGCTAAAGCCAGGCTAGAGCGGGCAGTGCTGACATTGTGGGTAACATCTGCCACCCCAACCCCAATTACCAGTAGGTTGCGGGCGCCAGGAACAACCCGGCGGGCAGCCTCATCGCGCCAACGGTTAGACAACTGGGCGCTAACTTCCCCAGGAACGGCCAGCGTAGACCAGGAGGGGGCATCAATAACCTCTAGCGAGTTGGTGCGCGCCATAACGCGTCCCACCCAGCCCAGGGCCCGTGCATCTCCGCGACCTGTAATCAGCTCATCGCCAATGAAGATCAGGTTGATCTCACTCACGGCCAGCATCCTTCCTGCTTGGTTAGGGAAAAATCGTAGCATTGGCCCGGCCCGCAGATGCTGACCGAGCCAATGTGCGCGTGTCTTTAGCGAGCAAAAGCCCTACTTAGCGAGCAAAGCCCTACTTAGCGGGCAAAAGCCTCGTCTAGGAGCAGCTTTTGCTGAGCTACGTGAGCTGCTGAAGTACCCACAGCCGGGGCGGCAGCCTCAGGGCGAGCCACCACTCGCGGCAAGCGTCCAGCCGTGATCGAGTCAGGCAGGTGCAGGGCCAACCAAGGCCAAGCGCCCTGGTTACGCGGCTCATCCTGGACCCAAACCAGCTCGGCTCCCGCAAACGGTGCCAGGGCCTCCAACAGGGCTGGCTCGTCGAGAGGATAGAGCTGCTCTAGACGCACAATGGCAGTGTGCTTATCTTCCGCGTGCTGGCGGTGGGCCAGCAGATCCCAGTAGATACGGCCTGAGCATAGCAGCACTCGATCCACCTTGTTCTCAGCGGCGGCGGCCAAAATAGCTTCATCAGTTTCACCAATGACAGTTTGCATGCCGCCGCTGATGAAGTCTTCTACCGGCGAGACGGTGGCCTTCAAACGCAGCATCTGCTTGGGGCTGATCAGGATCAAAGGCCGGTGCGGTTCACGCCGGGCCTGGTCACGCAGGGTGTGGAAGTGGTTAGCCGGGGTGGAAGGCTGTACCACGCGCATGTTGTCCTGGGCGCATAGCTGCAGGTAGCGCTCAATTCGGGCGCTAGAGTGGTCTGGGCCCTGGCCTTCCAAACCGTGCGGTAGCAGCAGGACCAAGCCAGAGCGCTGGCCCCACTTTTGCTCAGCAGAAGAGACATACTCATCAATTACGGTCTGGGCGCCATTAGCGAAGTCGCCAAACTGGCCTTCCCAAATGTTTAGACCTTCGGTGCGTTCTACTGAATAGCCGTATTCAAAGGCCATGGCCCCGTATTCGCTTAGCAGCGAGTCAATAATCGACAGCTTGGCTTGGTCGGGGGTCAGGTAGTCCAGCGGGGTCCATTCTGAACCGTTGCGCTGGTCGTGCATGACGGCGTGGCGCTGGGCGAAGGTGGCACGGCGTACGTCTTCACCGGTCATGTGTACCGGTACGCCCTCCATCAGCAGCGACCCAAAGGCCAGCAGCTCGCCAAAGCCCCAGTCAATGTCGCCTTGGCGGCTCATGCTTTGGCGTTTGCGTAGCAGGTTCATCAGCTTACTGTGCACCTGGAAGCCCTCGGGGACAGATACCTGGGCGTCACCGATACGTTCAATCACTTCACGGGCTACCGCAGTGGGCTGTGAATGTGAAGTTTCGCCAGCCTTAGGGCCACTGTAGGCGGGGGCATCAGTATTGAGGTGACCGGCACGGGCCTCGTTAAGGATGTGCTCCAGGTTGTCGCGGTAGGCGTCCAGTAGCTGTT
>ERZ772909.179-NODE-179-length-43084-cov-5.292082_pt1 | contig 43084 bp, 43 predicted proteins | sample MGYA00511137_ERZ772909 | MGnify/ENA primary metagenome ERZ772909 (study PRJEB29015, sample SAMEA2738095) | human oral metagenome | biome: human oral; feature: human-associated habitat; material: saliva | place: China | collected 2270 ... | reverse complement strand
GATGGCGAATGTAGCACCAGGTGTCCTTGATACAGATGCGGTTAACGTATCTCAGCTGAAAGGTGTATCTAATGCGGTGATAAATGTAAATAACCGTATGAATCGTATGGGTGCACAAGCAGCAGCCTTAGCAGGATTACAGACCATTCAGTACGATCCATTAGAGCCAACTCAAATTTCCGCAGGCCTAGGATATTATAAAGGATCTAGTGCCGTGGCACTTGGTATGAATCATTTTAAAAATGAATCTACTATGTTCCACATGGGGGCTTCTCTAAATGGACATGGGGATGAAACGATGGTGAATGCGAGTGTGACTTGGAAGTTTGGAGATAGAGCGGATGAAACTGCTGTAAGAGACACATTCCGTCAAGGACCTATCAGTGCATCTTACACATTACAAGATAAAGTGTCTGCCTTAGAAGCTCAGACTAGAGTACAAAAGGAACAGTTGAAAACGATAAAAGGGTTAGAAAAACAGGTAGAACTATTGAAAGAGTTAAATGAAAAGCAACAAGAACAAATTACTGAGTTATTCAAACGATTAAGTGAAAAATAATGAGAAAATTGTATTTGAGTTATTGTGAGTAAATAAGATAAGATTAGCAATAATAATGTGGGGATGTGAGCATATACATTAGTCCTATTTCAGATACAGCATCACATATATATGAACATAGGAAGGATTATATGCTTGCTATCCCTAACTAAAGTAAGTGTAAATTTAAGTACGTAAATCTATGGGGCATAAATAATTTTATACGGAAATAACTAGCTCTCGCCTTTCACAACATTGTGAAAGGCGGGGGGTGTGTTAGTCTTCGTAGTATTGTATGCATGGTAGGTGTCTATTGATTTGTTTGAAAATGAGGGAGACTTTCAGAGAATATACTAAATTATATATTGATATTAAATTTGACAAGTGCTTAATTGAACATATTATACAACATGAATAAAATTTAAAAAATTCAATTTGAATAATCCACAAAAAAGGTCTATAATATATTAAAACTATATGTGTTTCAAGTTATGAAAGACTAGACCTAGCCGAGCAAGATGAGTAGATCAGAAGATGAGGGGAACAACATGAAGAAACAAAAAGTAGCATTCTATGTGGCAAGTATGTTAGTGTTGGGAAGTCATGTAGTAGGTTATGCAGACGGTGATTCCCATTTTGTAGAAAGTGGACAAGTTACAGGAGAAAAATCTGTAGCCATCGTGAACACAGCTTCAGTTACTGGAGCATCTGCCATCGCAATAGGAGATTCTTCTAAGGTGGAAGCAAATCACGCTGTTGCCATAGGTAAAGAATCGAAAGCTAGCGGAGAATCGTCTGTAGCGATTGGAGATCAAAGTGAAAGTATAGGGATTAATAGTTTGTCCTTAGGAAAAGAAGCTAAAGCGAATGGAGAATCTTCGGTGGCCTTAGGCACACAAAGTAAAAGTGTAGGATCTAATAGTTTAGCGTTTGGTAAAGAAGCTAAAGCAAATGGAGAATCTTCCGTAGCCATAGGACCACAAAGTGAAAGTATAGGAACGAATAGTTTGGCGTTTGGTAAGGAAGCTAAGGCAACTGGAGAATCTACTGCGGCCATAGGAAAAGAATCAAAAGCAACTGGAGCATCTACTATAGCTATAGGTACACAGAGTGAAAGTGTGGGAACCAATAGTTTAGCTATAGGTAAAGAGTCAAAAGGGACTGGAGAATCTACGGTAGCCATAGGCCTCCAAAGTGAAAGTACAGGGACTAATAGTGTAGCTATCGGTAAAGAAACTAAGACTACAGTAGATGGAGCTGTCGCTATAGGGTCTAACTCCATTGCAGACAGATCAGGGAAAACTGCTAGTTATATTGGCTATAATCCAATGAGTAATACACATTATAAATATGGTGAAGCTGGGGCAGATAATCCAAAACTTGAAGCCTTATATGAAAAAATTCGTCAAGCTAATTATAAAGTTTTAATAGCAGAAGAAGATGTTAAAAGAGCTGGAACTAACACAACTGAACTAGCCCAAGCAAATCTTAAAAAAGCAGAAGCAGATCAAGCACTAGTAGATGCAGAGAAGGCTTATGCAGCAGCGATAGAAGAAGCTAATAAAGCGGGTAATGATGCTATAAGCAGTGCTTGGAATGCTACAGATGGGGCGGTGTCTGTAGGCGGCATAAAAGATGGAAAACAACATACTCGTCAAATTACGAATGTAGCAGCAGGGTATGAAGATACAGATGCTGCCACAGTAGGACAACTACGGGTGCTTCGTAATCGCTTAGAGCGAGAAAAACCGCGATATATCTCTATTAAAAGCCGTGACCTTGGTGTAGATAGCAATGAACTGAATAATACTGCCACAAAAGAGGGGGCGATTGCCATTGGCCCAAGAGCGAAATCGGAAAGTGAAAACGCCATTGCTATTGGGCGTAATGTACAAATTGGTCAAAACTCAAAAAATACAGTAGCTATTGGTATTGGAATTGATAAGACTGGTACGAGGAGTGTCAATATTGGGGAAGGTACAAGTACATTAGGTGAAAATAGTACAGCTGTAGGTCAAGGTGCAAAAGCAGGGGATTCTGCGCTGGCTATCGGTGGTTCGGCTCGAGCTGAAAGTAAGAATAGTGTAGCAGTAGGTCGCGCGGCTACAATTGGAGCTAGTGCATTAGGAGCTACTGCGCTTGGTGATTCAGCAAACTCAGATGAAAGTCAGTCAGTTAGTGTGGGATATAGTGCACATGCGTATCAATTTGGATCTATTGCCGTAGGGGCTCACACAGAGACCCATGGAAATGGATCTATCGCTATTGGTCATAATAGTAAAGTTGGAGAAAGCGGCAACCAAGCATATGCTGGAATCAGTATTGGGATGGACTCCAAAACAGTAGTTAGAAATGGTGTTGCTTTAGGCACAGGCTCTTATGCAGATCGGGATGCAAATTCTACGTCTAATCGTGGCTATGATCCATCTTTACATGGATCTCATTTTGCCGATGCTGCAGCAGAAGCAGCAGTGCCAAGTTTAGAAAGAAGCATATGGAAAGCGACTGACTCAGCTGTATCTATAGGGAATGGTCGTTCTGGTTATCGTAAAACCCGTCAAATTATTAATGTAGCAGCTGGTGGAGAAGATACGGACGCTGTCAACGTAGCACAGCTAAAAGCTTTAGAAAAACGCAATACAATCTTGGCAGGTAATGATGTGCCGTTTAAGGCAGATGGTAGCGTGTCTGATGCTACTCCGGATACACGTGTGTATACGCCAGGGGATAAAGAAATTAAGATTCAAGGTAAGGCAAACACTGTGTATGGAGTGGCGCCACAAGCAGGTGCAAAAGCTCCTGATGGTAAAAGTGAGTATGCAGCGCCAACGTTATATAGTTCTGACAACTTGATTACCTACAAGGACCCAACAGACTCTATCTTGCGAATTGGCATGCTTAACACGCCAACCTTTACAGGTGTTAATTTTGCTCATCCTACTATGAATATTACCTTAGGTGGAAACGATAGAGGCCAATTAACTTTAACTACCGGTGGTAAAGGCGATGGTGCTACATCTACTACAAGCCCTGTATTGACAGCAGCTTCTTTGAAGGATGTATTAAAAGCTGAAAAAGGCATTAAAATCACTGAAAAAGATGAAGGAGAATATGGTAAAACATACACATTCAGCTTGAATAAGGATGAGTTGAAAGGTGATCCTGACTTCAAAGGTGATAAGGGTGATCCTGGTGCTAAAGGTGACCAAGGTATTCAAGGTGAGAAAGGTGAAACTGGAGCCAAAGGCGATAATGGGGCTGACGGAAAATCTGCTTTCGAAGTGTGGAGTAAAATGCCAGGCAATGAAAATAAAACGCAAGATGACTTTATCAAAGCCATTACAGGAGCCAATGGTAAAGATGGTGCAGCAGGACCACAGGGACCGCAAGGTGAGAATGGTACAGATGGCAAGTCTGCTTACGAAGTATGGAAAGAAATACCAGGTAACGAAAATAAAACGCAAGATGATTTTATCAAAGCCATTACAGGAGCCAATGGTAAAGACGGTGTAGTAGGCCCTAAAGGCGATAAAGGCGAAACTGGAGCAGTGGGACCTAAAGGAGACAAAGGCGAAAAAGGTGATGCTGGTACAGTGGGTAAAGATGGAGTAGCTGGTAAAGATGGTGCTAAGGGCAAATCTGCTTACGAGTATTGGAAAGAAATCAAAGGTAATGAAAATAAAACAGAAGATGATTTCCGAAAAGTTTTAGAAGGTGGAACCAAAGTCAATACTCATGAGTATGAAAAGTTAGAGCATCAAATCGGAGAACTTGGCAATGATTTACAAGAGTTGCGTAAGGAAAGTCGCAATGGGGATGCCTTAGGTGCAGCTTTATCGGCGTTGAAACCAATCCAATATGATCCATTAGAACCGACACAATTTATGGCGGGTGTTGGTCATTATAAAAATGCCAATGCAGTTGCTCTCGGTATTGCCCATTATACAAAAGAGTCAACAATGTTCCATGCTGGTGTATCTATGGTGCGAGGAGCTACTATGATCAACGGTGGGGCTACTTTCAAATTTGGCAATAGCCCAGAGAAAAAAGCTGTACCTGAACGCTATCGTAATGGTCCAATTTCTTCTGTGCTAGTATTGCATGATGAAATGGTAGCTATGAAAGAAGCTTACGGCAGAGAGATTACAGTGTTGACACAAGAAAATAATAATTTACGACAAGATATAGCAGCGTTGCAAGAACAAATGCAAGAATTGCGAGCTATGGTTCGTAAATAAATAGGATAGTCTTAACGCATACCTTTCGTTAAACAAGGGTAATTCCATTAGAAAAGGGTCCTTCGGGACTCTTTTTGATATGCTAAAAAGAAGTATGGTAGTATATGCAAAACAACAGAGGCAAGTTGAGCGAATCAACTTGCCTCTGTTGTTTGTATGGTTAAGTATGTATGATAGTTGTTAGTGTTTATTTTTATTTGGAGGAGTCTATTCTAAGTGATTCCATTAGAACGCTGGAAGAATAGCCCCTTTGTATTTATCTTCGATGAATTTTTTGATTTCAGGGCTTTGTAGCGCTTTGATCAATTTTACGATTTCATCACGTTTTTCATCGCCTTCACGAACGGATACGATGTTTACGTATGGGGAATCTTTAGATTCTAAGAACAATGCATCTTTTGTTGGGTTCAAGTTAGCACCTAATGCAAAGTTTGTATTGATTACAGAGATTGTGGAATCATCTAATGTACGAGGTAATTGAGCAGCCTCTAATTCAACGAATTTCAAGTGTTTAGGGTTGTCTTTGATATCTTGTACTGTAGCAGAGATGCTGTTAGGATCGTTCAATGTGATTAAACCAGCTTTGGAAAGTAATAGTAATGCACGACCACCATTTGTTGCATCAGATGGGATAGCTACTTGTGCGCCATCTTCGATATCTTTCAAGTCTTTTACTTTTTTAGAGTAAATGCCCATTGGCTCGATGTGTACGGCACCTGCTGTTGCAATGTGAGTACCTTTTTCTTTGTTGAAGTTTTCTTGGTAAGGAATGTGAGCGAAGAAGTTCGCATCAATTTCTTTGTCGTTCAAGGATACATTAGGTTGTACATAGTCGCTGAACTCAATGATTTCTAATTTGATACCTTCTTTAGCAAGGATTGGTTTTACTTGCTCTAAGATTTCAGCGTGAGGTACTGGGGAAGCACCAATTTTCAATGTTTTACCTGCGTCAGAACCAGTGGAGCTAGTGCCAGTGGAACCACAGCCACCTAATAACAAGGCAGCGCCTAATACAGCTGTAGCTGCTAAACTAAATAATTTCTTCATGTGTTATCTCCTTTTCTTTGTGTACTTACATAGTGAATTTCTACTTGTTTAGTATAACAAGAGTTCCGTTATAAGTAAAATATATTATATATCTAAGCATTTATAGTTTTAAACTATATATAGGTGAATGCCCCCATGTTCTAGTTATACCAATTATTTTTTTTCAGTAGCTAGTGTTAACTTTATGAAAGTACTAATTATCATCAAGGTTTGTATATGAAGTAACCGCCTCAGCATGAAAGTTTAATTGGTATGACTGTTGGTAATTCAAGATGAGGGGGATGGGTATTTTATATAGAGGTGTATCATAAAAAAGATACTAGGTTTACATAATAGTATTACATAAAAGTCCTATAGCCCACAAGAAGTGATACAGTGTACAAGATATAGAAGTAAACTTCATAGCCTCGTTTAATCGTATTGGGTCTGCATAGGTATTGAAGATATGGATGACTTTCATAGCAGGCAGTAAGGAAAGTAAAGCTACTAAGGAAGTCCATGGGATAACTCCGCAGATAGTCCATATTAGTATCCATAGAGAGCTAATGAGGAAGAGCCCTTGTAACAGTTGGAGGCCTCTTTCACGGCCAAGAAGAATGACTAAGGTACGACGACCGTGGTTCGCATCGTTCGTAAAGTCTCGCAAGTTGTTGGTCATCATAATAGCACCGATTAAGATGGTGGATGGTATCGCAGGAATCAGATAGGTCCAGTGCAAGGTGTGAGTCCAAGCAAAGAGTGTAATGCCGACGATGGCAAAACCCATGGCAAGACCAGAGGCGAGTTCACCAAAAGGGGTACGAGAAATGGGTTTAGGTCCACTAGAGTATAAGATGCTAGTCAGTATGCAAAGCATGCCTACAGGAATATACCACCAAGTGATAGCATTAGCGAGGGCGATGCCTAAGATGAGTGGAAGTATAGTCGTCATATATCCCCAACGTTTAATTACAGTAGGGGCGATGCCATCACGGACGATAGAACCACTGTTCCCCGCGGCTTGTGTGAGATCAAGACCAGATTTAAAATCGAAATATTCATTCCAAATATTAGCGGCGATTTGCGCGCTTAACACACAAATTAGAATGCCTAGAGTATAGACTAAGGATAGCCAAATAGGTTGTACGGTTTCAAATTGCGTAGCCCCCATAGCAGCGCCTAAGACGACAGGACTGAAAGCAGCCGTTAAGGTACGAGGGCGAATTAATGCAAAAAATTGTGACAGATTCATAGTCATCCTTTCATCATTAAGAAGTTATATAATATATGGTATCATTCTAACCTAAATAGAAGATTATGACAAACTCTACGGTAAAAAAAGAATTATACATGAAATGTAATAGTAGAGTATAATAGAGAGAAGTAGACGATAGGCATAGTATTAAAACCGTCATAGAAAAGTGCTTAGTATGCTATAGGGTAGACCTATAAGAATAGGAGTTATTCATGATTACACATGCTCTATTAACAGATATGTATCAATTTACCATGATGCAAGGTTTATTTACACAAAACAAACATCGTACTCGTTGTGTGTTTGATCGCTTTTATCGGACGAACCCATTTCAAGGTGCTTACACGGTGGTAGCAGGATTAGAACAAGTTATCGAGTATGTGAAAGGCTTGCGTTTCTCTGAGGATGATATTACCTATTTACGACAAACGGGTGTGTTCACAGAGGAATTTTTGGATTATTTAACAACATTTCATTTCACAGGCACTATTTATGCGGCGCCAGAAGGGTCTGTCGTATTTCCGGGGGAAGTGTTGCTCCGTGTAGAGGCCGCCAAGGATGAGGCTATTTTATTAGAAACAGCATTATCTATGTTTTTAAACCATGAGTCCTTGATTGCTACCAAAGCCCGCCGTATCCGATCTGTTATTGGCAAGGATGGAGTAGCAGAGTTTGGTATGCGAAGAGCGCAAGGTGTGAGTGCTGCCGTGCAAGGTGCTAGAGCGGCTTTCATAGGTGGATTTGATAGCACTAGTGATGTGTACAGTGCTGCTTTGTATGGCATGCGACCTGTAGGGACTATGGCACACAGTTGGGTCATGAGTTTTCCTACTGAAATTGATGCATTCCGTGCGTATGCAGACCAATACGAAAATAATTTGGTGTTCTTAGTGGATACCTATAATACACTACATAAAGGTGTGCCTGCGGCCATCCAAGTATTCCAAGAGATTCGTGAACGCCGTGGGGGCATAATGCCATCTATCTATGGCATTCGCTTAGACAGTGGAGATTTAGCGTACTTGTCCATCGAGGCTCGTAAGATGCTAGATGAGGCAGGATTTAAAGAAGCATTAATTTTTGCTACCAATGATTTAGATGAATACAAAATTGCAGACTTGAAACAGCAAGGGGCAGCGATTACTGCTTGGGGGGTAGGTACAAAACTAATCACTGCTGACGAAACACCAGCCCTAGGTGGAGTATATAAATTGGCGGGTCAATGGGACGGGGATACCTTTATGCCAGCTATGAAGTTCTCCGATAATATTGAAAAGGTGACAAACCCTGGCAAGAAAAAAGTGTTGCGCCTCATCAATACACGAAATAACAAACTCATCGGTGATTTAATTTGTTTGGACCACGAAACAGTGGACACCACACAGGACTATATGTTTAAAAATCCGCTTCACCCATGGAAACAAACAGTGCTGAAAGCAAATACGTTCAGGGTACAAGAACTATTGGTACCTATCTTCGTGGATGGAGAATTAGTGTATGATGTACCTTCTTTGGCACAAGTGAAAGCCTATGGAGAAGAGCAAATTCAATTACTATGGCCAGAATTTTTGCGACTTCGCCGAGCACCAGAGGTTAAAGTCAACATCAGTGAAGAATTGCATCAATTAAAATCTAAATTGTTGTTGGAAAAAGTAGGGGACCCTAGTTAGGAAGGAGTTATTATGAATTGGAAATGTGTGATGGCTAGTGTGGCATTAGTAGGGACGATATGTTCAGGATATGCAGCATCGATTACATTGGATGGGCAAGGTAGTGTAGAGTTACCTAGCTATGTTTCGGTAGTTAACCATGATGATTTAATGGAAGGTTTTATAAAAAAAGAAGATACAGTTAGTATAGTACCTTCTAATGATTGGCATATAGATGAAACAGAGGCTAAGGTGCTAGATACAATTGTCAAAAACGTAATGCAACGTGGTCAACGCTATCAGTTGCAAGGGCGTGATGAGCGGGGCTTACATACGGCAGAGTTGATACACCTTCATATGACAGGTGCAGAAGCGGCTGAAGTATGGAAGATTAAATATAAAGGAACGACGATAACGCCACAATCTGTAGGAGACATATTATATAATAAAACAGTGAAAGAAGTACAAAATGTTGGACTTTACAATGTGGATCTTATGAGAGGAAAGCGGTTAGAAAAGAATGGCGCCGCTTTAGCTCCCTTCGTTATAAGTACTAAGCCAGAGTTCAGTAGTACTGAGATTTTGAGAGCCGTATTACCACTGGTAAACGTAAGATTTCTGGATGGAGAGATGATGAAACCTGTGCGCCTACAAGGTGATAAGGGGTTGTATACGCATGGTAGAGTACAATTAGATGTAGATGGATTTGTGTTACCTGCGTATATTAGTTTTGTAGGACGGTATGGTCAAGATGGGGTATCTATCACATGGATCACAACGGCTGATACATCGAGAGCCTATTGGAATCCTGTTATCAAGAGTCTGTTAGGTGTGAAGGGAGAATAAGTCAATGAAATTTTGGAAACAAACGGGACTGGCTATCCTAGTAACTAGCCTTATGATGGGCTATGGGCAAGTGTCTGCACAGGTACATGATGATACCTATAGTGCAATAGCTAGTACTAAGCCAATGGCAAAGGGGAAAGTAGGAGTTCCTTCAGGCACTATCTTAGATACCGAGAAAAAACGTCCAACTGGTGACGAAATCATGGCAGAGTTCGATACACTACTAGAGCAGAATCCATTGATCGATTTGCGGCAGACAATAGGGCCAGAGATTACTGTTAAACAATTGTCTTCTTCAAAGTTAGCTCAGGTAGGAAAAGGATATATGTATGCTAACCTAGGTACAGTGGGTACTACCGTTGGTAAAGTGAAGGACTATGTACGAATGCAGAACATGAAAGAAGGACTTAAGCTAGGTCGTTATATGGATGTCTATGAATTGCAAGGTGCGGATCAGTATGGTGTAAATACAGCTTGGGTTCTTGTATTTCCACTGCCTAAAGAGTTGCTGATGAGTTCATTAGAATCATATGGAAAAGAGGGATTTTCACCTGCGAAAATGGAGGCGTTTACAAATGACACGAATGCCTTTTTAAAGGAATATCATGTTAATATTCTAGAAGATAGAGATATTGATTATTCTCAGAATAAGATTCCAGCAAAAATACGATTACGGAATTTAGAGCCATTACATACGTTACCAAATAGTAAATATGGCACGATGACAACTGCGGGAACTATGACCTATGATATAAAAGGGGTTCAATACCCTGCTTTTTTGCGGATAGCATTAGTGGGAACGCCAGAGTATTTAACAACGATTGTAATGGGAACTAGTGAAGTGGAAGGAACATTCTTTAAGCCGTACTTCCTAGAGATGTTACAACATATTAAGTAAGCCTACTTATCTATAAAATCGATATGTTCAATGGATAGCAAAGCTTGCTTAATGGACAGCCCTCCGGTGTACCCCGTTAGGGCTTTTCCTTTGCCTAGAATACGATGACAAGGGATGATGAGAGAAATAGGGTTAGCACCAACGGCAGATCCGATGGCTTGGGCTCCTTTGGGGGCCGGCGAGTTGAATACACGTTGGCTTAGTTCTCCATAGGTAAGGGATGTGCCGTAGGGAATGTGCTGTAACTGAGACCATACTTTTTGTTGGAAGGCTGTGCCTTGAGGTGCTAAAGGAATAATCATCGTTGGGACTTGTCCAGCGAAGTATTGATTTAGCCATTGGATAGTTTGTTGTAAAATGGGGGCTGAAATAGTTTGGTCTATGACCACTGGTTCTTGAAAATTTACAGATTGAGTTGGAAATGTGAGTCCTACTAAGGCGGATGCGGTGGCATATAGTGTAAGAGTGCCCAAAGGGCTTTTATAAGTAGTATAAATAATAGACATATAGGTGCTCCTTATAGAGGTATGCAAATAAAGTACAATAGAAGTATGAAAAATAGCTACACTTCAATACCATTACATGCTATACTAATGGTATATTATAAATGTCTTATGGTAATGAAAGGGGACAACTATGAAACAAGTGTATACAGAGCAAGCACCAGCAGCATTAGGACCATACTCTCAAGCTTACAAAGCAAATGGTTTTGTGTTTATCTCTGGTCAAGGCGGTATTGATCCAGCACAAGGCGCTCTAGTAGAAGGTGGCGTGGAAGCACAAACATTGCAAGCGATGAAAAACATCGAAGCTATCTTAAAAGAAGCAGGCACTGATTTTTCTAAAGTTGTAAAAACAACATGCTTTTTAGCAGATATGGGTGACTTTGCTAAATTTAATGCTATTTATGCAGAGTATTTTACCTCTAAACCAGCTCGTAGTTGTGTGGCAGTCAAAACATTACCAGCTAACTTCTTAGTAGAAGTAGAAGTGATTGCCCTAGCAGAATAGTATATTGTATTATACCATAAGCGGTCTAATACATACTAAAAAGCTGTTACATTATCCTTGTAATGTGGCAGCTTTTTGCTTATGGTTAAATGGTGATGAAAGTAGTGATAGAATAGGTGGAATTATGTTAAACAAACCCAAATATTTAAGTACGGTGAAAGCCATTATACATATTATTCTTGGTTCTACTGTGTTTGCAGTAGGGGTGCAGGGATTCATTGTACCTCACAAATTATTGAGTGGAGGTATTAGCGGTCTTAGCTTGATTATTTATTATGTGACACAAGGTATAGTAAGTTTAGGTTCTATTAACTTTCTTTTGAATATACCAGTGCTGTACACGGCATGGAGATGGTTAGGACGTTGGCACCTAGGAATTACCATATTGGGGACCATCATTATGTCGACCTTGATTAATCTATTGGCTCCATTGGCGACGTTGGAATTAACCCATAATCCAATCATTGGCGGTATATTAGGAGGCTTATTTTCTGGATTAGGTCTCGGCATCGTCTATCGTGGCGGCGGTAATACGGGTGGTATGGATCCCATTGCTATGATTATTCGCAATCGTTTTGGATTACAAATAGGTAGTATCTTATTTGGTATTAATATGATGATTCTCATCGTTGGTGCTATTGTTATCAATATTGAGGCGGCGGCTACTACTTTGATTAGCACCTATTTAGCAGCGATGGTAACCAATAAGGTGATTACAGGATTCAGTCAACGGAAAGCGATGTTTATCATCTCCTATAAACCAGTGACGATTTGTAATTTAATCATTGATAAAATTGGTCGTGGTGCTACGATTTTGAATGGAGAAGGCGCCTATACACATCAACCTAAACAGGTTATTATGGTAGTAGTAAGTTTGTTGCAAGTGGCTCGCTTGAAAGCGGCCGTAGAAGCAGAAGATCCAACAGCATTTATGGTTATTACCGATGCGGCAGAAGTTATCGGAACGGGTTTCTCTGCACGATCTACGAAGGGTGCTGTAGAACGGGTATTGCAAACCTGTGACCCTGTAAAAGCGGCAGAAGCGGAACAAATGATTCATGAAGTGCAAATGGCAAGAAATGAAATCCCTTCCGAAGAGCATAAGGAGGAACAATAATATGGTACATCCATTGGCAGGACAACCTGTAAAAAAAGAAGATTTGATTCACGTAGATACAGTTGTGAAAGACTTTTTTCGTATCGTCCCAAATTATGAGACGTTGGAAGAGCGAGTAAGCTTTGGTACGTCTGGACATCGTGGGATTGCCTCTAAAGGGACTTTCAATGAACTCCATGTAGCAGCCATTGTACAAGCGATTTGTGATGTGCGACAAGAATTTGGCGCCACAGGACCTTGTTATATTGGGCAAGACACGCATGCCTTATCGCAACCAGCCTTGCAAGTAGCCATTGAAGTCTTGTTGGGAAATCGTGTGAAAACACGTGTGGATGCACATCGTGAATTTGTGCCTACTCCAAGTGTATCTCGTGCTATTTTGCGACACAATACAAATACACCAAAAGATAATGTAGCAGATGGTATTATTATTACGCCTTCTCATAATCCGCCAGAACATGGTGGTATTAAATATAATCCACCTCATGGGGGACCTGCAGATACAGCAGTGACAAAGCGGATTGAAGCCTTAGCTAATGAATATTTGCAAAAAGGGTTAGATAGCATTCAACGATTTTCCTTTCATCATCTAGTGGGCGTTCATGAAAGTGCTCATTGTGGATGCTGTCATCATGAAGAAGAGAAAGCGGTAGCACCTGCTGCTATTTCCGTAGAGGAAGCGGGACAATACTTAGAACCCTATGATTTCAAAATGGCCTATGTAAAAGAATTGCCTCAGATTATTGATATGAAGTCGATTCAACAAGCCAATCCGAAAGTATTAATTAATGCCTTAGGTGGCAGTGGTGGCGCTTATTGGCATGCTATCGCTGAAGAATATAATCTAAACTTTACCATTATTAATAGCGACTATGATCCAACATTTAGTTTCATGTCCTATGATCATGATGGTGCTATTCGTATGGACTGTTCTTCCCCCTATGCTATGGCAGAAGTGGCGAAAAATTTAGGGGACCATGTGCTAGCTATTGGAAATGATCCAGATTATGATCGTCATGGCATTGTCACAGAAGAAGGTTTGTTAGCGCCAAATCAATATTTAGTGGTAGCTGCTAAATATTTGAATGAAACCCGTCCGTGGGAAGGGAAAGGTGTTGGTAAAACAGCGGTTGTTACCAGCTTGATGGATGCCTATTGCAAAGACTCTAATCATCCCGTGTATGAAGTGCCAGTAGGGTTTAAATACTTTGCACCTTTATTATTTGATGGGCGCATTGGCCTCGGAGCAGAAGAGAGTGCAGGAGCCTCCTTTTTGCAACACGATGGAGTTGTATGGACTACCGATAAGGATGGTATCATTTTGGGCTTGTTAGCGATAGAGATGGTGGCAACTACGGGGAAAACTCCAGCACAACATTATGCAGATATGACAGCACAATGGGGTACACCAGTGTTCCAACGTGTGGATATGCCTTGCACAGCAGAAATAAAAAGTGCTTTGAAAGGGATGAAGCCTAGCGATGTGACTATGACAGAATTAGGGGGCAGTCCGATTCTGGACATTCGTACGACCTCGTTGTTTGAAGAGCAACCTATTGATGGTGTTAAAATTGTGACGGATACGGGTTGGTTTGTGGCACGCCCATCAGGAACAGAAAATTTATATAAAATGTATGCAGAGTCCTTTTTAGGTGAAGAAGGGCTTGCACGCTTGATGGAGGATGGCAAGCGCATCATTGAAGGATTAGTTACAAAATCTGCGTGATGTGTAAACGCTTTACCAAGTGGATGAAGAGCAAGGGAGTCTATAAGTTTACTGCGCCTGTTCTTGTATGTAATGTGTGTAACTGATATAATTAATAAATATGGTCTATATACAATGAACTTAGTATTCTAATGACAGACTATTGACGATCACTTGTTATAATCATGAAATACCACATATGGAGGTGGTGGAATGACAGTATATTTATGGGCCTTTGTCATTGCTCTCGTAGTAACGTATATTTGCACGCCTTTGGTGAAACAATTCGCCGTTAAGGTAGGTGCTATTGATAAACCAGATGCACGTAAGGTGCATCAAGTGTCGATTCCACGATTAGGGGGATTGGCCATCTACATTGGCTATATGGTATCTTTACTGTATAGTGTGAAAGATATATCTTCTGTGAAAGGATTGATTGTAGGTTCCATCATCCTAGTAGCAGTAGGTATTTGGGACGACATTAAGCAAATTGGACCGAAAACAAAATTGATGGGACAAATTTTGGCGGCTCTTATGTTGCCACTATTTGGCAATGCCGTGCATTTTATCAGCATTGGTGACCACCTATTGTACTTAGAGTATTTTGCAATACCTTTGACGGTATTTTGGATTGTAGGATTTACGAATATTGTGAATCTGATCGATGGATTAGATGGATTAGCGGCAGGGATTTCCCTCATTGCATGTATTACGATTTGTATTGTGACTTTGCAAATGGGGCAAATTGAATTGGCCTGTATTACCTTGGCATTGGCTGGGGCAGCTTGTGGGTTCTTGCGCTATAATTTTAATCCTGCCAAAATATTTATGGGCGATACAGGCAGCATGCTTTTGGGCTATACTATGGCGGCTATTTCCGTCATGGGCAGTGTGAAAACAGCAGCGACTGTGGCATTGGTGGTGCCTGTTATCGTATTGGGTTTGCCAATTCTAGATACTTTATTTGCCATTGTACGTCGACGTATTAATGGACGTCCTGTGTTCCAACCAGATAAAGGACATTTGCATCATCGTCTATTGGCGATGGGGCTCACACAAAAACAAGCGGTGTTGTTGATGTATGCCATCACGGCACTCTTAGGTTGCGTGTCTATCGTAGCAGCGAAAGCAAACTTTGTTATAGGAGTCTTGCTAGTGCTTGTTATACTTTGTGCATGTGTGTGGACGGCAACAAAAATTGGGATTATATCCAAAGACAACGATGTTCGTAAATAGCTATGCAAAACGCCAGGAGCTCAGTCTTCATGGCGTTTTTTATTTTTAGGCAAAGGGAAAGCGTGGCACATTCCTTCACAAACGGTATTTCATAATGTTTGTTCAGGAACATGCCACGCTTTCTAGTGTTTGTAGAATTAAGTATATTACGCGATGTTGCTTACGCTTATGGCGTTTTGCCTAGTACTTACTCACTCTGTAGGGGAGGAGTGGGAACATACCTCGGTCTTTTTGCGTTTTCCTAATGTTAGTAATGAAAGGCTATATGCCTTAGATAATCTACCTTGCGGTTGAAGGCGTTTTGCTTCGTACTTGCTCACTTTGTAGGGGAGGGGGTATGGTACTTTGTTTGGATATACTTCTTTACAGTTTCTACTAGTATGGAAGGCTTGTACATGATACAATAGAGATAATTGAAAAAGTTTAATAAAGTGATTTAGGAAAGCTTATGTATGATAGCTTTCATGGTAAAGGAAGTAAACGAAATATGTGGGAGGTACTATGTTAAAAGTCATGACCATATTTGGGACACGTCCTGAGGCAATTAAGATGGCGCCTGTTGTTAAGGCTTTGGAAGCAGCGCCTGATATGGAGTCCATTGTAACGGTAACGGCACAGCATAGAGAGATGTTAGATCAGGTGTTGCATTTGTTTTCTATCACCCCTGATTATGATTTAAATATTATGAGCCAAGGGCAAACGTTGTATGATGTCACTTGTCGTGCGTTGATGGGATTGCAAGAGGTATTGAAAGAAGCGAAGCCTGATGTGGTTCTTGTTCATGGCGACACGACAACTACGTTTGTGGGGGCTCTAGCGGCATTTTATGAAGGGATTCCTGTTGGACATGTGGAGGCAGGTCTTCGGACAGGTAATATTTACTCTCCCTTCCCAGAGGAGATGAATCGCAAGTTGACGGGAGCTATTGGGACCTATCATTTTGCACCGACTACTACATCGGAAGCGAACTTATTGAAAGAAAATATAAATCCAGATCACTTGTATGTAACGGGAAATACAGTTATCGATGCGCTGCAAACTACAGTGAAGGAAGACTACATATTTACTGAAGAGTTGCTGAACAAGATTGATTACGTGAACCAAAAGGTTATTTTGGTGACTACTCATCGTCGTGAGAATTTAGGCGATCCAATGCGCAATGTGTATGAGGCAATTCGTGATATTATTGGAGAACATGAAGAGGTAGAAGTTATCTTCCCTATGCACCGTAATCCAAAGGTACGTAGTATTGTACAAGAGGTACTAGGTGATATGCCACGTGTACATTTGATTGAGCCATTGGAATATGAACCATTTGCAAACTTAATGGATCGGACCTACCTTATTATGACAGACTCTGGTGGTATTCAAGAGGAAGCGCCATCTTTGGGTAAACCTGTACTAGTTCTTCGTGATACCACAGAGCGCCCTGAAGCCGTCCAAGCAGGTACGGTAAAATTAGTGGGCACTGATAAAGCCACTGTGTACTCCACAGCTAAAGAGTTAATTACGAATGCAGAATTATATACTGCTATGTCAAATGCAGTAAATCCTTATGGAGATGGGTTAGCCTCTGAGCGAATTGTTCAGGCGTTGCGTCATGAGTTTTTTGAACATCAAGAAAAACCATCATCCTTTGGAAAATAATAGTCGATGTATGCATTCTAGTTATAATTAAGTTGATAGCTACTTTCATTGACTGTGTAATTGAGGAATGTACACGGTTTTGAATCAAATCGTATGGAAAGTTTTGATAGATATAAAATTTATATATTGTTAAAACTGTTCCCATTGGTGGTATAATCTACGATGTTAGAGATATAGGAGGTATGTCTATGGGGAAAGAAAAATCAGATCTATGGATGGCTATCTCCAAAGCATCAACTACGGGATTTACCATACTTTGTTCTATCGGTATCTGTATGGGTCTTGGTTATGCCTTTGATCACTATGTGGGCACCAACCCATGGGGCTTGCTCATAGGGGGTATCATCGGCGGATTTCTAGGCCTCTACGGTGTCATACGTCAATGTATGTAAGGAGATGTTATGAAAGAATATATAACCTATATCAAAAGTCATTGCCGATGGATACTGTCAGTGGCTATACTAGGTGTAGTCGTGTTATGGATACTGGACTGGTCTCAGCACATCACGGGTTGGCTATGGGGTATGATGACATATGTTGTATATTTCTTGTATTTAGCCTTTCAAACCTACAAGATGAAAGACGCCACCTTAGACGATGTGAAACGTCGAGTTTGGATTGGTGTTATGAGTCGGTTTAGCTTAATCGTATTGTTAGTAGGCATAAGCACGCAGATCCCTTCTATTTCCATGAAAGGTGTACTAGGCGGAATCTGTGTATTTGTTCCTATGCAATATGTTGAGTATAGTATGTATGTACGTCAACGTAATAGGGAATCATCTATGTGAAAGGGGGTGGGAATATGGAGTTACATGCAGGGCATCATCATGTTGTTCAATGGATGGGCATATCCTTTAATATGGATACGCTATACATGACGTGGTTAGTGATGGCAATCATTATTGTGGTCACATTATTAGCTACACGGTCACGGGCCATGGTACCACAGGGGATTCAAAATGTGATGGAAAGCGTGCTAGAAGGATTGACAGGACAGTTTAAAACGAACCTAGGCAATCAATGGAAGTTTTTAAGCTCCATCCTATTTACGTATTTTCTATTTATTTTGGTGAGTAATGAATTGGGCTTGATTCCAAGTCCGCATATCTTGGCATCGCCAACAAATGACATTAACACCACCTTGGGATTGGCTATTTCCAGCTCGATTCTTGTATGGATTGTAGGTCTGAAAGTGAAAGGTATCGGCTATTTCAAGCACTTTGTGCAACCATTTAAGTTATTTATCATTATTAATTTGATGGAAGAAATCGCGAAACCAGTCACATTAGCCTTCCGTTTGTTTGGTAACATACTAGCGGGAGAAATTCTACTAGAATTATTATATGCATTGGTACCCTATGTACTTCCTATCGTGTGGTTAGCCTTTAGTCTAGCAATCGGTATTATTCAAGCGTTTATTTTTGCCATGCTCGTTACATCTTATTTGGGGATGACAATCGGAGATGGACATTAATGTATTAGGAGGAAATCATAATGGAATTATTATTAGCGAAAGCGTATGTATTGGTTGGTTCTGCCATTGGCGCTGGTTTAGCAATTGGTTTGGCTGCGATTGGTGCAGGTATTGGTGACGGTCTTGTATCTGGTAAAGCATTAGAAGGTATGACTCGTCAACCAGAACAATCTGGTAAATTGTTCACAAATATGTTAATTTCTGTTGGCTTGATCGAAGCGGTGCCTATTATCGCAGCAGTTATCGCGATTGTATTAGTGTTCGCAAACCCATTGGTAGACTTACTTAAATAATAGACATTAGCTAAGAGGAGGTATGACCGTTGGTAGATTTAAACGGCACACTCGTACTTCAGATTTTAAACTTTATCGTGCTAGTGTTGATTTTAGCAAAGTATGCCTATAAACCATTGTTGGAAACGATGGAAGAACGGAAACGCCGCATTGAAAATGATTTGATGAATGCTGAACAAGCGAGAGTCGAAGCAACATCGATGAAAGTTGAGTATACAGCGCAATTGCAAGAAGCTCGTAAAGAAGCACAGGCGATTATCGAAACGGCGAAACAACAAGCAGAAGCAGAATCACAAGCACAAATCAAAGAGTTACGAGCTCAACTAGTGAAAGAAAAAGAATTGGCCCGCCAAGAAATTGAACGGGAACGAGAAAAAGCAATGCAACAAATCCGCGCAGAAGTGGTGAACTTATCGGTAGAAGTAGCGGCTAAGCTCATTGGAAAAGAGTTTTCCAGTACTGATAATGTAGCCCTTGTGGAAGATACCATTGCAAAACTAGATAGTACAACTATAAGGTCGTGATACGATGAGTGTAGAAAGAATTGCAGAAACATATAGCTCCGCTATATTTGAATTAGGACAGGAATCAGGTTTGTTACCACAATTTGATACAGATCTTTCCTATGTGCAAGATTTATTTTCCACCCATGAGGAATTACGCCAAATTTTAATCAATCCTATGTTAGAAGTAGCGGGGAAAAAGAAGATTCTAGAACAAATCTTTGGAAGTGAAGTGCATCCATTGATCATGAATTTTCTCTATGTTATGGTGGACCGCCGTCGCAGTCCCTACATCATGGAAACAGCCCGTGCTTACGTGAAACGCTCCCGTGAAAGCCGTGGTATCTTGGAAGCGAAAGTGACTGTGATGGAACCACTTTCAGAAACAATGCGTGAAAAAGTATTGCAAAAATTACAAGACATCACTGGCAAAGAATGTGTCATCGAAGAACAGGTGGATCCATCCATCTTAGGTGGCATGGTCATTCAAGTGGGAGACACTCGGATTGATGGAAGTATGGCTAGACGATTGGAAGAATTGAAAAAATCATTGCTTAATGCAAGTACCAATAAGATTGGGGTGAATGGTTAATTATGAAAATGACGCCTGAAGAAATTACTGCCATTATTAAACAGCAGATTCAGGACTATAATGTTGAATTAAACGTAGATGATGTAGGAACTGTTCTGGAAGTAGGGGACGGTATTGCGCATATCTACGGTCTTGAAAAAGCCATGGCTGGCGAATTGTTAGAGTTACCTCATGGCGTATATGGCATGGTACTCAACTTAGAACAAGATAATGTAGGCGCCGTTCTCCTAGGTAATGACTTCTTGATCAAAGAAGGTGATGAAGTGCGCCGTACAGGCCGCATCATGCAGGTTCCTGTAGGAGATGGCTTAATTGGTCGTGTTGTGAATGCCCTTGGTCAACCTATCGATGGTAAAGGGGAGATCGTGGCGGAAACACATCGTCCAGTAGAATATCCAGCGCCTGGTATTGCAGATCGTAAATCTGTATTTGAACCAATGCAAACTGGTTTGAAAGCCATTGATGCGATGGTGCCAATTGGTCGTGGTCAACGGGAGTTGATCATCGGTGACCGTGGTACTGGTAAAACAGCGATTGCTATCGATACGATCTTGAACCAAAAAGGACAAGATGTAATTTGTATCTATGTAGCAATTGGTCAAAAAGAATCTACTGTAGCTCGTGTTGTACAAAAATTAGAAGAAGCAGGAGCTATGGAATATACTATCGTCGTATCTGCAGGGGCATCTGAAGGAGCTCCTATGCAGTACTTAGCACCATATTCTGGGGTAGCTATGGGTGAACATTTTATGTACCAAGGTAAACATGTACTTTGCGTATATGATGATTTAACAAAACAAGCCGCTGCATACCGTGCGATGAGTTTGTTATTACGCCGTCCTCCAGGACGTGAAGCGTACCCTGGTGACGTGTTCTACTTACACTCTCGTTTATTGGAACGGTCTGCGAAAGTCTCTGATGAATTGGGTGGCGGTTCTATTACAGCCTTACCAATTATCGAAACACAAGCAGGTGACGTATCTGCCTATATCCCAACGAACGTAATCTCCATTACAGATGGACAAATTTTCTTGGGTACAGATATGTTCTACTCTGGCGTTCGTCCAGCAGTTGACGTAGGTTTATCCGTATCTCGTGTAGGTGGTAGTGCGCAAATTAAAGCGATGAAACAAGTAGCTGGTAAATTGCGTTTGGAATTGGCACAGTATCGTGAATTAGCTGCCTTTGCGCAGTTCGGTTCCGATTTGGATGCATCTACAAAAGCACAATTGGATCGTGGTGAACGCTTAACAGAAATGTTGAAACAACCACAATATTCTCCATTGAAAGTAGAAGAGCAAGTGGTATGTTTATATGCGGGCATCAATGGTTACTTCAAACGATTGGCTGTCCATGATGTACCAGCATTCCAAGATGCCTTATTACACTATGTACATGGTAATTATGCCAATGTATTAGCATCAATTAGAGATACTAAGAAATTAGAAGAAGATACAGAAAAAACATTGCAACAAGCGATTTTAGAATGTATTGATGTCTTTGGTGCTACTCACGAATTATTACCAGAGGAGGCGTAATCTATGAGTAGTGCACAAGACTTACGCAAGCGTATAAAAAGTGTCACTAATACGCAGCAAATTACAAAAGCTATGAAGATGGTAGCATCTGCTCGTCTACGTCGTGCACAACAAAAAGCGAAAGGTACTGAACCTTATACTGAAAGTCTCCGCCACATGCTGCATCAAAGCATGTCCTCTCTAGATGGGGGCGCAGATTTACCGCTACTCACAGTTCGCCCTGTGAAGAAGGTAGCCTATGTGGTGGTAGGTGCGGATAAAGGTTTGGCTGGTGCCTATACTAGTAATATCATTAAATACGTGCAATCCTTGCTCAAGGATGCGTCAACAGATGCCTATGGTTTATTCACAGTGGGTCGCAAGCCAACGGAATACTTCACAGGTCATGGCTATTCTGTAGTCTCTGAGTTGCAAGGTTTTTCTGATAAACCAGGCTTTCATCATGCTCAAGACATTGTGGAACAAGTGAAAACCATGTTCTTGTCTGGTGAGGTAGATGAAGTGGTATTGGTATACACTAAGTTTGTGAACTCCTTATTGCAAGAAGTGACTCATGAGCGCTTATTACCTCTTTCATTAGAGTCCGATACAGCAGAGGCCGGTGAAAGTTTATTCTATCCGGATCAAGGGTCTGTATTGGAACAATTGTTGCCAGCCTATGTGGAAAGCACTGTATATAATGCATTGCTACATGGGGCGGCTAGTGAATTAGGTGCCCGTATGACGGCCATGACATCCGCTACTGATAATGCAGGCGAATTGATTGGTACCTTGCACTTAGAATACAATAAGTTGCGCCAAGCAGGTATTACTAACGAAATTTCTGAAATCGTAGGCGGTGCAAACGCATTGCAATAATAGATAAAGGAGTATCTCGTATATGAGTACAAATATAGGTAAAGTAGTTCAGGTTATTGGACCGGTGGTAGACGTAGTCTTCCCAAAAGGTGAATTGCCTGCTATTTACAACGCAATTACTATTACAAAAGGCGGCGAACAAGCATCTAAGATTGTTGTAGAAGTGATGCAGCATTTAGGTGATGACACAGTTCGTTGTGTAGCCATGAGCTCCACCGATGGATTGACTCGTGGTATGGAAGCAGTGGACACAGGTGCCGCTATTTCCGTTCCTGTTGGTGATGGTGTATTAGGTCGTATTTTCAACGTATTAGGCGAAACAGTAGACCACGATCCAGCAGAAGTGAAAGTGAATGAACATTGGCCAATTCACCGTGCTGCTCCAAAATTTGATGAATTAGCACCAGAAACTAATATTTTAGAAACTGGTATTAAAGTCGTAGACTTAATTGCGCCATATGTAAAAGGTGGTAAAATCGGTCTATTTGGCGGTGCCGGTGTAGGTAAAACAGTTCTTATCATGGAATTGATTCATAACATCGCTACAGAACATGGTGGTTACTCCGTATTCGCAGGCGTTGGTGAACGTACCCGTGAAGGGAATGACCTTTGGAATGAAATGAAAGAGTCTGGCGTATTGTCTAAAACAGCGCTTGTGTATGGACAGATGAATGAGCCTCCTGGAGCTCGTATGCGCGTAGCTTTAACAGGTTTGACGATGGCCGAATATTTCCGTGATGTGCAACAACAAGACGTATTGTTATTCGTAGATAACATTTTCCGTTTCATCCAAGCTGGTTCCGAAGTATCTGCCTTGCTAGGTCGTATGCCATCTGCCGTTGGTTACCAACCAACATTGGCCAATGACGTAGGGGCATTACAAGAACGTATTACATCGACAAAAGAAGGGTCCATTACGTCTGTACAAGCCGTGTATGTACCTGCCGATGACTTGACTGACCCAGCGCCAGCAGCGACATTTGCCCACTTGGATGCTACTACAGTATTGTCTCGTTCCATTGCAGAACTTGGTATTTACCCAGCCGTGGATCCATTGGACTCCACAAGCCGTATCTTGGATCCATTAGTATTAGGGGAAGAACATTACTCCGTAGCTCGTGGCGTACAAGAAGTACTTCAAAAATACAAAGATTTACAAGATATCATTGCCATCTTAGGTATGGAAGAATTGTCTGAAGCGGATAAATTGACAGTAGCTCGTGCTCGTAAAATTCAACGTTTCTTGAGTCAACCATTCTTCGTAGCCGAAGTATTTACAGGCAGTCCTGGTAAATATGTGCCATTGAAAGAAACATTGCGTGGTTTCCGTGAAATCCTAGAAGGTAAACATGATGATTTACCTGAAAGTGCGTTCTACATGGTGGGAACTATCGATGAAGCTGTTGCCAAAGGAAGGGACATGTTAGGGAAAGGAGAATAATCTATGAGTACCATGCATGTAACAATTATTACTCCTGATGAAACAGTGTTTTCTGGAGACGCAACCATGGTGGTAGGAAAAGCTCTCGATGGAGAGTTTGGTATCCAACCACATCATATGCCTTTAGTGAGCGCTTTGGCGCCAGGGGCGATTCGCATTGACCATGAGGGCAAGCGTGAAGAGTTTATCCTTCCTGGGGGATTCCTAGAAGTGGAAAACAACTCTGTGTATATCACGACAGCCTCTTGTGAACGTGCCTAATTACATATTGAAGAGATAGAAAAAGGGTTGTACCGAACTACTGTAGTAGTGTTGGTACAACCCTTTTATGGTATGTATAGTTGTTTACATGTTATTTAGGATAAGGTGTAATGCAATTAAGCAGTTCCATAAATAAGGTGATACATACATAGATAGTACCCTATACAAGTGAAGAAAATTGCTATGAGTACATTTACTGTCCAATGTTGTTTTATGTATATATTAATTATGGATAGTATCTAAAAATAACTTAATACGGCGTAATGCCTCATGGATGGTTTCCTTAGAGGAAGCATAGGAACAACGGATACGGTTAGCACCGCAAGTACCGAAGGCAGATCCTGGTACAACGGCTACATGCTGTTGCTCTAGCAATTGTTCACAGAAATCTTCATCGGATAGACCAGTTTGAGAAATATCTGGGAACACATAGAAAGCTCCTTCTGGTACGGCGATAGGTAGGCCCATGTCTTGGAAGCCTTTCACGATCATGTCACGTCGTTCTAGGTAATCTTGTCGCATAGCGATAACGGAGTCGTCGCATTCGTTTAGGGCCACGATGGCAGCGTGTTGTACTGGTGTAGCTGGTGCGACGATGCTGTACTGATGCAATTTAATGCAAGCTGTAATGAATTCAGAAGGTGCACATAGGAAGCCGATGCGAAGGCCTGTCATGGCATAGGACTTAGAGAAACCGTTTAAGATGATAGTCCGCTCTTTCATGCCCGGTAAGGACGCCATAGATACATGGCTCTTGTGATAAGTTAACTCCGAGTAAATTTCGTCAGAGATGATGATTAGATCATGGGCTTTAGCGAACTCGGCAATAGGTAATAGATCTTCATAGTCCATGATGGCTCCTGTAGGATTGCTTGGGTAGCACATTAAAATGGCTTTAGTTTTTTCTGTGACGAGCTTTTCTAATTCTTCCACACGAAGTTTGAAGCCATCTTCTAAATGTGTCGGTACAGGCACAGCCTCGCCGCCGCACATATGGACCTCTGCTTGATGAGCTACATAGGATGGATTCGGGATGAGCACTTCATCGCCTTCGTTCAAGAGGGCACGTAAGGACAAATCGATGGCTTCACTAGCGCCGATGGTAAGCATCATTTCATCCGTGCCGTAAGACACATGGTAACGACGGTTGTACCAGTTACTGATGGCCTCACGCAATGGCAAGATTCCTGCATTCGGAGAGTAGTTCGTTTCTCCTCGTTCTACGCTAACCACAAGTGCATCTAGCACAGGTTGAGGGGGAATGTAATCGGGTTCCCCAACGCAAAGAGAAATAACATCGTCCATAGCCATTGCTTTTTCCCAAAATTTACGAATCCCAGAAGGGGGCAATGTTTGTGTCATAGTTGAAAGATAATTGTTCCAGTTCATAGATTGTCCTTTCCGATACGGCTGTATCTCTATATGCGATATACAATGTGGGATGTATAATAAACGATATACCAAATACAAAGCATGATATAGTATGTATCATATATCTTATTCGAGTATAGGAATGGTATATCTTACATAAGGGTACTCGGTAGAGGTCGTATGTAGTCATATAAGACATAGTAGAATGATAGCGTTAACAATAGTAACAGTGTACCACATTCTAAGAAAAGAACCTAGTCGATAAGAGGTTTTTTTTTGTTGCATATAGTGTATAATTGTATGTATGACATAGCATTTCATAGGAACTTATGTCATACTATAAGAATAGAGAAATAGTCTCGAAGAATTGTTACAACCTAATAGAATGTAACAGGCTTTCACGAAGATACTCACAAGATAGAATAGATACAGTTGTAATGATGGGAAAGGAGTTACCAATGGAAACATTTTCCGTTACCTATGCATTGCATGTTCCCACCTATGAAGAGGCGAAGCAAGTGGCTTGGTCCATACAGGTGGAGCAAACCATTGAATTTCCTTATGAATTATTAGGTGAAAGTGATTCACGCCGTCATATGGTGGGGCAATTGCTTTCCTTAACAGAAACAGAAGATTGTTTTTTTGCAAAGATTGCCTACCCGGTGGAGACATCAGGATTGGAAGTGACGCAGTTTTTAAATGTAGTTTTTGGGAACTCGTCGTTGCAACCACATATTTGGGTGGTGGATATAGAGTTGTGCCCAAGTTTAGTAGACGCATTTCAAGGTCCTAAATTCGGCTTAGCAGGAATTCGAGAATTATGCCAGACCCCAACTCGTCCTATGATTCAAGCCGTGATTAAACCCATGGGAACCCCCAATGAAGAGTTGGCTCGCATGTGTCATGCCTATACCATGGGTGGTGCCGATGTGATCAAGGATGACCATGGATTGACAAATCAATCCTTTTCTCCTTTCAAAGATCGGGTGTCACGTTGTGCCCATGCGGTGCAAGAGGCGAATGCTAAGAGTGGCCATCATACCCTCTATGCAGCCAATGTATCTGGAGACGGTACAGATGTGCTAGAACGGGCCCATTATGCGAAAGAAGCAGGTGCTACTGCTCTGATGGTGGCGCCGTCCTTAATCGGATTTGGCTGGCTCCATCGATTGGCCACAGAGGATTCCTTGAACTTGCCATTAATTGTCCATCCGTCGATGATGGGTGGATTCACATTACCAGGTACATCGGGCATTGCTGCCACGATTTGGATGGGCTTATTACCACGTATTTTCGGCGGTGATATGAATATTTTCGTATCCTACGGTGGACGATTTACTTTTATACCTGAGTTGTGCCGTCAAATTTGTAATGTTAATCGCAACACATTGGACACTATCAAAGCATCTTGTCCAGCTCCAGGTGGTGGCGTGACTGAGGCGCGTTTGCCAGAGCTGGTGAGTATTTACGGCAAAGATACCATGTTCCTTGTAGGGGGCGATATGTTCCGCCGAGGACCAGATTTAACGGAGAATATGAAAGCTTTCATAGATGTATTAGAAAGATGCTAGGAACAATGACAACAAAAGAGAAAGCGTTAGAAGTTCATGTCGTGGCTAGCGGTAGTAAAGGGAATTGCACCATTATTCGCAGTTCTCACAGTGCAGTGATTGTTGATGCAGGTATTAGTTGTCGGAGGATAACCAATGCCTTGCAGGATTTGGAAATACCGAAACATATGGTAGAAGGCATTGTCATTACCCATGAACATTCTGACCATATTGCAGGGGTACCACAAATGATTAAGCAAATGGGGTTGCCCATACTGACAAGGCATAACACAGCACGGCGGCTTATGGATAAGTTTAGCTTGCCCTTGGAGTGCTTTCAAACGTTAGGGTCGACGGAAGTAACCATAGGAGATATGGTATTACAGCCATTTTCTACGAGCCATGATGCGGTGGATCCCATTGGAATCACTTGTTATAAAGGACAGACAAAAGCGGCGTTATTAACGGATACTGGCATGGTATCAAAGGAGATGTTAGCTCATCTGCATGATACAGATTTATTGGTATTAGAAGCTAATTATGATGAACAGATGCTGGTCTACGGCCCCTATTCGCCGGAATTAAAACGGCGTGTGAAAGGCAATGCAGGTCATTTGTCGAATGTGACGGCGATGAAAGTGTTGTCAGCCTTGAGACGACCTAAGGATATGGAAGTAATTTTTGCCCATCGTTCGGAGCAGAACAATTCGCTCCATTTAGTAGAACAGCTATCAGAGCGCTTGCTAACTTGGTGCAAAACACAAGGTCAAGAAGGGTTTACTGCACATCATGGAGATCAAAAGGAATACACATCCATTGGTATCGATGGGAAATAATGGTATCCATTGGTATGTATAGTAGTCAACATGGTTCCGAAGAGGGAATACAGTAAGCGTCGTAGGAGATAGTATAGTATGAAATTTTCTATCTATTGTATAGGAAAGTTAAAAGAACCGTATTTACGAGAAGGGGTAGCAGAGTTTGTAAAGCGAACACAACCTTATGGGGGTGTGACGATTACAGAGTTGCCTGAAAGTAAATTGGGGGATAAACCGAGCCCATCAGATAAGCAAAAAGCGCTCTATGATGAAGGGCAGCGGTTATTGAAATACGTCACACCTCAGTCTTTTGTGGTGCTTTTGGATGTATATGGAAAACAGATGAGTTCCGAGGACTTGGCAAAGCGGATTAGTGAATTAGAAGTACAAGGGCATAGTGAGATGGTGTTCTTCATTGGTGGCGCCTTTGGGGTGTCCGAAGAACTGCGACAACGGGCAAACTGGAAATTGTCCATCAGTCCCATGACTTTCACCCATCAAATGGTGCGCCTTGTGCTAGTAGAACAATTATATAGAGCTTGTAAAATTAATCGAAATGAACCATATCATTGGTAGGAAAGGAGATATGCATGGCAAGTGCAATTGAAAAAGGAATTACTTATGTGTCAGCAGATGTACAGGAATTGTCCATAGAAGATCCGGAATTTGTGAGACACTATACTACAGAATTAATAGAGGGAAAAGAAGATATTCTTGCGATTCAAAGTGAAATACAAACACTGGTACAAGGATATGAGGTGCTCTTTGTCGAATTAGAAGAAAAAGGAATATCTAACATATTAGAAGAACGTCGTCATATGGTTATCGATGGTATACGAGAATATGAGAATGTAACAAGTACAATTTGTACCGTATTGGACACCTATGTAGATATGGCGAATATGATTCAACAAATGGAAACTTCTGGTGGTAATCCAGCCTATTTATTCCATCGTAAACACGAATTATTAGAACAAAATGTAGAATTGAATAAAATTTTTGACCGTGTAGATTATTATATTTCTACAGTGGTGGATATGCTTGCGAAAGAAACGGAACTTGCGAAAGCAGTGGTAGAAGGGGCACCAGGTGTATCGGAAGAAGAAACGGTGCAAATTTTATTTTTGCATCAAACTGCATTGAGTTCCTGCGTAGAAATTAATAAGGCTTTGGTAGAACGATTGCAAATAATGGTGCCGCGTCTCGAAGGGTTACGAGAAGATGTGATGAAAGTGCAAGTTCATTCCGTAGCCAATGACGTAGAAGAGCGTAGAAAACGATTGCAAGAATTACGTCAACAAGCAAAAGTGGAAGATGTGACAGATTATGCGGACTTAGAAGGTCAATATCGTCACAATTATGATGAAGAAGGCAACCACATAGGCACAGAAGAAGGGGGCGATGGTGGTAACCGTAAAAGTTTGACTGCCATTTTGGTTGTCACAGCGATAGTAATAGCTATCTTTGCTGCGTATGTATATATGAAATAGGAGGAACCGACTATGACATTACAAGAAATTATGAACAAATATCCAATTACTGTTGGTAAAGATGAACAAATTACAAATGTAGCTAAATTGATGGTAAAGCACAATTTAACAGCTATTGCTGTCGTAGATGAAGATAACAAATTAATTGGTATTGTATCGGAAGGGGACTTGTTGTATAAAAAAATTCGGCCTCATGCACCACATTACATCAATATTTTAGGTGCTAATATTTACTACGGTGGCATCGGTGAATACGATGGACAATTCAAAAAATTGATGGCTACTCATGTAGAAGAAATTATGACTACAGAAGTGATTACTGCCTATGCAGATGCAGAAGTAGAAGTGACTGTAGGGGCTATGGTAGAAAAACATTTGAAAAACTTGCCAGTTGTTGATGATGCGTATCATTTAATTGGTATGGTAAGTCGTCATGATATCATGAAACTTATCGCTGAAGAACAAGGTAAATAGGGAAATAATTGCACGATTGACAACTTTATGATAATATTAAGAATGCAATATTAAAACTTATAATTTGGGTGTAGTATGCCCTAAGGAGGAAATAGTTTCATGAAAGCAACTGTAACTGCTGTTGATCAGCACAAGGTATCTATTACAATCGAAATTCCAGCGGAAGACGTGAAAAAAGGTTTTGCACAAGCTGTAAAACGCATCGCTGGACAAGTTAACATTCCAGGCTTCCGTAAAGGTAAAGCCCCTCGTAAAGTGTTGGAAATGAACTATGGTAAAGAAGCTATCGCTGAAGAAGCGTTTGAATTATTAGCAGGTCGTGCTTACACAGAAGCACTTCGTGAAAATGAAATCGTTCCTGTTAGCAATCCAGAAATCGAACGTGAGCAATTCGAAGAAGGTAAAGATTTAATCTTCAAAGCAACAGTAGTCAAACAACCAGAAGTAACTTTGGGTGATTACAAAGGCCTAGAAGTAGAAAAACAAGATGCTACTGTTACTGATGAGCAAGTAGAAGAACAATTGAACAATATCCGTAGCCAACAAGCTAAAATGGTAGCAGCTCCAGAAGATGCAACTGTACAAAAGGATGACTTTGCTACAATCGACTTCAAAGGTTTCATCGATGGCGAAGCATTTGATGGTGGTGAAGGTAAATCCTACCCATTACAAATCGGTTCTGGCAGCTTTATCCCAGGCTTTGAAGACCAATTAATTGGCCACAAAGCTGGCGAAGATGTAACTGTTACTGTTTCTTTCCCAGAAGACTATTTCGTTGCAGAATTAGCTGGTAAAGAAGCAAAATTTGAATGTCATATCCATGATATTAAACGTAAAGAATTACCAGAAATCACTGATGAATTCGTACGTTCCGTATCTGTAGGTCAAGGTAAAACTGAACCATCTTACAATACAGCAGAAGAATTCGTAGCTGATCTTCGCAAACGTATGGAAGATGATGCAGCACGTCGTGCTATCGATGCGTACAATGCAGGTTTAGTGGAATTAGCTGTTAAAAATGCAACAGTAGATATCCCTGAAATCATGATTGAAGACCGCGCAGAACAAATGGTTCAAGAATTAGCAATGAATCTTGAAGGCCGTGGTTTGAAATTAGAAGACTACTTAAAATTCTCCAACAAAACAATTGAAGAATTACGTGAAGAAAATAAAGCGGCAGCTGCTGAAAACGTTCGTGCTGACTTAGTATTAGATGAAATTGCAAAAGCAGAAGGCGTTGAAGTAACTCCAGAAGACATGAACTATGAAATCTTTGCTATGTCCCAACAATTCGGTGCTGATCCTAAAGAAGTATACGATATCATTGTAAAAGAAGGTCGTGTATCTATGTTAGCAAGTTCCGTAGCACGCAAAAAAGCAGCTCGTTTCATTATTGAGAATGCTAAAGGTGCTGAAAAAGCTGAATAATTGCTAATGCAGGTACATGTATAAGAGGTGTTAGATGTCTATGTATGTGCCAATCGTAGTAGAGCAAACTGGTCGTGGTGAGCGATCCTACGATATTTATTCTCGTCTATTGAAAGATCGAATTATTCTATTAAGTGGCCCTATTGATGATACGGTAGCAAATAGTATCGTAGCGCAATTGCTATTCTTAGAATCGGAAGATCCAGATAAAGATATTCACTTATACATCAATAGCCCAGGTGGTGTGGTAACAGCAGGTATGGCTATTTACGATACTATGCAGTACATTAAACCTGATGTGTCTACTATCTGTGTAGGCTCAGCGGCTAGTATGGGTTCATTGTTGCTCACAGCGGGAGCACCTGGTAAACGCTATGCGTTGCCACACTCTCGTATTATGATTCACCAACCTTTGGGCGGTGTGCAAGGGCAAGCGTCTGAAATTGAAATTCACGCTCGTGAAATTTTACGGTTACGAGAAGAATTGAATGGCGTACTAGCACATCATACGGGTCAGCCAATAGAAATCATTGCGCAAGATACAGATCGTGATAATTTCATGTCTGCAGAAGCAGCAAAAGCATATGGTTTGATTGATGAAGTGTTAACGCGTCCATCCTCAACAGAAAAATAAGGAGACAGGGGTTTGAATAAAGACGATAAAGAAAGACGTTGTAATTTTTGCGGTAGAGCAGAAACAGAAGTCGAACGATTGATAGCAGGTCCTAATGTGTTCATTTGTAATGAATGTATTGATGTATGCCAGCATATTATTGAGGAAGACAAAATTGAAGAACTACCGGAAACGTTTGATTTAAACGATATCCCGACTCCAAAAGAAATTAAAGCTCATCTTGATCAGTATGTCATTGGTCAAGATGACGCTAAAATTTCCTTGTCTGTAGCCGTATATAATCATTACAAACGTTTGCAACATGATAATGTCATCGATGATGTGGAACTACAAAAGTCCAATGTACTGTTTATTGGACCCACAGGTAGTGGTAAAACATTATTGGCTCAAACATTAGCAAAAATGTTACAAGTACCATTTGCCATGGCAGATGCTACTAGTTTGACAGAGGCAGGCTATGTGGGGGAAGACGTAGAAAATATTCTTCTCAAACTAATTCAAGCTGCCGACCATGATATAGAGCTAGCTGAACGCGGTATCATCTACATTGATGAAATCGACAAAATTGCTCGTAAATCAGAAAATCCGTCCATTACTCGCGATGTATCTGGCGAAGGTGTACAACAAGCATTACTGAAAATCCTAGAAGGAACAGTAGCCTCTGTGCCACCACAAGGGGGACGGAAACATCCTAATCAGGAGATGTTACACTTAGATACAACAAATATCTTGTTTATTTGCGGTGGTGCTTTCGATGGTATGGAAAAAGTGATCACGAAACGGACTGCGAAGAAAACATTAGGTTTTGGTGCAGATATTCAAAAGAAAGAGGAAAAAGATGTAGCCTCTATTTTGAAAGAAGTTGTGCCAGAAGACTTACAAAAATTCGGGCTAATACCTGAATTTATCGGACGATTGCCAGTGATGGTTACGCTCAGCCCACTTGATGAAGAGGCTTTAATCAAAATTTTAACAGAGCCTAAAAATGCATTGACTAAGCAATATGAAAAAATGCTGTCTTTAGATGATGTAAAATTAGTCTTTGAATCAGATGCACTCCGTGAGATTGCGAAAGAAGCCTTGGAACGCAATACGGGAGCACGCGGATTACGGGCCATTATCGAAAAAGTTATGAAACGTGTGATGTATGAAGTACCATCTATGAAAGATGTAAAAGAATGCATTGTAACAGACAAAGCGGTTCGTGGCGAAGAAGAGCCAATACTCAATAAATGAGTCCACGCTGAAGCAATCAGATAGTAAAGGCAAAGAAACTCATTTCAAAGGCGGAATGGGTTTCTTTTTATCATATAGTACTGGGAGGTTCAATGGAAACTAAACCTATGACATTACCGATGGTTCCCCTACGTGGAATTGTCGTATTTCCCAAAGTAGTGACACAACTAGATATTGGTCGTACCACATCGGTGCAAGCTGTAAAAGCAGCTATGGATAAAGATCAATATTTAGTGGTAACTGCTCAGAAAGACGAAAGTATCGAAACTCCTACCTTGGAAGAATTAGGCAAGGTTGGGACAATTGTTAAAATAAATCAAATGCTCCGTTTACCAGGGGGCGTAGTTCGTATTTTAGTAGAAGGAGTAAGCCGTGTTAATGTGGATACTATCCTTTTTACAGAACCATTCTATGAAGCCACAGTAACTCCTCTAGAATCAATACATGAAGATCCGATGGAAGAGGAAGCATACCGTCGTATTTTGCAATCGAAATTTGCCCAATGGGTAGAGGTAATCAAACCGAATACAGACGAAGGCTTAGATCATGTATTGGGGAGCGCTGATGCTAGTGAATGGGCGGACCAAATAGCCTTTCTCGTGCCTCTCCAACTAAAAGTGCGCCAAAGTATTTTAGAAGAGCTGTCCATTAATCGCCGTCTGAACATGGTTGTAGGTGTTTTGAATACCGAACTTCAAATTTCGGATATGGAAAACTCCATTAATAACCAAGTTCGACAATCTATGGAAAAAGCGCAAAAGGAATATTTTTTGCGAGAAAAAATTCGTGCAATCCATGATGAGCTAGGGGATAAAATGGACCCTGATCAAGAGGCAGAAGAACTACGAGAACAATTGGTAAAATTAGAATTACCTGAAGATATCCATGCACGTATCGATAAAGAGATTACTCGTTATAGCCGTATGCCACAAATGATGCCAGAATCCAATATTTTGCGTAACTATATTGATTGGTTATTACAACTTCCTTGGAACACATTGTCCGATGATCGTTTAGAATTGAAAGACGCTAGCGATGTACTGGATGGTGACCATTATGGTTTAGAAAAAATCAAAAAACGCATTCTAGAATTCTTAGCAGTGCGCAAATTATCTGGTAAACAAGGTGGCTCTATCTTGTGTTTAGTAGGACCACCAGGGGTAGGTAAAACATCTTTAGCAAGTTCGATTGCCAAAGCTATGAATCGTAAATTTATCCGTGCATCCTTAGGTGGTGTCCGTGATGAAGCTGAAATTCGTGGTCATCGTCGTACCTATGTAGGAGCTTTACCAGGTCGTATGATTCAAGGCCTTAAAAATGCAGGTACTCGTAACCCTGTTTTCTTGCTTGATGAAATTGATAAATTAGCATCCGATTATAAAGGGGATCCATCTTCCGCTTTATTAGAAGTGTTAGACCCTGAGCAAAATAGTACATTCAGTGACCATTATATTGAAATTCCATTTGATTTCTCTGATGTATTTTGGATTACTACTGCTAATGTAGCAGGTAATATTCCTAGACCATTATTGGATCGTATGGAAATCATCGAACTTAGCAGCTATACAGAGGAAGAAAAACTAGAAATTGCTAAACGCTACTTAGTGCCAAAACAAATTGAAAAACATGGTTTGCAAGAGCAAGGTGTAAAACTGTCAGATGCAGTGTTAAAACGTGTGATTTCTGAATACACTCGTGAAGCCGGTGTTCGTACATTAGAAAAAACAATTGCTAAAATTTGCCGTAAATTAGCATTTGCTGTGGTGACGGAAGGTGAAAAGGCGCCTAAAGTAACGGTGAAAAATTTAGAAGACTACCTAGGTACTCCTAAATTTGTGGAAGAGTCTCGAGAGAAACAAGCACAAGTAGGTCTTGTATATGGATTGGCTTGGACCTCTGTAGGAGGCGTTGTCTTACCATGCGAAGCAACAACTATGCAAGGTACGGGTAAATTAAATCTTACTGGTAGCTTAGGCAAAGTGATGCAGGAATCTGGTCAAGCGGCTATGTCCTATATTCGTCATCGTCAACAGGAATTGAAATTGCCAGAAAAATTCCATAAGGAACTAGATATTCACGTTCACTTACCAGAAGGAGCTACTCCTAAGGATGGTCCATCTGCGGGGATTACGATGACATTGGCTATCGTATCTGCTTTGACGGGCAAAAAGGTACGATCTGATATTGCTATGACAGGGGAAATTACTTTACGTGGTAGAGTATTACCAATCGGTGGTTTGAAAGAAAAATTATTAGCAGCCCTTCGCTACGGAGTGAAAGAAGTACTCATTCCAGAAGGTAATAAAAAGGATATTCAAGACTTACCAGATATCGTAAAAGAAGGGTTGATTATCACTCCTGTAAAAACGATGGAAGAAGTATTAGAAAAGGCATTACTATGAAGAAGAAACCAGCAGTAAAGCGCCATCCAAAACCAGTCTATACAAGAAAAGAGCCCACAGGTCCACGTATCATCGCAGCGAAATATATAGCGTCTGCGGTGAAGGCGGATCAATACCCAGAAGGTGATACTATTGAAATCGCCTTCTTAGGACGATCTAATGTGGGAAAATCTTCTTTGATTAATTCTTTATGTAATCATAGAGGATTGGCACTGGTTAGTGGTACGCCAGGTAAAACGAAAACGATTAACTTCTTTAGTATAGAATCAAAGGAAGATTTACCAGATGATATGGAACGTCGCTTTGATTGGTTCTTAGTCGATTTGCCAGGGTATGGATATGCTAAAACAGGTGGATCTAATACTAATATTTGGTCTTCATTCATTGCTAATTATATTTTACAAAGCGAACGGATGATGCTATTGTGTTTACTCATTGATGGGCGTCATCCAGAGTTACCCATTGACCAGGAGGCCTTTGATTGGTTGCAATCACATGGAGTCCCTTTACAAATTGTGGTAACAAAAGCGGATAAATTAAAAATGAACGAGCGACAAAAACAGTTAAAGACTATTGAAGAGCGATACCCAACAGGATATCCACCAATTTTGTACAGTTCTTTAAAGCATATAGGTCGTGATCGTTTATTAGCGCGTATTAATGCAGTCTTATTGGGGGAAGAGGAATGAGTATTCTTACAGATGCACAAATGAAGCTACGGGTGTCTAAAGATTTAGAACGCGTAGAAACATATTTGCAACAATCTCTACAAACTGGTGCAGAAGATTTTAATGCACTCATTCGTCCTCTTTCAGTAGGGGGCGGCAAGCGATTACGAGCGCAATTGTGTTTGTTAATTGCCTTGAGTGGAGACTCTAAGCAAGAAGATAGAGTTCGTATGGCGGCGGCCATTGAAATGTTGCACTTAGCTACTCTCATTCATGATGATGTACTAGACCAAGCAGAAGTGCGACGAGGAGTTACTTCTATTCATTGCACAAAAGGCAATAAAGTGGCAATCCTTAGCGGAGACTATTTATTTGCCAAAGCGTTTGGTATTGTAGCTGAAATCGGGTCCATTCCATGCTTAACCATTTTTTCTGAAATTATTTCTGCCTTGGTAGAAGGCGAATTTATGCAAATGGAAGATGTATACCGATTAGATCAAGGTACAGACCGATACCTATTAAAAACACAAAAGAAAACAGCGGACTTCATTGAAGGTTGCTTGGCATTAGGTGGCATTCTTGGTGGATGGTCAGAGGAGCATATTTCATTATTGCGGACCTATGGTCATGGCTTAGGTATGGCTTTCCAAATTACCGATGATGTGATGGATTACCGTGAGCAAACGGTAACAACAGGAAAACCAGTAGGTAAGGATGTAAAAGAAGGTATCTTGACCTATCCTTTATTATCTATCGTAACACCAGAGAATACCTCTCGTTTGACAACTATGATAGAAGAGATTCGTGAGGGAAAAGATACAAAAGAATTGTTGGACTATGTGATTGCCAAAGGCGGTATCGATCAAGCGTTAGCTCTTGAAGGGATGTATCGCAGACAAGCAGAGATAGCATTAGAGCAATTACCACCCTTCAAAGGAAAAGATATTTTAGAAACTGTTCTTGAAAAATTATCGAACCGTAAGGTGTAAGAATGAAAGAATTTCAAGTAAAAGACTTTACTATGAGTGCGAAACGTCCATCCTTGAATAGTGTAATAGCGCAAAGAAAGCGTCTTGCTCAGCAACAGGCAGAGCAAGACGCCTTGTTACAACAGGACAACTATACGGAGACGGAAGCAAAACTTATGGAAGAAGCATCTTCTATGTCTGTAGTAGACCATTTAGATGAACTTCGCATGCGTTTAGTGGTAGCCATTGTAGCGATTATTATAGGCACTTTGGGGGCGTATTATTATGTGGAAGATATTCTTCAAATCTTAGTGGCACCAGCTGGAACATTGTATTATACAAAACCAACAGAAGCGTTCTTCACATATATGAAGATTTCCTTAGTAGCAGGCTGTATTCTATCTAGTCCAATTTGGTTTTATCAGATTTGGGCATTCATTGTGCCAGCCTTGTCAAAAGGCGAGAAAAAGGTAACTTTCATGGTGGTGCCAGCAGCCGTTACCTTATTCATAGTAGGTGTACTATTCTCATATTATTTAGTACTGCCAATGGCCATACAATTTTTTATTGGCTTTGGCACAGATGAATTACAACCATTGTTTTCTATAGGTCAGTATATCGATTTTGTCATCGCCTTTATTTTACCGTTTGGTATTACCTTTGAACTTCCGCTTATACTGATTGCGCTGGGCGTGATTGGTATTCTTTCATCTGATCGATTACGACAATATCGGAAAATGTTTATTCTAGTGGCCTTTGTTGTGGGTGCAGCCATTTCACCGACCCCAGATATGCTATCCCAAACGATGATTGCGGGACCTATGATTTTACTCTATGAAATTAGTTACGGCGTGTTACGATATATTCTGAAAGTGTGAAGTAGTAGTTCATTTTACTTTCATAATGATAGTGTATACTATGGGAGAAATTATTTAGTGTGTAAAAAGGATGGCATATGAAGCGAAAGATACTCATAAGTATCCTAAGTATTTGTGCTATTGCTTCTGTAGGGACAATTTCATGGTATGCATGCTGTAGTGAGAAAGAAACCGTTTCCACAACTATCACATCGCCAGATGCAGAGCCCATTACGATGAAGAAGGTACCGTTACCTGAAATAAAAGTAATACCTAATTCGCAGGATAAGGTGGACTCTACGGATGGGGTGCCACCCATATTAGTCGATGCCAAGGGGGCTGTAAACCTGTATAAGAGGCAATATCCAACAGCACAAGTGAAAGGGATAACATTTGAAACGCAAGATGGCCGTAAAAGCTACGAAGTAGAGGGAGTCTCCTCCGAAGCAGGTCATAGCGTGACGATAGATGCTACTACAGGACAGGTATTGAATGCTGCTGTAGAGAGTGCACAAGAATCAATGGTGCAATCTGCTGCCATTGATTTAGGTAATCTTATCAATCCTGATGAAGCAACACAAGTGGCGATTGCTATATTAGGCAGTGAAGCTCGCTTAATTCGTTGGGAGCTGGAAACAAAAGGATATGTTGCTCAATACCATGTTGTATTAGATATGCGTGGAGAGACGATGTATGTGACTATTGATGCAAATTCTAGTCAGGTCATTGAAGTGGCGAAAGAACGATAAAAGCTATTCATTCCGTTAGGTTTGAATAGCTTTTTTGTGCATTATGATAGTAGTAAAGGGTCGACAATACCGTTGGCAATGAAAGCTTGCTCTCGGTCACGACAAGTCCCACAGGTATGACAAGGAGTATCTCCGCCTTCGTAGCAAGACCAGGTAAGGTGGTAAGGAACTTGTAAACGCAATCCTTCTTGTACGACTTGGGATTTGTTCATATCATTGAGAGGCGCATAGAGGCGTACTTTGTGATAAGAACCAATGTAAATGGCTTCGTTCATGTGATGATTAAAGTCAGGACGGCAGTCTGGGTACGCATTGCCTGCAGCATCATCCGCATGGGCGCCAATATAGATGGTCACTTCTTCCTCTGGATATAGACTGAGGGCTAAGCTAGCAGCCATGGAGAGGATGAGGCCATTGCGAAATGGCACATAGGTAGACACGGAACCGGTTTCTGCAATTTGTTCACCATAGGTGCGGTGATCGATACTTTCAGTAGAAGAAGATAAGAGGGACGAGTTGGAATAGGACATTACTTGAGTCAGGTCCAGTTCATAATGAGGAACGCCATAATAGTTGGCAATGGCTTTGGCGGAATCTAATTCTTTTTTGTGCTTTTGCCCGTACCAAATGGACAGGGCGCTCACATTGTCTGTGCCGAGAGCATCGATGGCCATGGCTAAGCAGGTGGTGGAATCTACACCGCCACTAGATAATACTAATGCTTTCATAGAAATCCTTTCATGGAAATAAAAAAATTATAAGTGAGTACTGACATAGAACAGATGATGTACTATAATAGTAAGGATAAGATTGTTATAAAAGGAGATAGTATGCGTTTACGGAGAAAACCATGGATTGATGATGCAATCCTAGAATATAATACATATACTGTACTAGAGAATCACGAAGTTTTCAAGGGAAAATGGCGTGAAAGTTTTGCAGATCCGTCTAAACCATTATATATGGAGCTAGGAACGGGAAAAGGTAAGTTCATAGCTGGCATGTGTGAAGCCCATCCAGAAGCAAACTTTGTGGGCTTTGAAGTGCAAATTGGCGTGCTATATTATGCGGCTCAAAAATTGTATGAACAAAAAGCAGAGAATGGTAAAGTGAGTTTGTTTGATATTGCAGGCATTGAAGAGGTAGTGGCACCAGGTGAAGTTGACCGTTTCTACATCAATTTCTGCGATCCATGGCCAAAGGCGAAGCATGCAAAACGCCGTTTGACCTATCATACATTTCTAGATCGCTATGCACGATTGTTGAAAGAGAATGGAGAAATCCATTTTAAAACAGATAATGAAGGATTATTTATGTTCTCCTTAGAGGAGTTTACAAACTCTGGTTGGACATTAAAAAATGTAAGTTATGATTTACATAGTACAGATATGCCCAATGTGCGCACAGAATATGAAGAAAAATTCAGCGCTAAAGGCCAACCAATTTTCCGCTTAGAGGCGATTAAGCCAGCTAAAGGAAGTGATACGACAGATGCAGGAGAATAGCAGTTCACCTAACAAAAATCTCGGTATATTTCAACAAATTAGATCCCTTTACAAAAGTATTATCAAGCATGATGGACAAGGTATATTGGTACCACTCTTCGGAATTATCTTAATAGGTTTTTTAAATGGTTATAGTGCGACCTATACGACGACCTTGCATGGGGGAGACAACTGGAAACCATTTTGGTTTCTATTAGGGAAGCAAGCTTTGTTTTTAGGGGCAGGCGTTTTTGTGGCGTGGGCTTTCTATCGATTTGATTATCGTAAATGGGGAGACCCTAAGGTACAACGTAAATTGTTGGTGATTGTACTTATCCTCATGGGTATCGTTTTTATACCGTTTCTTGGACATGGTGCGAATGGAGCACGACGTTGGATTAGTTTGCCTCTAGGGTTAACGCTACAACCGTCGGAGTTTGCCAAGTTAGCGGCCATGCTTTGGGCAGCGTACCGTATTGATAAACAAGTAAAAGAACGGGGCATCATGCATTTGTTTGAGCCACATGAATGGGGAAAATCTAAAGGTTTGGGCTGGCTTTGGAAAGTGTGGGCCTTCCTTGTATTCCAAATCAATAGACTGTGGAAACGATTTCGAGGGACTCCGGGCAAATTACATCCAAACTTTCTATTGCCATCTGCGTTTTTTGTACCCATTCTATATGCGGGGATTACCATGAAGCAGCCAGATATGGGAACAGCAGTGCTGATTTTATTGTTTCCTACCTTAATGACGTTTTGCGTAGGCTATCGAAAATCGGACTGGAAATATTGGGTGATTGTCTTTAGCATCCTCGCTGCTATTGCATATCCTTTAGTCCGCTATGAACAGTATCGTTGGGATCGTGTAGTAGCCTTCTACGATCCATGGTCGGATACGACTGTCAATGGATACCAGGTAACGCAAAGTATACTGAGTGTGTCCATTGGGGGATTTTGGGGAGAAGGATTTACGCAAGGAATTTCTAAATATAATTATTTACCAGAAGCTCATACAGATTTTGCCTTTTCTATTTTCTCTCAAGAATTTGGCTTTGTAGGCGTTTGCTTGGTAGCGTTTTTCTTCTTATGGTTTACGAAATATGGCCTGTCCATTGCTCGTCAATCTAGAGATGTATTAGGCCAAATATTAGCGATAGGACTTACATTTTTTATTACCATTCAAGCATTTTTTAATATTGCTATGGTGGTAGGTTTAGTGCCGGTAACAGGGGTTCCCTTGCCATTCATTAGTTATGGCGGTTCCTCATTGGTAACGAACTTTGCTGTCATAGGGATATTATTAAATATTGCGCGTCGCAATGAATATGCACGCAAACAAATTGGAACGACCCGTCATTTACCATCTATTGGTGAAGAAACACGGCATCGGTTTCAACCTAGGTCTTAATGTTTTAAGTGTGATTCACACAGAAAGAGATGAACCATGAAAGATTTTATTGATGTTCACGAACGCCCGTCTTTCGCTAAGTTATTACCACTTAGTTTCCAGCATTTATTTGCTATGTTCGGGGCCACAGTATTAGTACCATTCTTATTGAAAGTTGATCCAGCTACGTCCTTATTCATGAACGGTATTGGTACTATTTTGTATGTACTAATTTGTCAAGGAAAGATTCCTTCCTATTTAGGTTCTAGCTTTGCTTTCATTGGACCCGTAGGTGCTGTAGTAGCATCTGGTATGACCTATGGAGCAGCGCAAGGTGGTTTCATTGCCTTTGGTGTGTCTTTTATGCTATTGGCTTTATTAGTTAGATTTATTGGTATTAAATGGATTGATGTATTATTTCCACCAGCAGCGATGGGCGCTATTGTTGCGGTTATCGGTTTAGAAGTGGCCCCTGTAGCAATGGGCATGGCAGGCATCATTGGAGATCAATGGCAAACATTTGGGATGACCCATGAACAAGCGCTATTCTTATCCTTGTTTTCCTTAGCAGTGACTATCCTAGGTACTGTATTATTCCGTGGTTTTTTTGCGGTAATTCCAGTATTAATTGGTGTAGTATCTGGCTATGTAGCGGCTGCGATTATGGGAGTAGTAGACTTCACAAGCGTAGCCAATGCACCTTGGTTTGCACTTCCACATTTCTATGAGCCAGAATTTAATATCAATGCTATTTTAATGATTATGCCAGCTTTATTCGTAGTATTTGCGGAACATGTGGGTCATATTGTAGTTACAAGCAATATCATTGGTCGTGATTTAATGAAAGATCCAGGTTTGAGCCGTTCTTTATTTGCAGATGGCTTATCCAATGTGTTATCTGGTTTATTTGGTGCTACACCGAATACAACATATGGAGAAAACATCGGTGTTATGGCGATTACACGTGTGTTCAGTACCTTCGTTATCGCTGGTGCCGCAGTACTTGCTATCTTGTTCTCCTTCGTTGGTAAAGTAGCAGCTTTAATCCATGCTATCCCAGTTCCAGTAATGGGTGGTGTAAGTATTTTATTATTCGGTATCATCGCTGCCTCTGGTTTACGTATGTTGGTAGAACGTAAAGTAGATTATACAAAATCCTCTAATCTAATTTTAACCTCTGTAGTACTAGTTATCGGTTTAAGCGGTGCTAAATTAGCCATCGGCCCAGTTGTATTGCAAGGTATGGGATTGGCAACAGTAACAGCTATCTTATTGAGCGTTATCTTTGCTATATTCCGTAAAACAGGACTTGGGAATTCTGAACTCAAAGATTAATCTTGCTACGCTATGTAGCCTGTGGCGTTCTTAACTGAATATGATGAAAGGAAAGAGCACGGTATACTCCTCACAAACGGTATTTCATAATGTTTGTTCGGAGCACA
>ERZ772909.174-NODE-174-length-44301-cov-7.072730_pt1 | contig 44301 bp, 39 predicted proteins | sample MGYA00511137_ERZ772909 | MGnify/ENA primary metagenome ERZ772909 (study PRJEB29015, sample SAMEA2738095) | human oral metagenome | biome: human oral; feature: human-associated habitat; material: saliva | place: China | collected 2270 ... | reverse complement strand
CGTAGTACCGAATTAACGCTTGTGGACTATCCTCCTATGGATGACCGTTCAGTAAATGAACCTAAAAAGTAGTGATAGATTGAAGCAAGAAGTGAAAGCTAAAGTTAATTTATAATTAATATAGGCTTTCATATACGATGAATTAATTTGAAAACGTTAATGAACAAAAATGAAATACTTTTAGAAAAAAACAATAATTTTGTAACACGATATGGTGGTACTTTAGAAAATGATAAACCGTCCGTCTTATATCTTCGCACTAAGGCTAAAATAACTCCATTAATAAACAAGAAAGAATATAACATAGAGGTTAATAAAATAAAACATGATTTCAAAACATTTGTAGAAAAAACAATAAAGGCATCAAAAAGCGTTCAAAATGATTTTTTATTTAATGTTGATATATCTGAAAAAAGCATGAGATATGGGAAGATTTCATTTTTAAGATATGATATATATTTAAAGCCAACAAAAAAAAGAACGTTAAAAGAAAATTTACATCGTATTAAGCAACTGTCATTAAAATTAGATAAAAAATTAGAAAAACTCTTAAATTCAAATAATATTTTTTGCAAATAACAGATATTTTAATATATTATTATATAATTACTTATATATAATATAAAAAAAAAGTAATATGAAATTGAAGAAGAGTGACATTAAAAGACTTGTTGAAGATACGGTTAGAGATTTCATGAGTGCGAATGATATCGATAAATTGAAACCACAAGAACAAGAACCAAAATCCTATGTAAGAACGGGCAAAAAGATTACCGCAGATAAAGAAGGTACACTTGGTAACTTAGCAAAGAGAATGCTTTCACATGATGGGGCTGAATTAAAAAGAATTGGTAACTTACAAGATGTGAAAGAATACATTTATAACGAAGTTATGAAATTAAATGGTACAAGTGAACCACAGAAAAAAGGTTTTTTAAACGGAAGAAATGGAAGGCCTGGTATTTTAGGTGCTCGTGACTTTAACCAAGTACTGTTCTATTTAAGCAATGTTATGCTTGGTGCAGACGGAAACGGTGTGTTAAAAAATCGCTTAGAAGAAAGTGATATTGAAAGAATTGTAAAAAAGGTTATTAACGAATGCCTTTATAATTTCTAAGAAAAAATAAATTACATATTATGTGTAATAATCAAAGAGTTAGGCAACTAAATGTCTAACTCTTTTTTATTTTTATATACTATTTATATTAAAATATGTACTCTATATAACAATGATACAAAATTATAAAAATCTTAGCCAATTAAATGAGGTTAAGAAAGACCAAATAGGAACAGGCCTTCTTATAGAAAATGACGGCCATATCATTAGTCATTGTGACACTGTCAGTCAGATTAAAGAAGACGTTAATGCGGGACGTAAGTTTGTTATACCTGACAAATTTATCCTCCCTGCATTATTTCAAAAATATAACGTAAAGAATGCTAATAATAGAATTTATCCTGAAGCAATATTAAGAAGACAAGTCGATAAATATATTGAGGATAGAGTTAATAAACATTGTGCTATCGGTGCGTTAGACCACCCACAATGCCAACTTGCCAACACAAGAATACTTACAAAGTATGGTTGGAAAAATATCACAGAAATTGAGGAAAATGAAGAAATTCAAACACTTAACACCTCAACAAAAGTAATTGAAACACATAAAGTACTTAAGAAAATTGAATCACCTTATGATGGTGAAATATATCATCTTCAAAGTAATTTAATTGATTTAGAAGTCACACCAAACCATAAATTCCCAATATTTGGACAGGATCACGAATTTAAAGGATTTTTTACCGCTGAACAAATATACAATCACGAAGTACCTGACCAAAATAATTCATATATACCAAAAACTGCAACATGGATAGGAGAATACAATGGATATTTTGAATTGCCACAATTAGATGATGACATAATTGCAAGCATACAACAAAATAAACGAAAAGAAAAATATTCTACTCCATTACAAATTCCAATGAACGTGTGGATGAAATTTATGGGCGCTTATTTATCAGGAGGATATACTGTGGGTTCTGATACGGTTCGCATATGCCAAGATGAAAAAGAAATTGCTGATGAAATAGAAAATATGTTAAATGATTTTCCAATTAACCACACAGTTACAGATAGAGGAAATGGAAGTGTGATGTTTAATATATTTGATCTTAGACTTTGTAGTTATTTAAAGCAATTTGGAGGTTGTTATGAAAAATATATACCTTACTCTATCAAAAAACAGAATAAAGAAATGCTTAAAATCTTTTATGAATGGTTTGTCATGAGCGACAGTTCTAAAAGAGGCTTTGATGATGATAAAAAGTATTCTTTTTCAACATCACAAAGAATGGTTATGGACTTAAATGAAATCCAATTAAAAATTGGATATTGTGGAAAGTATCACGAAGAAGATAAATATTATGACAGATTAATAAAAAGACACACAATTAATGGTGAAAGCACCCATGATATGTATTCTACCATGGAGTCACATGACAATGCAGTATTGTTACAAGAAAAATCTCTTACAATAACTAAAAACAAATATAATGGTATGGTTTATTGTGTAGAAGTAGAAAACCATAACTTCTATACAATGGATAAAAGTGGTTTCTGTTTATGGTCAGGTAACTCATCTTCTTTATCAGGTCATGATGTTGCAATGAACATTCTTAATCTTTATTGGAAAGGTCAAACTCTTTTAGGTGAATTGGAATTAGTACTTTCCGAAGGGTTTAGAAGAATGGGTGTATGCTCAACAAGTGGTGACTTGGCCGCAACATACATTCTTAATGGTATTCAATTAGGTGTATCATCTCGTGGTGTTGGGTCTGTAAAAAATGAAGGTGGCGTTCTTATGGTTGATGATGATTATGAAATAATTTGTTGGGATGTTGTGTGTGAACCTTCCACTCCAAATGCTTGGATTAAAAATTCAGTAGAGGAATTAATGCCATTTGTTGAATCAACTCAAAAGAATGATATGCCGTTAAATGAAAAAATAAAACGTTTAGAAAAAATTTTACTCTAAAACATTAAAATATAGGTAATTTTATATAATAAAAAGCAATTTTTAATACTTAAATAATATTTATAATTAAATAATTAACAAAAGTTATTGCAATGACAAAAGTAAGAAGTGAATATATTAAAAAGTTGATGAGTGAAAGTCACAGCCTTGAAGAAAAACTTAAGGATGTTGCACAGTCAACTATTAATTCTATTCTTGAAGAAAAAACTAACAAGAATCTTAGACAGATACTATCAGAAGATGAAAATTCTTTCAGTGAGGAAGAAGTCGATGATGATGTTGAGCTTGGAGGTTCAGAAGATACACCCGAAGAGGAAGGCGCAGAAGAAAATGACGCAGAAAATAGTGAATGGGATGACCTTGAACAGTACAAGGATGAAGACGGAGAATATGACTTAAGAAGTATGGACAAGGATGAACTTGTAAAAGTGCTGAAAGTAATGAGTCCTGACGACGCAGTACGTATTGTTAAGAACGATGATGATTCTTTAACAGTCACAGATGAGGCTAATGATGAAGAATTTGAACTTGAACTTGGCAATGATGACGACGAAGAAATTGACATCGATGTTGAAGACGATGATGATGATTTTGACGATGATGTTATCGAAATTGATCTTGATGAATCAAATCTTGGTTACACCGATAATTATCAAAAGAAAACTGCAATGACAACACCTGATAATCATGAGCCTGCTAACCCACATTCCACATATTCAATGGACGGTGGCGTACCAAAAGGAACTGAAAAACCTTGGGTTGGTGGAAAACAAAAGTCACCATTTAATGATGATGTGAATGAAAATTGTGAAACAACCATCCAAGAAGGCGGCGCATTTGGTAAAGCAGCTGCAAGAACGGCAGGAAAACAACGACGTAACAATAGCAGTGGACAAGGTGGACAGCCTTACGGAGGTCGCCATAATTCAGTAGCAGGTGAATATAAAGATTACCAAGAGACCGCAGTTTCAGAGAATATCAAGAAAAAGGCTAACCAAATCTTCGTTGAAAACAAGCAATTAAAAAGCCTCATGAAAAAATTACAAAATCAAGTTAATGAGGCTATTGTAGTTAATCAGTCTCTTGCTAACGTAATTAAACTAATTAATGAGAACGCAACGACTGTTAATGAAAAGAAGGAAATTCTTCGCCGATTCAATGATTGTACAACAAAAGAAGAGAGTAATAAATTATATTCTACAATCTCAGAAGAACTCAAACGTAGCGGTAAGACTCATAGCAACGTGACAGAAACAATTAATTCACAATTGTCTGAATCACGTGATAGAGCCGTCGAAACTCCTATGTACCAGTCTCAAGATTTATCAGAAACTATAAGTTTTATGAATAGATTGAATGCAATCAAGTAATTTTTAAAATTTATACACTATTTATATTAAAGATAATAAAAAAAAGAAAAGTATATTTAAAATATGCGCGAATTATTAACAAGTGGTGCGGTTGGTTCTATTGAACTTAATGCACAGAAGAAAATCAGAGAAGATATTCAAAACCGTTGGAGTAATCTACACCTCCTTGACGGACTTGACGGTCACATCAAGGAGACCGTTTCAACACTCTACGAGAACCAAGCAAAGCACCTCATCTACGAGGCCACAACTGCTGATAACTCAGGCTCTTTCGAAACAGTGGTATTCCCACTTATCCGCCGTGTGTTCAGCAAGTTGCTCGCAAACGACATCGTATCGGTTCAAGCAATGAACCTTCCTATCGGTAAGTTGTTCTTCATTAAACCCGTTACTTCTGAACGTGAATGGGATTTCAAGAACATTAATGATGGTATTCAAGATGGTGACACCGGTAAGCACGTAGGTCTTATGGGCTATCAAAGAAAGAACCGCTTCTTCGATAAGGATGCTACCTTTAATGCAAATGATAAGACACGTCGTTCATTTGAATCTTATGCACGTTACGCACTTCCTGATGAAGTTGTTCAACCCGTACAAAACGATGCCAATACTACACTTCCTGAAGTTACCCGTTATATGAAGAAGTCTCTTTACGATTTATTCTACAACGACTTCCTCTTTGACAACTCTAAGGGTAAGATCACTATTAAGGTAGGTTCTGCTTCTGTTGTTGAAATTGCCCCTAATGGTGATTATGTTGAGGTAACTAATGTTGCTAACCTTCCTTTGAACTCTCAAACCAAATCTCTTGATAAGTTGCTCCTTCAAATTGGTGGCTTCGCATCTTACAATGCAGGTCGTTTGACAGGTCCTGACGGTAACGAAATGGACACTGAAGCCTTCTTAGCTTCCTTAAAGGTTATCAATAAAAAAGCAATTGACGGTGGTGATGACTTCACATCATTCGAAGCAGGTGAAGCAATTCCTTTCCGCGTTGTAACCCAAAAGTATGGTGCACAGTTGGTTGACTACCATGAAGATATTTGCGACGGCCAAGGTAAAATGTACATCGAACTTGACCTTACTAAGCCTATGAAGAAGGCAGGTGCATCTATCAATGGCTATGTTGGTGTTAAACCTGATGCAATCGCCGCAATCGACCCTAATGGTTTAAAAGACTTGTTCAACATTGCTTGGGCACAATATGATAGCCTTGAATTAGAAACTGAAATGGGTGAAGTTTCGTTCCAATTAACAAGCGAAACTGTTTCTGTTGAAGAACGTAAACTTCGTGCAACTTGGTCTCCTGAATTGGCACAAGACGTTTCTGCATTCCACAATATTGATGCCGAAGCTGAATTGACTGCAATTCTTTCTGAACAAATCGCCGCTGAGGTTGACCGTGAAATTCTTCGTGACCTTCGTAAGGCTGCCCCTTGGAAGCAACGTTGGGACTATAACGGATGGCAGAGATTAGCAGTGCAGTCAAGTGTTTACACTCAAAAAGACTGGAATCAGACGCTCATCACAAAGATTAATCAGATTTCAGCACAAATCCAAAAATCAACACTTCGCGGTGGTGCAAACTGGATCGTAGTTTCTTCTGAAATTTCGGCCGTATTCAATGACCTTGAATACTTCCATGTAACAGATGCTTCTGCTGAATCAGACCAATACAATATGGGTATTGAAAAGATTGGTTCGCTCCAAGGACGTTACAATGTAATCGTCGATCCATATTCGCCACATTGGTCGTTGATCATGGGTCACCACGGTACAAGTCTTTTGGACACGGGTTATATCTATGCCCCATATGTTCCAATGGCTCTTACCCCAACGATGTACAACCCATTCAACTTCGCCCCCGTAAAAGGAATTTGCACCCGCTACGCCAAGAAGCTTGTAAATAACAAGTATTTCGGTGCTGTTCAAGTTGATGGTCTCGTATATTTCAACCCTAATGAATTGAGATAATTTACTGATTATTAGATAATAATGGTCGTTACTATTAAATTAGTAACGACTATTTTTTTGCTTAAAATTGAAAACATGAGAGCTTTGTTCTCGATAAATAAACCCATTCGTTTTTAGGCTTATACCAAAAATAAATGGGTTTTTATTTGTGTTTAAAGATATTTGTTAGTATAATAATATCGTAAACAAAAATATTTATATTATGCCAAAGACAAAAGTTATATTAGATGAAAAGATTATCTGTGAAGAGTATGTTAACACAAAGATAGGTATAGAAGCAATAGCAACCAAATACCATGTCGGAAAGTTGAAAATTAAAGATATATTAAAACGAAATGGTATTGATTTTAAAAAGAGGGGTGCACAGTCTAATAACGAAACATTTATTGTGTCTGATTATAAAGTAAAAAAATATATTAACACTGACACATTTACATATATTGTTATTGACCCAAATAATGATATGTTCTCATCTAAAGACATTGATAATAAAGGTGGCGTATTAACGACATATATTGAGAATCGATATAACGTAAAAACACCAAGCCTATATGACAGAAGAATGTACTATATGCGTACGGGTAATTATTGGTGGGAACAATGGCTTCAATATACGAAAGTAGAAAATAAGTCAACAAAGAAATGTCCGTATTGTGATTGGGAGACGATTGATACAGAAAATAAAAGCGGAGCATTTGAACAACATTTACTGAAAACACATGGTATAACTAAACGTAAATATATTAGCGACCATCCAGAGGATAGAGAATATTTTGTATTGGTTAATCCAATTCTTAATCGTCAATTAATGGAAGATAATTGTGATAATTATGTTGTTTGTAAAATTTGTGGAAAAAAATATGAACGCATAACAAACAAACACTTGGAGTCTCATGGACTTACAAAATATGAGTATATGATGAAATATGGTAATGAATTTCAGAGTAAAAGGTTTCTTGAAGTATTGAGAAGTAAAGCAAATAAAATGAATTTAGCGATGGATGGTAGAAACGATATTTTTCAGTCAAAAGCCGAGATAGAAATTATAAAGATGTTAAAGAATAATGGCCTTGATTGTGGTAAAAATCGTTCTATTCTTAATGGTAAAGAATTAGATATATACATTCCATCAAAGAATATCGCAATAGAATACAATGGGAATAAATGGCACTCAGAATTTTTTGGACATAAAGATAGACATTATCATATTGATAAATTGAATGGATGCAACAAAAAAGGTGTATCCTTAATACAGATATTTGAAGATGAATATGAACTAAATAAGGAACTTGTTATTGATAAAATTAAACACATATTACATATAGACTGCAATAAAGAATCAATATTTGCAAGAAAATGTTCAGTAAAAGTAATAGATAAATACATTGCTGAAGATTTCCTTAATAGAAATCACATACAAGGATTTGCAAGTGCCTCACTATATTTAGGCTTGTATTACAATACGATACTTGTTGCTGTAATGAGCTTTATTGAAGAAGACAGCCAAATGTGGAATTTAAACCGTTTTGCTTCTAACATTAAGTATAATTGTGTTGGCGCAGGTGGTAAATTATTCAAGTATTTTACTAAAAACTATCAATTCAAAGAAATCAAATCATTTGCTGACAGAAGATGGACTATAAACCAAAACTCTAATCTATACACAAAACTTGGATTTAGTTTCGTTGGTTTTACTAAGCCTGACTACGCATACTATAACTCAAAAGTTGACCGTTACAAACGTTTTCATAAATTTGGTTTTAGAAAACAAATCCTTAGTAAACGATATAACCTTCCATTAGAAATGACAGAATTAGAGATGATGAAAGAATTAGGTTATGACCGAATCTGGGACTGTGGTCTTATAAAATATGTATATAAAAAAGAGGAAGCCGATTAAGACTTCCTCTTTTCTTTTATTTTTTAGTATATTTTATATCAGAAACAATATCAAATTCAATTGAATTATGATAATATGTAAGTTCCATATTTTGTGTAACTCTTAAATCTATATGATAGCGATGCGGAACAAAATCGTTTGTGTCAACAATAAAATAATTTTCATTGTAACCACGTTCAACCTTTTGCCACCCAATTGCATCTAATTCCTTATCTTGATGTCTTACATAAATACGATATTCAATTCCATCAACAGAGCGTAACTGATTTGATGTATATGGTATATGGCATTCAACATTAACCTTTCGTACATCACCTCTTATTATAGTTTCTTTATTGTTAATACCATAAACTGATGGGATAAACTCAGTATCTTCAACTTTATTAGATAATGGTAAACCGAAAGAAAAATAATTTTCAGAACCTTTAGTGACAAAGTCTAATGTAACATCAGGGAAATGTTTACCATTATAAATAATATCGCTCCATTCATCATAAAACATTGTATCTGATGAATAATCTTTCGAACTAAAGGCAATATCTACATAATAAACGCCTTTTGTGGCTTGTTTTACGGCGTATACCGCATCATTAATTGTACAGGTTGGTAGTTTATCTAAATTAACAAAAGAACCGCCCACAGAGGCGTAAAAATACAGTTTATTTTGTTTATCTAAATAGAAGTTAGTTCTATCATCTTCAATTATTTCATCATATGTAGTCTCAATATATGGTTCAAAATATGAATTGGTATGATGAGTAAAGAAACCTACATAAGATGACATCTTCTGTTCTACAACATTTTCATATGCAGGTGCGAATGCAATACCAAAGCCATAATTACATAATTCACCTGTAATATATTTGTTGAATACTTCTGTTATATCCAATTCTAAATCTTCATTACCTTTATCAAAATGTTTATATGCGAATATTATGTCAGATTTATTTCCGTTTGGGTTGGTAAATAAATCCAACTCCCTTGATAAATGTTCAGTTGTATAGATACCATCTTCATCCCACTTAAAGAAATTACGATATTTTTTCCAAGATGAACCATCCGTAGAAAATGCACTATGATCACCACGAAATAAATCTTCAACAAAATCAAAACCTTTTCCTTCATCCCATTCATAAGGTATAAAAAAGAAGATTAAATCAAATGAGCCAACACGTAATTTATCATCTTGCATTGTTGAATCCATACAAGGCCTTGTTTCTCCTTTAAATTCTATTGATGAACAATTAACCATTTTTAATGTGTGACGTAGTTTACTCATGTCAGGGTATATTTTATTCTCAACCATATTCTTCACTTTATTATGGTCAAAGTAAATCATACCTCTTGTCAACATTTTACCATAGTTAATTTCCATGACAGGATTAAGACCCATATTAACATATTCTTGGTCTCTACTTATGGTATTACTCTTTGAAGAGTATGTTTTTGTTACTTGCATTCTAAAAAATATTTATTTATAATAAATATTAAAGGAGAGCAATTATTAGCCCTCCTTTTTCTTTCCCGTTCTCATATCGAGTATCTCTTTTGCTTCCCCATAATATGAAGCTAACTCCATCATTAATTGATAGTTCTCAATTGCAACTTTTTGTGCAAATTCATATTCAGTTTTAAGACGTTCTAATTCTTTCTCTAATTCAGAGTTAGAATACATCTTATAGTTTTGATTTTCATTCTTGCTATCATTCATACGCAGATTAATTTATAAAATTATAGCAGATCCTTGTATTGGGACTGTACTAATCACAGGAACAGGACCTGCTTGACCCATTAAAGTTCCAGGTGGGATTTCTATCATACCTTTAACATTTAATTGAAGTTCTTTTATAATTTCTTCAATAATAATTCTTACAAATTTAGTTACTTGTGGTTCAGAACCATCCGGTAATGTAGATGTTTCAATTCCTGCTTCTCCAAGTCTTGTTACAACACTCGAAGTCAAAGCGATTGCTGAAAGCCCTGGTCTAAATGTACCTTCAACAGTAGTAAATAATGGTGGTAAACCAACAACAGGCGGTCTTGCCATGGCAATGGTTGTCTTTATCGAAGCTGCAAGTTTATCAATTCCAATATTTAAACCTGCACCACCTGCCCCTAACAATTGTTTACCTAATTCATTAGCCATTCTTTTTGTGTGTTATGTATTATTTTAACATTCATTTATTGGTTCTTGAGAATCAGAACTAATAATATCGGCGTAACCAACAATATCTTGAGACCACCCCATTGATTGATCAAATCTACCAAAGAACATTCTTATATGCATTAGAATCTGTTTCAATAATCGAACATACATTTCAACTTGTTCAAAACTAATTTTAGTTATTAATTTTTGAATAAGTTCTTCAATGATTTTCATGAGTTCATTATATAAGAACTCCATGAATTTATCAACAACACTTTTAACAATACTTCTAATAAGGTTACCAAATCTTTCAAGAAAAGAGTTAATATCGAAATCAGTACTTAGCCCATACATTTCTAAGTTGATTAATATGAGTAAATAAACCTTTGGAGAAAGCATTGCCATCACACATTGTGTGCATAAATTAATCATCAGTGTTTCCATAAATGACATTTTAATACCAAAATTAGTATTAATTGCCAAATGATTATCCTCAACATATTTGTCCTTACTTACCTCTACTGCTGCATTAGTAATTGCACCTTTAATAATTTCTGTCTGCCCTGCTTGGTCTGCAGCATTATCCATCTCATTTAAACCTTCAAGAAGTTTTACGGGGTCAATGTTATTATTACCATTTTGTTCTCCGTGCTTACTGTATAATCCTGCTTGTCTAAGTTCTGATGCCCGAAGCATACCATTGTAAGCGTCATTTGTAAATGTAAAGAAACAATCACTCACCACCATATCCTCAGATGCAATGACTTTTTCAATCATATTTTTAATGACATCATGAATCAATTCAGTCTTCCATGAGGCAGTTGCTCCAATCATTGCAGATATTGTAAGTCCACCAAATAAACTCGTAATTAATTGAGCGGAAAGTACCTTTGGGTCAAATAATTGAAGAGAATTAATATAATCAGCATTAAATTCAAATAATGTGTGCTTATAATAATAGTTCTTCCTTGCTTCAGGATACTTTAAATCCTTAGCACTAAGATATAAAAGGTTCTCATTAGCCTCCATAATTTGAGAAGCTCTTTCGGTATAAGCACAGATTGCATAATTACCGATAGCTTGATTCATCTTTTCATTAAATTCTTTAAAATTTACATGATCTAAAGTATCTTCTTGGTACAATTCCTCATCATATGAATTAATTATCTCATCAATTTCATATAGTTTAGACATCAATTTAGCATTATCAGTATAAAGTTCACTATCTGAATTTAAATGTGGTGATTTAATAATTTTTTTATTATCTACTGCGCCATCTGATAAAATACTATATGCTGAAAGTGCTCTGTTGTATAAATCTTTTTCTTTTGCTTTAAATTGTTCTAAAAATGGGCCATTTGGGTCTCCACTTTTTTTCCACTCTTTAATTTTCTTTCTAAAGATTTTTAAATGTTTATTGGCAAGCTTTTCCATTTTATGCAAAATAATCGCACCAAGTCTATTACTATCAGCACTTTCTTTCCACGCATCATTTAAAGACATACGTTCAGATGATGGTATTTCTTTAACGTTTCCAAAGAATACATGTAATACATTATCATAAGGTGTTTGTTGTTGCATTGGTTTACCATCAGATTGTAATACATTTCCTGTTCTTGGTGAAAAATCTAAAGTAAGTATACCAAAATCTTTGGTGTATTTGTTTTTCTTTTCAATCTCCTCATTAACATTAATACAGGGTTTTGCAACACCATCCTTAACAATATAAGGAGGAATTAGCACTTTATCAATATTTCGTTCAAAAGTGTTGCTTTTAGATTTTTTTTCATAATATACTGTATCATTGAAATCATTAGTAGTTAAATCAACAGTAAATGGATCTCCATCTTTCCATTTTTTTTTGGCCCAATGTTTTTGTCCAACATTACTTTCATCTAAACTAGACTTAACATCTTTACCTTCTTTAATTAAGTCACCTTTTTTTTTGCCATCTACAACATCATCATAATCTACAAATAAACAGGTATTGTTTTTTAAATCATTAGTTATATTAATGCATTCTTTTGTCTTAAGATCGGATATTACCTTGATTTTCTTTTCTTTTGGTTTATTTGTTACACCATCAATGTCATTTTTGTCATAAATTGTTTTTTCTTTAAACTTTGGTGCTTTTGAAACAACAAATAAACTTCCATCAAGTAATATAAAATCCAACGCATTTGGTGGAGTTTCAGCAGAAATGTTTTCAACTGACTTATAAGGCTTAATTTCTTTTTTTATTTTACCCCATCCATCTTTAGACCACCCATAAATAAAAACAGTAACTTTTCCATCCTTATCTTTAATATTATCAGTCGTATAATACACCATATCACGACTTATTTTTTTAATAGGTGGATTTCCAAACTTATATTGGTATATTTTACCTTTCCCCTCAATAAACTTATATATTTTTGTCTCATCCATTGGGGCAGTCTTACCATTACTTGATGATGGGTTTTGATAAAAAGTAACAACTTTTTCATCAATTTTATAGTAGATACTTTTTTTATCACCTTTCTTTGCTATCCAACCTTCGATATTACTATCACCATTAAAGATGTCTTCGCTCTCGCTTGTTCTTTTACCCCAAACTTCACGATACGCAGCTTTATTTTTCATATACCAAAGAAGGCAATCAAAATCTCGTTTTCTACCACCAAAATAATGACCAACTGAATCAGTCATTGCACGATTTAAGTAAGAAGTGCTTTTTTTTGATGTTTGTTTTGTCCCGGATTTTCGACTTGGTTTTCCTTGTCGTTCGTTGCTTGGATCAATTGCGGATTGAAGTATGTCATAAGCTGATTCACAGCCATCAATACCAAAATAAAAGTATTTTCCTAACTTTCGATCAAGTGGGCTTACTGATAATTTATCAATAAGGTCAATTTGTTTAAGGTCAAAAATAATACCTTCTTTAATAGCTTTTTCATATATAATTGGGTCAATCTCACAATTAGTACCAAAATTCTGCATATTAGCAAGCAAGGCTGCTTTAAGAGAAACTTCAACGCCAGGCAAAGCTACAGTTAAGAATTTAGATAGAATATCTATTATCATATCTGTGCCACCAACATGCTCCAATATGTTTTTAATGAAATCTAATTGTGTTGGGAATAGTTTACCTAAAAATTTATTAGATTCATTTTGCGCTCTTTCTAACAACGCGTCTTCGAGAGATGGATAAGAATTAAGAGCAGCCAAAACACCATCAATTGTGCTTAGGGTTTCTTGTACCTTTTTCTTTTTATCTCGACTCATTATTATTTCCCAAGTTTTAATTCATATACTTCTGATTCGTTTTGCGTTTGTTCTTTACTATCGGTCTCATATAGAGTATCTTTAAAGCTATCCCAATCCATTTCACTTTCTTGAATAACAGCCTTCATATTACCATTGAATTTAAGTATTTCAGACATTAATTTTGCAATATCCAATTTACGACCAATGGCTTTCTCTTTATTAGAGAGAAAGTCATTCATAGCCTTAGAATACTTTGCCTTTGCATCCATAGGTTGATTGTTGAGATCAGCAGAAAACGATAGTTTATTCATCTGTTCTTGAATTTCATTAACCATCTTATTTGATTCGTTATATAATTCTTGTAACAGTTCTTCTATCTTCTCTATTGAGTTAAGTTTTAACTTATAATTCTTCTTTACTTTCATTCTTTTAATAAATCTTGTTTTGTAAATAAATAGAGATTTTTATATATTTTCATGGCATTTCTAACTTCTGTTGTTGTGCATAGAGTGTACTCCTTAATGAAATAAAGAATAGATACTTTATTAAACTTACGAGAACTTGAATCATCTATCATACCCTCCCAATTATCTAAAATTTCAATAAGTGCTTTACCTAATTTCATTTCATTATTGGTGAGTTCCCTTTTATCTATACAACCATTATTAAGAATCTCTTTAATCTCTTTTTTTGTAGTGTTAATAAGCATTGTATGAAAATCATTTTCTGAATATTCATCACTCACTCTATTATCTTTTTCGTGGCCTGAATAAACCATTTCATATGAAAGTAGTTTATCACGTTTCTTAATTGATTGTGTCCTTCTTAATATTAGATAATTTTTACAAACAGTCCCACAATACGAATATGCTTTGCAATTTTTTGATGGGTCAAAATTATTAATCTTTGTTATAAGGAATGATAATGTATCATAGAATGTATCTTCATACGTCTCATCAACAGTAAATAAATAATACCGTCTAATAAGGCATTCAACCATTTTACAGAGTGAGGGATAGATTTGTTTTTCAAAAATTCTATCCCTTTCTGCTTTATCTTCACACACAAGATATTTTCTAAATGCTTCTTCTTGTTCTTCGGCAAAGTAATCTTTTTTCTTTGGTTTACGCCCCCTTTTTTTTGGCCCTCCTTGTTTCTGAACCTTTGTGTCTATTTGAACAACTTCGTCACTCATTTAGTATTAATCTTGTTTCTTATCTTCTTTTTCCGTTGGTGTTGTTTTAAGACACTCTTCACGAGCACGTATATATTGTTTATCAATTTCATCTTGTGTAAATTGTTTACTACAAATATCAGTTAGACTATTATCTCTATCAATAACGTGCTTATAACCTTCCTTCGGGACTACAAATACTTTAAGTTTCTTGTTAGTTAAGCGCAATAAAAATTCATAGTTGAATGCAACACCAATGTAATATTTAAGACCACCAATACGATTAAAATCATCCCGATTAAAAACACCACCCGTAATATTAAAACCATAATAATTTTCAAGGCACTTAAAGTCAATATAACCTAACTTTTCTGAAAACTCCATAGCCCAAGGTGTTTCATTAGCAAATTGACGATAGCCTTCCTTAGAAATAATTTGTACATTAATTGGTAAGAAAAGGCTTACATCTTCATTTGTATAATAATAATGTTTAACCATTGAAAACCATTTCTCATTATATTCATCATCAAACTCTAAAATTGAAAAATAATCCTCCTTAACAGTTAATGCGCCAAGATTAACCTGTGAACAAAAATCTGCTCTACCGATGTTAAAAATTACTTCATCTACACTCTTTACAATATCCTTATCTAAACTTAAAGGTGTTACAATATAAGTTTTCAGTTTGCCATCATAATTCTTCTGACACTCCTTTACATTATTGATTGCTCTAACAAGCATATCCTTTTCAGTATCATCTTTCAACGCGTGAACAGGTATAATAACTGCAATATCCTTCATTATTTATCCTCCTTTGTTTCATTTGTTATTTTACCTTGTATTGAATTCTTAATAGATTCAAAGCTCTTAATTTGTTCGTTAATAACATCGTTAATTACAGTATCAACATTATTATTCCATTGTTCAACAGTATATTTTGCCCTTGTGTCTTCCATTGCCTTTGTTAATTCCGACGGGATATTATCTTGCATCCAAGCACCAATAACATTTGCTAATAAATCAGGAATCACATTGACATCATATGCCCATAACCCACAATCATTAAGTGAACCGTCTTCATTTGTCATCCATTCAGGAGTACTATCAGGCACTTTTCCAATTAAAACATTATCACAAGCAATAGCTTCAAGCGCACCATAACCAAATTGTGTATCATTATCAACCCAAACCGTAATTGCACCTTCTCTTAGCTTTTCTGCATACTCATCACGTGATAAATTTCTTAAATCAACGAATGAAATAAACTTATAAATTGGGTATTTCCAATAAAAAGTTTTAACAACTTTGTTAGCAATACGTTGGTCGCTTGTAATAAGATTTACGGTTAGTTTCTTTGGTTCAATTGGCTTTCTAAAAACAGAATTAATCACCGGTGAAAGAATCTTACTTCTCATATAAGGAAACACCGACTTAATTAGTGTTTCTTGATGTTTTGTTGTTGCAATAACATCATAAATTCCATAATTCTTCCATTCGACACCAAAAGGTATAAAATCAGTTACATAAGAAAAATTCTGTAAAAGAACAATACGTCTACAAGGCGCTTTATGCTGATAAGTTTGGAACATCAAACTTGAAAACGCCTCAGGGATAAATAATATATCAGACGGAGTAACTGTCCATTGTGAATGAGAAATATTCATGTGTGGGATTTCTGCATACTCTTTACCGAGCCAATCACCAACACCAATAAACACCTTACTTAGATCAATTTGTTTACCCTTCTTCTTTTTCTTATATATCTCAGCTTCAGTGTATTCACCCTGTAACTGATAAAGCATTGTTACTTTATAATTTTTATCTTGCAATGTCTTTGCTAACTCATAAATGTATGCAAGTGAACTATTCGGTACATTACGAGAATCAATTACAAAGAAATATATATTAAATTTATTATCTTTAATGTTAGCAATTGCTTCATTAATTCTTTCAATTGCAGTCACATCATTTACTTTACTCATCACTTTTTAACTCCAATAAATTTTTATGTTCGATTAATGTGTTATAACATCTCCTGTACCTTCAATAATCTTTTCAATGGTTTTTTCGTCCTTAATAACATCAATAAGACTATCAAATTCAAAAGTACCTTTCACTTCCTTGTTATAAGGGGCATTAATTTTAAATGAATATTTTCCTTCAGGTGTTAAATCGATAAGGTTTGGGTTAGCAGTGATAATAATGTCCGCTTTATCCCACATTTTAGTACTATCAATCGGAAATTCAATATTACGACAACGAATACCCACACGAGCCAAAAAGCCAAGGGTAGATGGAATAGATAAATTCATTTCAAAAGGAGAGAACAAAATAACATTTGGATTCTTTTCCTCATCAAAATTGCGAAGCGCACCATTTATCCACATATTAAAAAATGCAGGTAAGTCTCTTTCCATTAAGTCAGCACGTGAATAGATCTCAAACGCACAATCCTCAAATCTAAACGAATTAAAGGCTGATAAATTTGGATAACCTTCTTCGTCTGTAAATGGGAATATATTCATTAAATCAAAATCGTTAATATCATCATACTCTATTTCAAAGTCAGGATTAACGACTTTATTATATTGTTTCTTAAAGGCACGAAGATAATCTCTAAGTACCTCGTTTATATCAACAGCTATTGTCATTTTATTTTTACTTTTTTTATTATTACATAAAAGTCACAATTTCTTCTCCATCTTCACCATAGAAAGCAATATGTGGATAGGTCTTATCAAGATTGTATTTTTTACCACAGCATTCATGTAAACACATCTTTTCCATGGTAAATGGATTATACATAGGTGGAGCTTTAGCAACAAGTTCTTTACCACAATTAGGACAATATGCTCTGATTACTTTAATGTCAGAAATAGAATTTTCTTTTAGTAACCCTTTTGAAACAAGTTCTTCATCACTAATCTTTGTTGGTTTCTCCATTGCTCTCTCATTAATACCGCCATTATGAACTTCGTTAAGAGCTGCCATATTCTTACGACTATTATTAATTGCCTCTTTTATTTCCTCATTAGAGAAATTCCCTTTACGCATTTTGTTAAGAGTTTCCTCATAAGCCTCCTTATCCTTTTCAGTTAAATTAGTATCAGAAGGAAAATCCATACTTTCTTTTTCCTTTTCTACTTCTAATGCTGCCTTATATTGATCTAAAATTCCCATTTATTAATATGTTTAATTTAATTATACATAAATTTAAGAATATTTATTAAATTTTTCAATTCCACTCTAAATTAACATCTTCATCGTTTTTGTCTACGCTGCTCCACATAAAACAACGTGGCTTTAATTTTATAATTGGCATTATGGAGTCTTGAAGATATTTATCTGCCATGCCTTTTTTCATATATGCAATCGTCATATGAGGATGGTATTCATCATATTCACTAAATGTTTTGAATTTATCACATATTTTACGATTTGTGTTATGAAGTTTCATAGAACCGACATCACATTTAAGGACATCAAATTTATCATTATCGAACTTGGAAATATTGCTTAAAATAATAGAATAACTATTTAAATCATCAAGATAACTTTTTAATTCTTCAACATTAAAATGTTTATCTAAACATGGAACTAATGTAACATGACATTCTCGTTCGCATCCATACTCATCTTTTCCATCTTCTATATATAATTCCTCATTAGGTATTGATTTCTGTAGTTTTTTTATAAACTCAGGCATTTCATAGCCTATCATTAAAAAAGCGTATTTTCTTTTCATGGTATTAAATCTAAACCTCTGTTATCAATATATTTCTTTAAACAACTTTTACAAAGTTTCTTTCCAATTGTCTGTTCAATAATCTGCATATCCATATATTCAGTTACACTCCAAGAATCTTCTTCATTTATTTCTGCATCAATGTCACGAGCTTCACTGATTGGCATTTCTTCCATTTTCTGTGTATCAAATGTTACCACTTTCCCACAATCTGAACAAACATATGTTTCAATAGGTGCTCCACCACTTACATCAAGTACAAGTTCTTTCTTTTCCTTATTCTCATACTTTTCAGCCATTTCTTTGTTATAGAATGCCGCTGTTAAATCAATACCATCATGTTCAATACTTGCTTTAAATCGAAGAATATAATCACCATCAAATTCAGCAACTTCTCTAAACATTATATTTTTAAAGACAAACTCCATTAAGTCATCTTGTTTGTATGCATGGTTAGTTACAAAGCGTAGTTCTTCAACATCTAACATATCTGATTTAACACCCTTATCACGGATGCTTTCAATCTCATGAATAAACACCTTTGAACGGAATGATTTATCATCACTTCTTCTAAAGAAACGTTCAGGATATTTTGAAAAATAAAAATCAAGAATTGCATGGGTTTCATCCAATCTTTTTACAACCACTTTCTTTGCAAATTCTTCCATTCTGAAACGAGGTATAAAATCACGTTTAAATTCAAATTTGTATTTTGTTTTTTTGCCACGCCCACCATTTTCAATCTGATTAATTGCATCAAGCACGTCTTCACTAATTGCATAATTGTATTGAACGGTAATAACTTCTAATCCATCAGATTTATCAAATGAAATGAATTTATTATCTTTACCCTCTTTCTTTTTTAATGCAAGGGTCGGAGAAAAATACTTATACTTCTTTGCTTCACGATCTACCTTATAGTTTCGATAACGTAACTGCTTAACTTCTTCTGTTAATTCTCCACGCAATAAAGCCTTTGCCAACTCATGTACGCCTTGATTAACATCTTGTACAACGTTAATACCACCCTCAACACTATCAACACTTACTTGGCTTAAAGTTTGAGTTTCAACATTCTTGGTGGCAGACGCAAGACTGTGTGCCAATATTTTAATTTCATTAAAAAACTTAGTGAACCACTTCTTCATTTAAAACTCCTTTCTTTTCATTTTCACCTTCATAAAGACCATCTAAACGAATCATAATCTCTTTATAAAGCAAATTATATTTAGTGTTTATTTTACGAAGTTCAGGCGATTCAAGTCTATTATTCGCACGCGCCATAAGTAGAGTAGTTTCTCTAAGCTTACATACAATATTGAAATAACTCTCTAATTCTTGTACTGACATTTGTTTTACGTCCATATAAAAATATTTTTTAACTAAAAATAGTATAAATGTTAAAAAATATCAAAAAAAATCGATATGATTCATAACGAACCATATCGATTAAATTTAATTATCTATGTTTATTTTGCCTATGTAAACACTTAAAAAAACCATTATTCAAACATCGGACAATCATTATTTTGTATATGTTGCTCGATTCTTTGTCTTGCTAACTCACAATATTCAGGACTAATATCAATTCCTATATACTTGCGCTTTAATTCATATGCAGCAACACATGTAGTCCCACTTTCACACATTGGATCTAAAACAATAGCTCCTTCATCTGTCCAAGATTTAATATGGTCAAATGCCAACTGAAAAGGAAATGGAGCAGGATGTCCTTTAGCTTCCTGGTCTACTGCCTTTTTCCCTACAACGTACTCCCATATGTTTCCTTTTACCTTCTCTTTCTTTACAGGTTTTGCAAGTTTGGTCCTTGTTTGTTCTCCCTTTGAATAGTTTTTATAGGTTGTTCCATTTAGTTTTAATCCTGCATGCAAGCAAGGAATGGTTATTGCATTGTGTGTGATAACCGAACCCTTAGAAAATACAAACATATACTCAAAAACATTAGAATATCGCTTCCTGTAAATCTGAGGGACAGGATTAATCTTTTGGAAGATCATTGTATCATGAAGATTGAATCCTTTTTGAATGAATGAAAGTGCTTGCTTAAAGCTAGTACCAGTTTCACTCCCTTCAATCGTCGCATCAGAAACAATCCAAACAACAACACCATGTTCTTTTACAACTCGATAAAGCTGTTCTAATATTTCCTCAAAAGGAAATGTATATCCCTTGTAATTGCGCAAATTATCATATGGAGGAGAAGTTAATACTAAATCAATAGAAGTATCTGGGATATTTTTCATAACATCTACACAATTCCCATCAATAATTGTATTTAAAATACTTTCTATCATTTTGACAAATGGTTTATTAAAACATCTATGTATTCATTTATGCCCCTGTGCTTCCGTGTCCATTAGTGCCACGTTCACTTTCACTTAATTCTTCTACAACTTTAAATTCTACATTAGGAAAATCTACCAATACTAATTGACCAATCTTATCCCCCACCTTATAAGGTGCATAATCCATTGGATCTAAAACAGCATGCTTAATGTATTTAATACCCGTGTTACCATTTCTAATAGCTTGTAAATCTTCCATCATGATATTCACATTACGTCTCATTTCCATTGATGTTCGATTCTTGAATGTGAAGACAATTTCACCTCGATATATTGCAGTATCTGCAATTCCGACACTATTTGCAAGATAACAATCTTTTTTACGGTTTGAACTACGTGGGAAAAGCAAGAAAGCTTTACCATAATCATTTTCCAAGGCTAACCCTGTATGATACACATAGTAATCAAATTCTTCATTATATTCAACATCAATTGCAGTACAATCTAAACCAACGTCTCCATTATGTGCATATGATGGTATTACTGCCCTCTCATCCAATTTTTTAATCAGAACGGTTTCTTTATTTTTCATTCTCCTTGTAAAACTTTTTTGTTATAATCATATTTTCTCTGCAATTCAACCGCAACCAACTGATTAATTGTTTTAACCAAGACCACAAGTTGATTTTGATGTGAGTTAAAACACTTATCGTCTTTATCTACGATAGTCATTGCTTCAAATTCAATCTCAGATAGTTGAATACCATGCTTCATGCACAAGAATGCCGAACGTTCACCAAGTTTTAACTGTGTTTCCAATTCACCATTAAAATCGAAAAGGTAGCCTTTGTTCTTTTTCCAATTCTCAGTCTGTGTAACGAAATATTCGGCTTTTGAAATATGTTGAAGAAGCAACACTCTCATAATCATTTCTGTGTTAACGTTCAAAAAAGGATGGTTACGTTTACCCTTGCTGTTAAGACCGAATGCAAGTTCATTGATATGATAACCCAAAGTGCAAAGGTTGTTTAGAATAACCTCAATTAATGCCCCCTCATAACATCCTCCATTACATTCATTCATGTTGAATGAAGCATTTTTTAGTTTTTCACCAAGTTCGTTAATCAAACTTTCCGAGTAACAGTTGTAATCTTTCAACTTCTTAGTCCAAAGTACAAAATTCAAATTTCTTTTTTCTTCTGTTAATTCCATAATCGATAAATGTTTACATTAGTGTGTGTTTGTGTGTACATCGATATTATACTACCAATTAGATTAAAAAACAAACAAAACATGAAAAAATATATGGTTCTACTGAATTTATTTCTTCTTCTTACGTTTTCCAAGGTATTTCATCTGACATTCGTAAACATTGTTTTCAGTATCTAAGAATCTGAAATTTCCACTTTCAGTGAGGCTCATGCTCTTAATTGGATTTGTTGTTCTTGACATTGCTTCGTTTAGGGAATTAAGTTTTCTATCAATGACACGTTCAATCATTTCTTCCAATTGTGATAAAGAAAAATCAGATGATTGATGTGCAACACTCTCTTCGATGACTTGTTTATCATCATTGCTCTTCTTGTCTCTCTCCTTCAATTGTTCTTCAATCTGATGAATTGCTTGCACGCCACTTTTTGGTGCTTCATTTTCCTTACCATAGGCTTCATTCAACTTTTTGAATAGGGCGTTCTCAGGACCCATAACACTGTTTACAATTGATGGGTCATAATTGCAAGGGTTCTGTCGCATACTTTCCAAGATAGCTGCAGGTAGTTTACTTTGATTGAGTTTCTGCATAAACACGTTCTTATCTGCCATCTCAGTGAGTTCTTCTCGTCCACGCTCAGTATTCCAAGCCTCTTTCTCCTCCTTTGTTGGAACATATGGCTCTGTATACATCGCATCAATGTCTGCGATTGCTTGATTAGCCTTATTTGTTTGTTCGTGTATCGACATTGGAGTTTTAAATACTTTCTGAGGTGTTGTCTGTTTTAACTTATCACCCTTTTTGTCAATATTCTTGGACATTGCCAATATCTTTTGTAGTTTATCGCTCGCCATGTTAAAATTATTTGATTTTAATTCAAAGTAGTTTTTTCTGTTTTTTTTTTCAAATAAATTTTCAAGGGAGGTGTACCACTAGTGGATTATATATACTTCTATTATAATCCTAGAAAATAAATAAAATAAATACTAGTACTAGATCTAGTATACTAGAAAAAAAGAAAATATATAAAAGAAAAAAAATCATCGTTTACCAACTCGATTTTTTAGTTCCTGTAACGTTATGGGTTTACTTATGTCTCCAAGTTGTTCACGTAGATTTGCTAATCGTGAACGATTCCCATTATCCCGATTGAGATAAGCTTCAATTTCATCTTCATCATCAATTTCTGGTTCATCCAATACGTTACCTTTGGAAAATTTACCATTGTCCCTATTCTGAAAATAGTAATGTCCATTTCTCTTTGCTTTTTTCCCTGATGCGTCTAACGCATTGTCAAAAACGTTGTAGTTATAATCGTCTGAATAGACTTCATCACTATTCTTCTTCACATCTTTGTTCGTTTTTGGTCCTGATTTCTCTTTATCCATTTCAATATCACCTAATCCATCTTCAATCTTAAAGTCAGATAGCGTTATTGGATTTTTTAATTGCTTACGCAATTTTTCCATTGCCCTTTCGGTCTCAGTTTTAAAAGTACCTGGGTTTGCATCAGATTTTTTCTTAGGTGACGAAGTCGGTGCATCTGTTAAATCATCATTACCATCAAATTTTGCAATATTATAAACGATACTCATCGTTTGATCACCATATGGATTAAATAAATTTTCGGGTTCTTCGAAACTTTTATCGGTTTCTCTCCAAGCTGAGATTCTATCAACCCTAAAATATTTCCATTTTGGTACGGAAGTCTTTGTATCACCAAAATCTTCAAATGCACGAACAACAGGGTTACCAGTACTTGTTAATCCAAATGCAACGGGTTGAATCATACGTTTTCCATTATGAGTCCCATCAGTACCATCATACTTGATAACCACGTATTTATGGTTATTAATAGCATTATTAATTTCACGATTAGAAACGCGTTCAAATAGCATCCCCTTCATTATTTCTTTAAGTGTCATTGTTAGGTGTTGTATTTAAAATAAATATGCCTACGCACGCGAATGTGTATAGGCATATTGTAGTGATTATTCGATTGTTCAATAAGTCTTATATTGACCTTCGGCAACATTCATTGATGTGTCAATAAGGTTTGCTGAATATTCCTTAACTCTGTTATACAAACTACGTGCTAAAGATTGATTACGAGCATCATTATCGGCTCTGTTACCCGCATGAAATGAAACGTCTGTATCGAAGTTTGAATAGTTAATAACACCTAATTGTCCGGTGCAATCAGGCAGCCAATGGCTGTGGCCTGCAGAACCTGTACCCTTACCTCTTTTGTCATCTCCATTATCGATGTTTAACGCATCTGGGTGGAGTCTATTATACTCATTATCAGGATTATACTCATTTCTTACTAATTCTCTGTGTCTTTCATCCATTGACACAATTTCAAGACAACTTCTCATTTATATCGTGATGTTTTTCAATTATTTTCTTTTATATAATTAGCCTGCGATTCAGAAATAATTATGGTCTTTTTTTCTGAGGATTCACTTAATTTAATAAACTCATTATTTCCGATTGCATTTGTTGCGTTTTTTGTTTGGAATCTTCCGATTGTTGGTTTATTTTTCCTTTTATTTTGACGGTCTTTTGTATGAGTTTTACGAAAAGCATTTTGTTCACCCGCATCCTTGCGTGCTTGTTTATCAGCTCTATCATTATTCTCCATACTTTTTAATGAAATATCAACCCAAGATTTCATCAAATTTCCTCCTAACGTATTAAATTCTTCACTGTTAGGAAGGATTTTATTCATGATATGACTTAATTGAGTAAGTTCATTGTAATTAATGCCACCATCTTCTTTATCCATGTTTAAAACATTTGATAAGCGTTGAAATCCTTTGCTACCTCTATCACCGTCGAAAGTATTGTAAATATTAAGTAAGTGTTTTTTAATTTCTTTACCCAAAGGTGCTTTTACCTTTCTTCTAATAAGTGTGGAATTTCCACCTTCACTTAATAAGTGTATCATTAGTTAAAATATTTTATATCATTAGGGTCAATTTGCTGTTGTAATAACCGTTTAATAAATGTAGTATTATTTCCTAAATCAGGAAGATCTTTTTCTAATTTATTTACTACCATCGCAATCTTTTTAGGGCTTAGATTGTTTTCTCGTATAGAATCTACTAAAAGCTTAATTCTTCTTTCAACCTCTTTTGGGATAACTGTTAAATTATTAAGTTCATCACCATCAGTTAAAGCTTCAACACCATTTCCTTGACCCATACTTGCAACATCTGTGAAGATGTCGTCAATTCCATCTTTATTGGCATCACCTTGGAGATCTGTTTTTAATGCAACTCCTTCATAGATTCCTCTTGGTTCAGTACTTGCAGGTTTATTAATATTTCCATACATTCTATATCTTGCCCAAGATTGAGCGGTTCTTTGCTTTCCAATACGGTCAGTAAATATTGGCTCTGAATTTTCTTCACCATTAAGTTTACCTTGTGCAGTGATTGTTGATTGGCCATTGAAAGGTTTCGCACCATCATTTGCATCTAAGTAGTGAAAAGCATCTCCGTCAGCTTCAAGAAGTTGGCTTTCTGTTATTTTAATTATACGTTTCATTTTGAGTTCAATGATATTTATTCTTGTATAATATAAATATATTTGAATGAGTAATATTTTAAATCATAATAGGAACTTAATCGACTTTATGTTGACAGATGAGGATTATTGGGATTTTCATCTTGCTCAAGAGGTTAGTTACGGAGGGTCTTTGGGTGGTTTATCTACTGAATGCTTATCAGCATATGTGGATTTTAATGACCCAAATTGTGTTTTGTGGGATGATGTATTCTCTAAAGAGGAATATGTATGGACAGATGCAATAAATGATGGAGTTCTATTTGATTATATTGGAGTTACAGGGGTTGATAATGGTTTTATTTCTTATGAAAAAGATAGAATTACCAACAAGGAATTTTTAGATTTATTTTTAAATTCAAAATATGAAACAGAAAGTGGCGATTTGCGTTTACATTTAAGAAAGGTAAATGGTAATAATCAGTTGTATGATTATTCAAACAATATCATACACATGGACGGAAAAGAAGTTGCTGAATTAAAAGGTGGTTTTTATCAAGGTTTCTTTAAGGGATTTGGGAAAAAATATCAAGTATTACCTTATGCTTTGGATAATGGTTGGACCATGGAAATAAAATTAAAGAAGTCTGATTTAGTTAATGATAAAATCACATTAAATGATGTATATACAGAAAATAAAGGTATATTTTTATACATTGGTACTCGAGCAGAAAATAAGTGGTGGGAGAGATATAAGGTTGATACACAATTTGATAAATCAAAAGCTGAATATGGAAACAGTGATTACTTTGAAAATGGATATACAACTGAAAGTTCTGATGTTAATTCAAGATATATTCAAGAGGATGAACCTTATGAGTCTGATTATTTAGATACTGTGTATGGCAATGATTGTGAACATACTTGTGACATAAAGGAGAATTATATATGCCCAAATTATGTTGATAAAGAATACTTTACTAAAGGTACTCTTAATTGCAATCAATATGTAGAAGATGAATATCTTGAAAAAGAAGAGGAAATAAATGGGAATGAAATACTTTTAACATCTGATGGTTTTGATTTTAACCAACCGAATATTATACAGTATGATACAGATAATAAATTCTTATTATTCAATAGAACTAAGGAAGGTTTCACAACAAAAAATTGGGAAGATGGTACAAAGGTTACAATGTATGATATTAAAAAACCAAAGAATGAAAACTATTTTTTACTATTCAATCGCACACCCAATGGGTATACAACAAAGACCATAGATAATTTAATTGATGAAGAAAACAAAAGATACAACGTATTACAAGATTTATATAGAAACGCCTTAGCTTTTCAAATTAAAGATGATGGGTCGGTTGGCTTTAAATATATGGTTAAGGATTGCGAATCTGAGGAAGAAAAGTACGAAATCAAAGAATTGTTTTCACAAAAGAACATTATTAATAACGATAAATGGTACACAATTAGTATTAAGATTTTACCAATTCGACCGATAAATCTTCAAAACAAAATATGTGATGATTTAAAAAACTCTTCTACCACAAAAATGGTGATTTATATATACGTAAATGGAAAATTGAAGTTAAAGTCAGAAGAATTACCAATCTTAAATTTAAAGCCTCTAAATGACTTATCTGATAAGCAACAAGGTGTTCCATTTTCTATCTCAATTGGTGGTGGTACACAAGGTTTATGTGATGTGGTAAATATTAATTACAGAGAGGCTCCAAAATACGTGTTACCACTTGAAAAAGAGTTCGGTGGAAGTTTCGTTGGATATATTGAGAGATTCCGTTTTTATAGCTGTCCATTAAATTTTACTGAAATTGTTGAAAACTATAAATACGATACCAATATTTGATTAAATTCAGATATTTATTATTAAAATAAAAAATTTTTAAAATAATGAATGGAATAACTTATTATCGTTTAAAATCTGATTATACAGGTGATTACACAAAGAATTGTGCATTGAACGGTCAAGAAGTTGACAACAACTTTTATGTCTTAGAAGGTCGTGATGTTAAGTCTATTGCCGTTAAGGATAAAGATCTCGTGATTACGTTAATGGATGGTAGTCATGTCTCTGCCGAAGGTGTATTAGATTTTGTTAAAACTGAAGATATGAAGACAAGTGTTGTTAATGTAGAATTTGATAAGCTCAATGGTGTGCTAAAATTAACAAATGCTGATGGTACAATGCAGCATATTGAGGGTTTTGCAACAAATGAGAATACGGATTTTAGTGTATCAACTGATAACACTTTGTTTGGAGATGGTTTAAGAAATGCACCATTAGGTGTTGCCCCGTCTTACAGAACAGGACAATTTAAAACAGTTAAATCTATCGTTAATGTTGCAGAAGGTGGTTCTCTACCTTCTTGTGGTAATATTATGGGTGATAGATATGTTACTTGTGAAGATATTAGTGACTATGGTTACTTATATGATTACAAAGCGGTTCGAGATATTGCTTGTGAATTAAAGAAGAGTGGATGGAGAATCCCGACAAAAGGAGATTGGGATGACCTTTTTAATGCTATTGAACCTTGCGAATGTGATAAAGACCATGAGAAGGCAGATAAGAATAAGTTTTTAGGTAAATGGGCGGGTAAACTATTGAAGTCTAAGACTATGTGGAAAGATGGTTGCTGCTCTGATTCTTGTGATACTTGTGGTAGTGATGATAGTTGTGATAATTGTGAATGCGGCCATGATGATTGTGGTTGCCACAAGAAAAAGGATTGTGACTGTGAGAAAACTTGTGTTTGTGCTGATGACGTATGCTTTGATTATACTGATGATAGATGCGTTGGGACACGAGAACGAGAGGCTAACAACAAGTGTGAACAGAAATGTGATAGCCATAATGGACTTGATTCTTTTGGCTTCCGTGTAACTCCTACGGGATATGCTGATGATGGTTGTAATTTTGGTTATTTCAAAGAGCGTTCAGCTTTTTGGACTGCAACAACAAATGATGACAACACAAAGGCTTATATTAAGCGTTTTCATTATAATAAGGACGGTGTTTATCAAGATGTAATTGCAAGTAATTATCATCTTTCTTTACGTTTGGTTAAAGATTATAATGGTAAGAATTATTTTGATGTTGAGGAAATAATGGATATGGAATATCCAACCCTTCTTCTTCCGTCGGTAAAGAATGGTAAATCTATTTGGCTTTCAACAAACTTTGCTTGTGGTAATGCTTCTTTTAAACCAATGTTACCAAACAATGGTCAGGGTATAACTTTTACACGTCACTATTTTATCAATGAGTGGGATGGTTTCAAGTGGGTTAGAAATGAAATGAAACAAGGGGATACCGTCACTGTTGACAAAGCACCAAATGGAAAGAAAATGGTTGAGTACCGTGTTATTGGTAATGACTTCATTAGTGTTAATGAAATGGTTTATGATGATGTTGTGAGTAGCATTCAACCAATTCTTGATGAAATGGAGGAAAGCCTTCAAGAGGCAGATAGAACCTTGGAAGAGGAAATTGAAGCTGAACGCCAAGAACGCAAAGATGAAAACAGTAAAGTTTTAGAGGCACTTAATAATGCAACGAGAAATAGTGAAGAAGTAAATAACACTATTAATACTGAAAGAGAAGAGCGTCAGGCAGAGGACACAAAATTGAAAGAAGCACTTGCTGCTGAGGTAAAATCTCGTGAAGATGCTGATAAACAACTGTCAGATTCAATCAATACTGAAATAGAAGATCGTAAGGCAGAGGATGCAAAATTGAAAGAAGCTATTGATGCTGAGGTGACTGCTCGTACAGATGCTGATAAACATCAATTGGATGCTATTGAGGCCGAAGTAAATAGTCGTAAAGAAAAGGATGATGAACTTGAAGGTAGACTATTACAACAAGAAGGTTCGACTTTTAATTCGGAAACGGGTGAACTTACACTTAAGAGTGTTAATGGAACAAATGATATTAAAGTTCAGCTATCTCTCAATTTTGGAGAATTTTAAGATAAAATAGAAAAATATTATAAATAATGAGCAATACATATAAATTACAGTTACGTCACGGCACTAAAGATAAAAATTTTAATAAGCGTGAGGAAGTAATTGCTTATGTGGAGAATAAAATGGAGTTTGATAAAACTACCACTTTACTCCCATATGAACCTGTTCTTTTCTTCTATGGTGCTGAGGGTAAGAAAAATGCCATTATCATGGTTGGTCTTCCTGAAGGAGAAACAAATGAAGGTAAATCTTTTTTCTTGTTTGATACCGCAGATTTGAAAAGTAAAATTGAAGGGTTAGAAAGTATTATTTCTGAAAAGGGTGACTTCCAAAAGGGTATAGAAGCTGAGGCAAAGGCTCGTGCGGATAAGGATGCTGAGTTGGAAAAAGCTATTGCTAATGAGGTAACTGCTCGTGAAAAGGCCGATACAGAACTTAAGGAGGCAATGGCTTTTACGGATGATGACATAACAAGCATTATTGAAGCTTGTGGTTTGGTTTATAATGAAAAGATGGTTGACGGAAGAGTATCGTACACCCCAGACAATCATGATGAAGTTATTCGTGACGCAAAGAGCTTGGCTGATGCAATTGACAAGATTGCTAAGTTTGTTGTGCAGTTAAGCAATGAAATGTATGTTGATGTTGATGACACTGATACAGTGAAACTTACATTAACCCAAGACGAAAATGAAGGGGGTAATGTTATTACTGCTGATGTCAACATTGCAGGAAGTGAAGGGCTTAGTAAAAAGAATTTCGATAATAATATTCTTGGTAAAACTACTGACGGTCTTTATGCTTCGGCATCTATTGAATCAAGTAAGGAAAAACAGAATGCGCTTGTGTTTAAAACAAGTGGTTATGTTAATGGAGAGTTCAAAGTAGATGCTTATGAAACAGAAGTTCCATTACCTGTTTATTCGGGAGATAATGGAAAGAAGACAGGTGTAACAGTATCAGTTGATAATGATAAAGATGTTATTAGCGCAAATTTAAATGTTTCAAGTGATGAAGACAACATTCTTAAATTAGTTGATGGTGAATACACAGTAGATGGTATCGCAAAAAACATTAAGTATAAGAATAGTACTGTTGAAAAAACCTTGAATGAACATTCTGAACATATTGAAGATATTGAAGACAATCTTGATTTCATCAATAATCTTGAAGTTAGAGGTTCTGAGACAGATACTGTTAAAACTACTGTTAACAATGATAAAAAGGGTATCTTTACTGTTTCTAATGATGTTAAATTAGGCACTGATAAGTCAATTATTGTATCAAATGGTGGACTTAAAGTAAATGTTAGTGCTACATACAATAAGAGTCGCTCAATATTATTAATTAAGGTTGGTGATAATGACTATCCAATTGATTTATCGAGTCTCGCATTTGATGTGTTGAAGGATGCTTCATATGATTCAACAAATGAAGATATTGTTTTAACATTTACCATAAGTGATAAAGATAAGGTTGTACGAATACCTGCACATGACTTAGTACATGAACTTACAGCTGCTGATACGAGTTCCATTCATTTAGTTTTGGAAGATAAAATTGGTGCGCAAAATGTTCTTACTGCAAAACTTCTTGTTAATCCATCTTTAGATAATATTTTAGAAGTTAAAGCTGATGGTGTTTATGTTTCAAAATCACATATAACGAATGCAGTTAATGCTGAAGCAACTGTTCGTGAAAATGCTGTTAAGAAATTAGAAGATTCTGTTGGCGATACGCATAAACTTTCTCTTGCTAATAAGGAGGCAATTACGACCGAAGAAACTCGTGCAACTGCTGCTGAAAAGGCTAATGCTAATGCAATTAGTAAGGAAGTTGAGAGAGCCGTAGATAAAGAAAATGTTATCTTAGAAAAAGTTGGAAATAACACAACACTTATTGCTCAGAAAGAAGAAGCTGCAAAGACACGTGAAGCACAAGTTCTTGCAGATGCTAAAACTTATACAAACGAAGAGGTTGTAAAAGTTAATAACACTATCAATAGTGAGGTGGCAAAAACAAAGGAACGTGAAGGACAGGTTCTTGCAGATGCTAAGGCTTATACTGATGCTGAAACTAATAGTGCTAAAGAACGTGAGGCTAAAGTACTTGCAGATTCTAAGGTTTATACAGATAACGCAATTAGCTCCGTTAAGACTGTTGTTGATACTAAAGCAAATTCCGCAGATGTTGTTAATACATACGCAACTAAAACAGAATTAACTAAGGTTCAAGATGCTGCTGCAACTAAGTCTGATGTTCATGCTGTAACCGAAGGACTTGCAGGAAGAGTAACGGCAAATGAGGCTGCAATTGGAAACTTTAATTTGAGTTATGACCCTGCAACAAATAAACTTACGTATACAGGTAAGGATGGTAGAGCACAAAGCTTTGTATTGGCAAATGGTTCACTCCTTGAAAGTGGAAGATTTGATGAAAGTAGTAATAGTGTTATTCTTGTATTAAAGGGTTCTAATGGGGAAACTAAAGAAATTTCAATTCCTGTTTCTAAACTTTTAACTGATATTAATGGTCGTGTGGTAAATGCTGAGGGAGCACTTAGTACAATTAATGGAGCTATTGCAAAACTTGCTAAGAAATTTACAGTTAAACCAACTTCAACCGTAACTCTTACAAAGAATACTGTTGGTGATGAAGATGAGTTATCTGCAAATGTTCGTGTTTCAAGTGGAACAAAACAAGGATTAAAGACTGATGGAGAAGGTTTATTTGTAAGTAATGACCTTGAAGATTACACAGTGGTATTTGGTGATGAAGGTACTGTTAGTGGTCAAACCGCAGTATCAAAGTTGTTAACCACAACTAAATCAAATAAAGATAAGGTTGAATCTGTATCTACTGAGGTTGGAAATGTTAAAAACATCGCTGAAAAAGCTAATTCTGACTTACAGTCTGAAATTGTAAGAGCCACAAGAGCTGAAGAGGCCAATGCTAATGCAGTGGTTAATGAAAAGAATCGTGCAGAATCAAAAGAAAAAACTCTCGAAATTGCACTCTCTACTGAGGTTAACAAACTTGATAATTCTATTAAGGCAAAGGCTAATGCAGTTGACGTGTTCGACAAAGAGGAAGTAACGACAAAACTTCAAGATTATGCTAAATCTGCTGATGTACAATCTAAATTAAATGATAAGTTAAATGCTGCTGATGCTAAGAATGTTTATGCCACAAAGGAAGAAGTTCAAGGTGTTAAGGATGGTTATGCAACAAAAGTAGAGGTTAATCGTGAAGTTGAAAAACTTGATCAACGAGTAACATCTAATCAAAGTGCAATAGACAACTTTAATTTGACTTATGACGCAGCAACAAGTGAACTTACATACGTTGATAAAGGTGGTAGAACACACACATACAAACTTTATAGTGGCTCATTAATTAAGAATGGTACATTTGATAGTAATAGTAATAGTGTGGTTTTAACTATTGAAACTGCAGGTCATGAAAGTCAGGTGACAATTCCTGTGTCAGCTCTTCTAAGTGATATTAATAAGAATATTAAGACTAATGCTGATGCCATTAAAACAATTAATGATGGTTTGGTAAAAGTTGCTAAAAAATGGGAAGTTGGTAATTCAGGCACGGTTGAACTTAATAAAACGACAACAGGTGACACTGATAGTTTAACTGCAAATGTTCGTCTTGCAAGCTCCAATAAACAAGCAATTAAGGCTGAGGCTAATGGACTTTATGTAAGTAATGACTTTGAGGACTATACTGTGGTGTTTGGTAGTGAAGGCACTGTTAGTGGACAGAAAGCTATTTCTAAGTTATTAGAAGTAACTAATGCATTACAAACAACCGTGAGTGGACAATCTAATATAAGTGATTCTGCACTTAGACGGATTGATGAGAGAGTTACTGCTAATGCAAACCATATTACAGATAACAAGACAGAAATTGATAAGCTGAAAGAAAAAGTTAATACAGGTTCTTCTGATTTAACTTTAATCAAACAGGATATTTCAACTAATAAGGATAATATCAATGGTTTGAAAACTGATGTGGCTAACAATAAGGCAGACCTTACAACGCTTAAACCTGATGTTACTAATCTTAAGACAAAGGTAACTACATTAGAAGGTGAAATTCCAACTCTTAAAACAAAAGTGACAGCATTAGAAGGTGACGTTCCAACATTGAAAACCGATGTTTCAGATCTTAAGACAAAGGTTACTACATTAGAAAACAATGTTCCAACATTAAAAAATGATGTTTCAGATCTTAAGACAAAGGTTGGTACGTTAGTTCCTGAGGTTTCAACATTAAATACACAAGTACAAAATAATAAGAATGAAAATACAAATCTATCTAACAAGATTAATAATCTTACACAAGAGTTTAATAGTTTCCAAACTAACTTGAGTACCAAGGTTAATGAATCGGTTAAAATTAGTGCTGACCCAACTAACATTCTTGAAAAGAAATCTGATGGTTTGTACGTTAGAAACGTATTTGATGCAGGAGAATATTAATTCTCATATATTAAAAAAAAAGATCCACAGTTTTGTGGATCTTTTTTCGTTTTATTCATTTAAACCATCATCGTTAGATAACTCATAAAACTTGTTTGTGATGTCTGTAATACGCCCAATTTCTACATCGTATTTATATGAATAGAAAATGCCATCATCATACTTATCATATATCATTTCTGAAATGTTTTTGGGAAAACCTTCAAAATTAATAATATCATCAACTGATAAACCATCAATAAACTTTTGGAAAGCCTCTACTTCATCATGGATTCCATCTTGTGTTTTAATTGACATTCGTTCATCGTAGTCACGCTCAATTTCATCCCAATTCATTCCACACTCCTTTTCAAATAGAGGACGTTTGTTCATTCGTTTCCAAAAGGCAATTTCTTTATCGTCCATTGTCATGAGTTGTTTATAGGTATCTTGGTCTGTCGATGCATAAGGTTGCCCACTAACCAATTTACACTCAACCTCAGTAAATGTCTTTCTGTCTTTTGGTGACGTAATAAGAATATTGTTTACAGTATTACCCTTTTCATCAACTTTATATCTAATAGAAGAATCAAAGCATACAAGCAAAGGCTTTACCTTTTTATTAAACATGTCAATATACTTATCACGATTATACTCCAAATCATCGTCACAAAAGTGATCATCCTCATCATCAATGATATTATTTGGTAGTAATACACAATTGAATAAGATTTCATCCTCTTCTTGAAGATTGGGGTAAAGAGTTCTTCCAAATTCTAACTTTGTCGGTTTTTTATCGTCCTTACTCTTTTTTTTCCAACCTTTGAATTTTGCCGTATACTCTTTTTCAATTGTCTTAGTAAGACTAATTGTACCACCTTTCTTATTAGTCATTGGAGTACCATCTTCATTGAGAACATAGTCGATTTTTTTACCATCTCTATCCTTATAGAAATAATGTGTTACACGTTTAACATCTGAATCATTCTTTTTATCACCCGTGTTGATGTAATAAATTGCATCACCCATATGAACGTCAAGATTATGCTGAATTGCAAGTTCATACCACGCTTGACGTGATTTCTTAGCACCTGCAGCCGTAAGTGTGTTGCAATTATTCTTATAGGTTTCAATGCTTGTCTTAATTTTACCAATAGAGGCAATGTCTTTAAGAGGAATTTGCATATTATATATTTTTTCAATATAATCATAATACAACTCTAAAAATTCTTTACCTTTATCCACAAGCAACAAACGAATGCCTTTATCCAAGAACTTTTCAATGTATATTGGCATTTTCTTAGACTTAATGGTATTTCCTACAAGTTTAATTTCACCAGTACCTTCATCTAAAAGGTCAGCGTAATTTTTACGAGAGAAATTTATAGACCGCGGCACCATTTCATCTATCGACAAACCCATTTTCTGATTTTCACCAATTGCCGAGGCTTCATTCATGAATAGGTCTTCAAATTCTGCAACATCAGCCTCAACTTTTGTAAATTTTTCACCTTTTTTATAATTTCGCCCAAGACCCTTACTAATATAAGGGTTCTCATCTGTATATCTGAATTCTTCTTCCTTAGGCATCTGAAAATTAAACCCGTCGGTGTTGTGTGCAACATTTAACCCTAACGCGTTCACCACAGTAGAGTCTAATTGTATATCATAGACAATATTGTCCTCCTTTCTGTTCCTAATTACATTAATCATATTATTCTATTTTATTGTTACACAATCTTAGTTTAATTTCTTTGTTTGTATAATACTTAGTTTTTGTCTAATTTCCAATATTTTTTCTCATAAAAATATTTAACGATTAGCAATTCATCATATTAACATGAAAATGTATAGTATTATTTATCATTTTTTAAATAATCAATAAGGTATTGAACATCATCATGAACCACCTCTCCAAGGAATGTGTTGTAATTAGGAACATTACCAAAATACAATAACTTAACACCATGCTTCTCACATAATGCTTTCTTACGCTTATCTCTTTTCAATGTCTGTTTAAACCCATCTTCACCACCAAAATGTTCAACCGGAAAGAAGTGTTGTTCACCTTGGCATTCAATTCCAACATTATAATCCGGAAGATAAAAATCTAAACTCTGTAACCCCAACCAATCAAATCGTTTCTGATATTCATATGTGATACCCACATCATCTAAGTAATTCATCACATCACGTTCCAAATGGCTTAAATTACACTTTTAGCAACCTTGACCAAGGAGATGATTTGCAGGCGTTTGTTTAAATTCACCATGTTCATCACAAATGATACAAACCTTGGTATGTGCGTTTACATATTCCACCTTAGAATAGTCATACTTTTCACCATGAACTTTACGAGCAGAAGCAATCCACTCTTCTGTTGTGGGGACATATTTACCACTACATTTAGGGCAACCTACACCTTGTAAATGACTATTTGCTACCTGCCAAAATTCACCATGCTTTGGACAAATGATACAAACTTTAGTTGCACTATTCACATAATTCACATTTGAATAATCATATTTAACACCATGTTTTTCATAAGCTTTTTTAATAAATTCTTCTTTAGTTAAAGTTTTTCTTTCACGAGTTTTATCATTTGCACATTTTTTGCAGCCACAACCCTTTAAATGGTCATTTGGTTTTTGCCAAAACTCACCATGTTCAGGACAGATGATACATACCTTTGTTTTATACCCGTCATACTCAACCTTTGAATAATCATATTTATCATCATGAACTTTACGAGCCTTTATAATAAATTCTTCTTTGGTTGAACGACAACGTTCACCATTGGATTCATTAGCACATTCAGGGCACCCCCTCCCATTTAAATGGTTGTTTGGTCTTTGCCAAAACTCACCATGTTCAGGACAAATGATGCAAACCTTCGTTTTACTATTCACATAATCTACATTAGAATAATCGTATTTGTTACCATGCACTGAATTAAAATTTTCAACCATTTTTTTTGTCGTCATACGACCTCTTTTATTCCACATTTCAATCTGCCCACATTTAGGACAACCATTCCCACTTAAATGTTTATCTGGTGCTTGCCAAAATTCACCATGCTCAGGACAGATAATATAGACCTTGGTTTTTGCGTTTACATACTCCACCTTGGAGTAATCATATTTATCACCATGAACCTCACGAGCTTCTTTAATAAATTCTTCTATTGTCTTTTTTTTAGACATGTTTTATAAATTATAAACAGTTTTTAATGAATTGAAATACAGCCAAATCTTTCTTTGTTTTGAAAGTATCGTTCTTATGTAAGTTAAACCATATTTTTTTTGTTAGCTTATCAGCGTTCATTATAGCCACAGTGCCACCATAAGTTTTAGACACATAGTCATATTCTTTTTGGCTTAGTGTATTAAAATCAGAGTAGATACTTTTATCAGTATAATATTCCAATTTTGTATTTGGTTTTATTTCGCTTGGCTTAATTTCTTTCTTATCCTCAGTAAAAAGACTATGATCTTCTGTTACGTCGATGGACATTTCTCCTTCACTGACAGTATAAATTGGTTTAGAAGTTTTGTGACGATAAATATAACTTGGTTCACACCACCCACTTCTACATAACACTTTATAATTCTTTTTGCTATAATCATACTCACGGCCAAGAACATCAACTTCTACACTATCTTCATCTATCATTTCAGCAATGGTTTTAATGTCAATAAGATTAGAATCGTTGTATTTAACAAAAAGAGGTGTATCACCCGTGAAACTATCTCCCACAATTGGTTTATATCCAAGCCCAACAAAATGGCTAATCATCAAACGAAGTGATTGTCTTCCACAACAAGTTGTCTCTTCTGCCGCATCAATATCAGACCAATTGAAACCACTTGTATCACCACTTCCGAATGCGCCGAAGTAACTATTACCAAGAATTTTTAACGGTAATTGTTTTTTATCATTACTTGCAGATTCAGAGGCAAAGTCATTCATCTTCTGTTCAGTTTCAGCATATTCTTTTGTCCCCTTGGTCATTGTTTCAAGTAGCTTTCTCATCTGCTTTGACTTACCACCAAACTCAGCCTTCAAACCTTTATATAACTCACGTTGCGTAAGCACATATTCAAGCATTGCTGACATTACACCCATAATATCAATATTTGTTTCGATACCATAAGTTAAGATAATTGACGGATAAAGTGAGTTGTAGTCGAGTTTTACAACGCGGTCTACGTATCCTACTGTAAGAAGTCGAGAAAGGCCACCTGTGAAAGATTTACGTGGTGTAAAATCAGGCAAAGCAAGCCCGTTTTCATAAGACCATCCCATAAGGATATATTTCCATAATGCTGCAGTACCTGTTGTACAAGTCTTTTCAAATGAAATAGGGAGCATTTTACCGACAAGGAAGTTACTACCGTTATAACGGTGCTCTACTCTATCTCCTTCCCAAAGGTCATCCAACAAATATCTCTCAGCAATATAACGGCCTGTTACAAATTCAAATTCTTCATTGGTTTGGTTATCAATGAGTTTTGAATCATAGCCGTTGAAAGTGTAACGATTTGTTACGACACCATCACTATTAGTAAAAGTTTTTTCAAATGTTTTTGGTTCGGTTTTAAACCAATTACCATTATCGTCATTAAAGGCATAAACTTTATTTAGATTCAACCAAGTCTCATCGATAAGTTTACCTTTAATATAAACACGATTTTTCTTTTTGATTTTGCTATACGCAGAAACGTATTTCAAATCGGCCTTTTTCATTGAAGAGTCAAGAGCTTGTGCTCGTCTTACAGCTTGAAGTGAGTCTGTTACATTATGCCCCCAAAATACAGTTGGGAAATAATACTCCATTTCACCACCTAACTTAAGCACAGCTTGTTTATTCTTCTTATAAATTCCAATCCCATTGAAATAATCCTTTGTAAATTCCTTCATTGAAGTACCTGCAAGTTCAAGGCGAACTGAAATAAAGTTCCAGTCGAAGTTTTCAGTGTTATGACCTGTAATCACATCAGGATTAATCTCTCGTATAATCCGAAAAAATTCATCGATTGCTTTAATCTCATTCTCAAATTTTTCTGATTGTGTATCACCTTCGATAGTAATAATCTTTTGATAACCTTTATTAGTGCGAATACCAATCTGAGAGATTGCATTAACATGAGGGTCAAGTCCCTCGGTTTCCAAGTCCCAAGTAAGACGAAGTAAGTCATCATAATCGTTATAACCCTTAAACAAACGCTTACCTGTGCTAATCATATACTGTTCAGTATTTGATACAGCAATAAATTCTTGGACTCGATTACTACTATCATCTTTTCTTCCATATACAGGACAACCACCGTTCTCGAAGAACTCAAGGAATTTTGTATATGACATAGGAATTTGCGCATAGAACATGAAACGGAATCCATTTTCCATACGCTCAGGTGTAATACCATCTGAATTATTTGTGCGCAATGCCTTTACTTTAATCCCATAAAGGCGCATTTGTTGCTTTAATGTTTCTCGGTTACCATTATATAATTTCGTACAAACACTAAGTTTACACCATACAAATGGGTAAAAATCATCGTGTTCAATTCGCATTTTACCATCTTCATCACGATAAATCACGTGAATTTTAGAATCATTATAATCACCTTCGATTTTAATGATTCGTTCTTGTGGGTTAGAACCATTTAAGAATGATTCAATTTGTTCTTTACTTACTTCTGCCATACTTATTAAACTTTAATTTCCGTGGTTAAAACGCCTATTGCGGCATTATCATACGGATGTTACTTTAATATATACTATATTCTTGATAAATTTCCAAATGACCACTAATCTTAAATATTATGATGGGAAGTGTATATTTACTGTGTGATCCGTCCACAGAGTTATTTAAAATTGGTATGACACGAAGTTGTGTAAGTAAAAGAATAAAAGAATTGCAAACAGGTAATTCTTGTGAAATTCATTTGGTTAAAAAATTTGACACCTCAATTCCTTCATTTATAGAATCAAGTCTTCATCGCCATTTTATGGCCAAACATTCATTAAATGAATGGTATGAGTTAGAACAACAGGATATAATAGATTTTGAAGAACTTTGTAACCATTATGAAAAAATTGCGGAAGCTATGAAGGACAATCCATTTTTTAAGTATAAAAAAAAATTAATTTAATAATAGAAAGAAACCTCATCAAAATTAATTGATGAGGTTATTTTTATGTTGTTTTAATACTATTATCCATGATATTAACAATAATGTCTTCATATATTGGCACTATCAATTCTCCTTTTGGAAAAATTGTATCGCCACTTACAATATCGTTTAAAAACTTTATTTTAAATTGTGCAAGATAACGACCTGCTTCCTTTGTATCACGAGTTTTCCATCTATATTGAATCTTAAATCTATCTTCACAACCTTGTTCTGTTGAATTAACTATATTTGCTTGGGCATTAGCTATTTTCCATATACCTGTATCTATATTCTTCATGGAAAATGAAATGTCTGCATTTTGTAGTGCTTCATATAGTTTACGAAAGGTATTTCTCCCATTCATTACAGGCTCTATTTCAAGATATGGAAGTGTTGCATCCTTATTTATATTAAATTGTTTCATTTCTTACCATCTAATGATTAACTAATTATTTTATTGTTATACATCTTACCATAAATATACATTAAATTAACTAATAAGTCTATTGTCACCTCAGCACCATCCTCGTAGTTAATCGGGTTTGGATAATGAATTTCTTTAACAAGACTTCGTGGCGATTCTACTGTATGGCCAATAAACTTGTTTTTATTAATGAAATCACTTAATGTACCATCATTTTTGCTACGACTAACCCACAAGAAACTTCTTTTATCATTACTTTCGTATTTTCCATTTAGAAATAAGTTCAGTTTAAATGCAACATCCTCATATTCCTCAAAATACTTCATTTCTTGTTTACAAGAGATATATTCTTCGTTATAAGCATTATGACTATCAAGTATAATCTTGATTCTATTTTTATTATGTTTGATATAATCAGTTAAAGCCTTAGTTTCTTTTTGTGTTGTTTTAATAAAGTCGCGATTTAAATCTTTATTGTTGGAATTATTTCGTTTGTTGTTATTAAAGCCATATACATTTAAACAAGGTATGATTTTAATTACGAAATTACTTGTAATGAAACGTGACCATTTGTTACTTGTTAAAAGAAATTTAACGGTTTCATATATTCCATGAATTGAGGTTTTTTCATCTCCGTGAACACCACCAACAATTAATATGATAGGTTTTTGAGTTTTCGTTTTATCAAGTGTGTATAATTGAATTTGAGATCCATCTTCACAATGTCCAATTGGTTTTTCACGTTGAAATATATCTGAATATTCAGATGTTAATTCTCCGTATTGTTCAATTATATCTATGATTTTAAGACCATTAAGGCTTTGGTTCACCCCATTACATAATTTCGGACTTTTGTACAACTCAGAATCATCAACATACTTACTTTTATAGGCGTATTTTAACTTATTTAATTGTTTAGTATCTATTATTACGTCCATTGTTAATCTAAACTTTTAAATAAATATCTGAGCATGACTAATATTATATATAAAAAAATGAGGAAACAATCGATTGTTCCACATTCATCTTAACATCTTCTCTTTTTTAAAGAGAGTATCACACATACTTAAAATTGAATTAAAATTTGACAGGTAGCATTCCTGATGGTAACATAAGATTTGTATTCTCTTTAATGTTCTTCTTCATTGTGTTAAATAGTTTTTTTAATCTTTCTCATTTGTTTTAAATTTATTGTTGTTATTTTAATTTATTTACTGATTAACTTTAGATTATATCTAAGTTATATAGATAACTCGTGCGTTCGATAAACAAACCGCACGAGAAATCATTTTTTTTCTTAAAAAGAATATTAATACATATAAAATTATCCAAAGAACTCCAACTCACAGAATAAGCCACATTCAGGCATAATCTCAACAACATCTTTACCTCTATTCGGGTCTAAGTCTTTTAAGAATAATTGTTTTCCATTATGATCTTTTAAACAGGCAAAGTTTCTCTTTTCCTCTACTTCACTCATTCTTTTGAAATGTTCAGGGAAATCTTTTCGGATTTTATTGAAATAACCAATTCCGCCTTTTACACAGCCAATGCAGTTATTGTTGTTATAGCCAAGTTTGTACATCTTTGGAATTTCTATACCTGCTTTTTGAAGAATCCCTAAACATTCACTTTTAGATAGAGATTTTTCAATCAATGGAAATATTGGTTTGGAATTCGGATATTGCTCTTTAAATCTTTGAGCACGTTTAGTCTCAGAAATATCAAAGCCAAAAATTTGTCCCTCAAAATCAGGATGCTCGTCCTCTAATTTGTATCTCATCTTCTTTTTTAGTTCTAACGTACAAGAAGCACCAAAGTGACTGTATCCTCGTTTTTCTAACACGTCAAAGTGATCTTTGAACTTTGGATTACGAAGAATATGAATCTTTTTTCCATACCATTTCTCACAGTCTAAAAGAAAACGTTTATTATCTTCGTGTTCACCACCCGTCTCACAATAGTAAATCTGTGCTTTATCTCCGTATTCCTTTAAAGCTAAATGGCAGGCAACAGCTGAAGTTGCACCACAAGAAAACCAACAGATTATCATATTATTATTATTATTATTATAAATACTACGAAAATTTACAAAATCAAATAATTTGCTTAAAAAAATACACATTTTATTACAATTTTTAGCTTAAAATGTTGTTTATATATACAAATGTAAACAGCACATAGCAAATGTATAGTATAATAATTGGTGTATATATTAACATTATTCTTGATATTTATATAAAACATGTAACAATAAAAATGATTTCAGAAGAAAAAAAAGCATTATTTAATAAGGTTAGAAGTGAACTTGGTGCACCTGTGCGTAAAGTAGAACTTACTGACGACCAACTATGTGATTTACTTGATAACGCAGTACAAGATTATGCGGAAAGAGCTTATAGTTTTATTGTTGAGGCGAATTGGGCTAATTTTTATGGCAAAAATTTAACCAATATTGATCTCGCTTGGGCATTTTCTGTTAGAACCTTAGACCTTGCTAAAGACTATTCTTACTATTTCAGTAAAGAGGTCGGATTACAACAAAGAGGACCTTGGGAGTTAAAGAAAGACTTTGTAAAACTTGAATGTGGTAGGCAAGTATATTCAATTCCCGCAGGGCGTGAGATAAATAAAGTAATGTGGGTAACACCGCCAACCACTGATGCTGCAATGTGGGCTAATTATGGTGGCTTAGGAGTACAATTTGGCGGTGGAGTTATGGGACAAATGGGTCTTGGTTCAGCAACTGCATTTGGTGGAATGGGTTCAGCATATGGAATGGGTGTCGGTATATGGGCATTACCTGCTTATGATGTTGCTCTAATGGCCGCCGATATGAAAACTAAGAATGAATTTCTACGTTCAGACTTAGTGTATAAAGTTACGGCAGGCCCTAATGGTACACACCTTTTACATTTAATGTCAACCCCAGGTAGCCCACTAACGTTTGGTTTAGGTGGTCATAATTTATATTCGCTTAATAATTGTACTTGTTGGTATACGTATTATGATGTGAGTGGAAATGAAGATGAATGCCGTAAAAATAATCTTGGGGATATTTTAATGACACCTGACCAAATTCCATTGGAAAAAATGGATTTTGAATATCTTAACGCACCAACACAAAATATTGTCAGAAAACTATTAACAGCAAAAGCTGCGAGAACCCTTTCATTTATTCGAGGAAAATTCAGTGGCCATTTATCAAGCATAGGAAGCCCGCTAACTTTAGATTACGCACAATTCGCAACTTTCGCAGATAATTTAGAAACTAAAACATTAGAGGATTTAGATAAGCGTTTAGAGAACTTAAGCCCCTATAAAGTAATGGAGAACCAAGCAAATATGGTGAAAAATATGATTGAAATTAAGAAGGGTACTCCTCTACCAATCATGGTGATTTAAAAAAAAGTATTGGAACACAACCATTTATTTTGGTTTGATAACAGTTAAATAAAATTATAATAAAATTTATTAAAAATGTTGTAAATTAAGTAAGAAAATAGTATTCTATAAAAGAATTAAAAAAGGAAATTAATGTTACGGGCAATTAAACTAAGGTTATATCCAAATAAAACGCAAGAACAAGCACTCAATAAGGTGCTTGGTTC
>ERZ772909.171-NODE-171-length-44798-cov-7.924145_pt1 | contig 44798 bp, 28 predicted proteins | sample MGYA00511137_ERZ772909 | MGnify/ENA primary metagenome ERZ772909 (study PRJEB29015, sample SAMEA2738095) | human oral metagenome | biome: human oral; feature: human-associated habitat; material: saliva | place: China | collected 2270 ... | reverse complement strand
CCGTAGATTCTGTGGTAAATGCTGTGAATAATGCTGCTTTCACATTGAAAGCAAGCGCTGGTGATGGTACAAGAAATGGAAATAGTACTGTGAACGCAAATGGTGAATCCATTAAAGCAGGCAGCACTATAGAAATGATCGCGGGTAAAAACCTAGATGTAACACATAATACAAACGGTAAAATCACATTCGCTACGGTAGATAATCCTTCTTTCAACACTGTGCAAGTGGGTAACAGTGAGGGTCCAAAATTCTCTGCAACTACTGAGGGAAATATTAGTGTATCTGATAAAGAGGGTACAAACCCAGTAAAAATTACAAATGTAAAAGACGGTGAGATCTCTGCAAACTCTAAAGACGCCATCAATGGTAGTCAATTCCATAAAGTGGCGAATAATACAATTAAACTAGCTGGTCAAAACGGAGACGATACAGCTACAGCTACCGAAACAAATGCACAAAATCTAAATAAACAAGGTGGTATCAAGTTTACTGTTAAATCTAGTGATGGAACCTTGTTAGATGTAGCAGCGACTGGAGATACAATTACATTAACTCCAAAAACAGCTACACTTACAGCAGATAAAAATGGAGTACCGCAAGCTAACACAACTGATGGTAAATTAGTGACTGCTGATGATTTAGTTAAAGCCTTAACAAAAATGGGCTGGAAAGCAACAGCAGGTAATGATGGTACAGGTACAGTAGATAATGCTACATCAGAGTTAATCAAAGCTGGAGAAACAGTAACTTTCAAAGCTGGTGATAATTTAGCTGTGAAACAAGCTGGTAAAGACTTTATCTATTCCTTACAAAAAGAATTGACTGGTTTAACCAGTGCAGAGTTTAAAGGCACAGATGCAAATGCGCCGACCACCAAGCTGACTAATGCAGGCGTAACCATTACTCCGGCAACCGCTACAGGTAAGAAACCCGTTTCATTGACTGAAAATGGCTTAGACAACGGCGGTAATCCGATTACCAATGTAGCTGGCAACCTTGACGGTGCGAAAACAGGTACAAATGCGCCGACAACTTCAGCAACAAAACCGACATTGGGAACTGCAGCTAATGAAGTTAACTCTAATAATGCGGCGACTGTAGGCGATGTATTGAACGCAGGCTGGAACTTGCAAGAAAAAGGTACTGCAAAAGATTTTGTTACCGCTTATGACACCGTTAATTTTGTTGACGGAGACGGCACAAGTGTATCTGTTACTACAAATACAGACGGCAAAACCAGCACAATCAAATACAGTGCAAACCTTGGCGATGGTTTAGAAAAAACCAACGACAACAAAATTAAGGTAAAAGCAGCAGATAAGTCTTTAGAAGTAACAAATGAAGGCGTTAAAGTAAAAGCTGCCGATAACACCCTTACAACCGATGACAAGGGTTTAAAAGTTAATACCGGTACAATTAATCCTGTTGACTCAGGAGATAAAGCTGGAACCGTAGCGGTCAATACTAATGACGCCGGTAAAATCGCAACGGTAGATACGGTTGTAAACGCTGTGAATAACGCGGCTTGGAATGCAATTGCATCGAAAACCAATGATGGCGAAAATGGCGGTACAGTTAAAAAACAAGCGGTTAAAGCAGGCGATACAGTAACCTTCGAAGCCGATAAAAACATCAAGATTGCTCAAGCTGACGGTAAATTCACATTCTCGACAAAAGATAATGTTGAGTTCACAACTGTAAAAGTGGGCGATACCAAAAATGGTAAAAAACCGGTTGAGTTAAAAAATGGTGATGTGATTACTGCAAACAATAATCCTACTCAGCCAACAACAGCATTGAACGTGTCTTCAGACGGCAAACCGACCCAGATTACAGGCGTGGGTTCCGTATTGAATACAACCCCTGTTACAACAAAGCCAGATGGTAGTGCTCCGGCAAAACAGCCTAATGTTGTCAACCTAGGTACAGCTCACAATCAAACTGCATTAGACAATAACGTACTAAATGCCGCAGCAACCGTACGTGATTTGGCGAACATGGGCTGGAAAGTCTCATCAGATCAAGCGACGGGTGCAGAAGATAAATCATACAACGATGTTGTGAGAAATGCGGACGAAGTGAAATTCGTCGGCAAAAACGCAGCCAAAGTATCGGGTAAAACCGAGAACGGCGTGCGCACTATTACCGTTGATGTAGAAGTGCCTGATGTTAAAACAGCCGAGCTAGTTTCAAGCAAAGACGGCTCTGTTATTGCTCCGTCAACTAATCCTAAGCTTCAAACTGCATTAAAAGATGCAAAAGATGAGTTGGCTGCATTACCTAAAGATGCAACGCCTGAAAAGAAAAAAGAGGCTGAGAATAAAGTAAAAGCTGCTGAAACTGCATTAAATAACGCTTTAGACGATAAAGGCGTTGCCACGGCTAAAAACGTTGCGGATATGATTAACGCATCCGGCTTTACGCTGAAAACTTCCGCCACTACCGATGGTAAGAAAGATGACAAATCGACAGGCAGCGAAGTCATTAAGCCGGGCAAAGCGGTTGAAATGGTCGCGGGTAAAAACTTAACCGTGAAACAGGAGGAGGACGGTAAAGTAACTTACAGCCTGAATCCTGAATTAAGTAACTTAACCAGTGCAGAGTTTAAAGACACAGATGGAAATGCGCCGACCACCAAGCTGACTAATGATGGTGTAAAGATTACTCCAGTAACAGCAGGTAAGAATCCGGTTTCATTAACCCAAAACGGTTTAAACAACGGTGGCAATGCGATTACCGACGTAGCTGGTAACCTAAATGGTGCGAAAAAAGATACAACTGCGCCGACAACTTCAGCGACAAAACCGACCACGCTTACCGAAACTAACGCGGCAACCGTAGGCGATGTATTGAATGCAGGCTGGAACTTGCAAGGAAATAGCACGGCAAAAGATTTTGTTACCGCTTATGACACCGTTAACTTTATTGACGGCGACGGCACAACTGTATCTGTTGAAAATAAAGACAAGATAACCAGCACAATCAAATACAGCGTAAACCTTGGTGATGGTTTAGAAAAAACCGACGACAACAAAATCAAAGCCAAAGCAGGCGATGGTGTGACTGTTGGTGCAGACGGCATTAAGGTTAATACGGGTAAAGGCCTCAAAATAGATGCGACTGATGGCAACAAAGTTGCGGTTAATACCGACGGCACAACAATCACTGTCGACAATGATGGCAAAGTGAAGGCTGTGACAGGCTCAACCGAAGAGATTACAGCTGATAATAAAACTAGCACAGAAAAAGTGGGTCAAGTACGTCCTGTTGAAGCGGATAAAGGCAAACTAGCAACAGTTGACGCTGTGGCAAAAGCGGTCAATTCAGCGAAATGGATTGCTAAAGCAACGAATACAGGCGTAGATATTGAAGACGCTGACAAAACAGATGATAGTGCAAAACCAGGCGAAGGCATTGCTGCAGGTGATGAAGTAACCTTTACGGCAGGTAAAAACCTACGTGTTAAACGTGAGGGTAAAAACTTTACCTTTGCAACGGATAAAGACGTATCGTTTGATTCTGTGAAAGTGGGTGCAGATGATAAGACTGCGAACGGTAAAAAACCGGTTAACTTAACAACTGAAGCGGCGAAAGAGGCATCTAATAACGATGATGCAAATAAACCGACGACAGCGTTGAATATCATCAGCGGTACAGGTGCAGATGCGAAACCGACTCAACTTGTTGGTGTGGGTTCAGTGTTAAATAAAACGACGTTTGACACGACACCGACAGGTAAGGTGCCAGCGGGTACAACGCCAGCGGATTTAGTAGACTTAAATGGAACAGTGAACAAAAACGCAGCGGCGACGGTAGGTGACTTACAAAATATGGGCTGGAAAGTATCGTCAAATAAAACGACGGGTGCAGAAGGTGCATATTTAGATGTGGTGAAAAACGCGAACGAAGTGAAATTTGTTGGCGAAGGGACTGCTGTCGTATCGGGTAAAACAGAGGGTAATATACGTACCATCACTGTGAAAGTGGATGACCAAGTGTCAACGAATAATGCGGTAACCCCTGTGGTTTATACCAAAGCGGATGGCACGAAAGTATATCCGGTTAAAAATGAGAAGGGTGTGATTGAGTACCACACAACGCCAGATGGTAAAGGTGAGGGAGACCAAAAAGTAGATGACGATAAAGTTATTACATCCGTTAACGGACCAGAAGGTACAACAACGCCAACTACGTTGTCTAATGTAGAAGGCAACTTGGATGGTGCAAAAACTGGTACTCAAGCTCCAACAGATAAGCATACTGCACCAAATACAACAAATGCGAAAGGGGACAACTATGTAAATCCACATAATGCAGCAACTGTAGGCGATGTATTACAAGCAGGTTGGAACTTACAAAACAATGGCACTGCGAAAGACTTCGTAAAACCATATGATACTGTGAACTTCCGTAATGGTGGTAACACAACAGTAACGGTAACAACAGATGACAACTTAACATCTCATGTACAAGTGAATGTAACTGGCCTTCCTGTATCCAACACAATCACAGATCCAACAACAGGTAAACAAGTACCAGTGGTAAAAGTAGGCGATGCGTTCTACCGTACAAATCCAGATGGCACACCAGACATCGCAAGAAACGATAAAGGTGAACCAACAAATGGTTATGTACGTGCGAACGATGGTAAATTGTATCCACGTGAAAATGTAACGGTAACTCCTCCGACAGATGCAAACGGAACACCAACAATTACACCAAATACTGGTGCAACACCAACAACAGTGAATACAAACTTGGTAAATCCAAATGTGGATAACACAACAAATGAGCCAGGTAACAATGTAAGCACTCCTAACCAATTAGGTAATGTTGCAAACGGTGCGAATACTTTCAACGCTGTGGATGCAGATGGTAAAGACTATGTAAAAGCGAACAATGGTAAATACTATGAACCAAGCAAAGTGAATGCAGATGGATCCTTGAAAGAGGGTACAAATGCGACAGCAGATGCGAAAAATCCATTGGTATTAGCTAACGATGGTAAATGGTATCCAGCAGATAAAGTAAGCGATAAAGGTACTCCAGAAGCAGGGGCTACGGCAGTGGAAAATCCATTGGCACCTAAAAATGCAGCGGGTGAACCATTAGTACAAGCAAAAGATGGTAAATGGTATAAACCATCGGACTTACAACCGAATGGCACACCTACACCTACAGCAAAACCACAAGATAATGCGATTAATAATAAAGCGGGTCTTGTAGACTTCAGTAACTCTAACCCTAATAACGTTGCTACTATCGGCGATTTACAAAATATGGGTTGGGTAGTATCTGCACAAGGTAACAGCTACTCCGATCAAGTACGTAATACTAACGAAGTAAAATTCGTAGGGGAAGGTACAGCATCTGTAACTGGTAAAACAGATGATAAAGGTGTTCGTACCATCACTGTGAAAGTAGATGACCAAGTATCCACGAATAACTCTGTAACACCTGTTGTGTACACAGATAAAGATGGTAAGACTGTATATCCAATTAAGGATGACAAAGGAAATGTTACATACCATACAACTCCAGATGGAAAAGGCGAAAATGATAAAGTCATTCCAAATGGTGATGTAAATACATCTATCAATGGTCCTAAAGATGATCAAGGCAATACTCGTCCAGCATCCTTGAGCAATGTGAAAAACAACATCCCAGCAGTAAACGATGAAAATAAAACGATTACTGACGCAGATGGGAAAGTAAAACCAGATGCAGGAAATGTGGAAAACATCAACAAAGCTCCAATGACAGCCAAAGATGCAGCAGACTTGTTAAAACCTATGAAAGATGGAAAAGCAAATCCTAACTTCGTAGGCAACAATGCAGCGACGGTATCTGACGTATTGAACGCAGGTTGGAATTTACAAAACAATGGAGCAGCCCGTGACTTTGTAAAACCATTCGATACTGTGAACTTTGTAAACGGTGTGAACACGACAGCCGTGGTAACAACATCTGAAGATGGAACCACAAGCAATGTGACATACAATGTAACAGGATTACCTGTGACATACACTACAGCAGATGGAACACCAGTATCCAAAATTGGAGACAAATACTACAAAGTAAATGACAAAGGTCAACCAATCGATGAACAAGGTAACCCAAGCACGAAAGTGAACAACAATGGAGAACCTATCGATGGTAATGGCAATGTAATCAACGCAATTGATACAGCGGCAAATCCATTGAAAACATCCTTAGTTAACCCAGCACCGGAAGCTAACAAAACTGGCACAACAAGCCCAACAACTTTGGATAATGTAACTAGCAAATTAGCAAATTACAGTGATCCAGATGTGAATGGTAAAGCACCAGTTCGTAATAACTTAGTAGACTTGTCTAAACCAGAAAATGGTCAACCAAATGTCAGCGACAATACAGTAGCAACTGTAGGTGATCTACGTAACATGGGGTGGATTGTATCTTCTGACAAAACAACAGGTGAAACAGACAAGGCCTATACCGACACAGTGAAAAATGCAAACGAAGTGAAATTCGTTGGCGAAGGTACTGCGATCGTATCTGGTAAAACAGATGACAAAGGTGTACGTACCATCACTGTAAAAGTAGATGACCAAACATCCACTAACAACTCGGTAACTCCAATTGTGTACACAAAAGCAGATGGTACACAAGTATATCCTACAAACAAAAAAGATGACCAAGGACATCCAATCTTTAATACAAAAGCGGATGGCAGTGGTGATGAAGTTCCAGGAACTGATGTAGTAACATCCGTAAACGGCCCTAACGGCACAAAAGGAGATAAGGCACCAACTACATTGAAAAATGTGAAAAACAACATTCCAAATGTAAATGATGGATCCAAAACAATTACAAATCCTGATGGTACAGAAAAAGCCGGCGATGTAGAAAACATCAACAAAGCACCATTAACAGCAGAAGATGCTGCTAAATTGTCTAACCCTAAAACAGCAGATGGTGCGGCAAATCCTAACTACATTGGTAACAATGCAGCCACAGTGTCCGACGTATTAAATGCAGGTTGGAATTTACAAAACAATGGGGAATCCCGTGACTTTGTGAAACCTTATGATACCGTAAACTTTATCAACGGCCTTGGCACAACAGCGGTGGTGACAACTCGTGAGGGTAACACCACAAGTGATGTGACTTTCAACGTGAAAGCAGCTAATGGCTCTGTGACTGTTGACGAGGATGGTGTAAAAGTAACTACAGGTGAAATGAAACCAGAAGTAGGTGCGGATAATAAAGAAACAGGAGCTATTGCTACACCTGTAGATCCTACGACGGCTAAACAGTTAAAAGATACGCTAGATGCAGCGGTGAAAGAATTAGCGACAGCGAAGGATGCTTTAAAAACAGCGGAAACTGCACTGGCAGCGAAACCTAACGATCCAGCATTGCAAAAAGATGTGGAAGATAAAAAAGCGCAAGTAGCAGAGAAACAAACACCTGTGAATAAGGCTCAAAAAGCACATGATGATGCAGGATTGAATAAAGTAGCCACTGTACAAAACGTAGCAGAAGCTATCAATAATTCTGGCTTTAACTTAAAAACATCCGCTGACGGTGGGGAAAAGTTAACGACAGGTAGTAAAAATGATGGCGAATTAATTAAACCAGGTAATACTGTGGAAATGGTTGCAGGCAATAACTTGACTGTGAAACAGGATGAACATGGTAAAATTACATACGCTACGAAAGATGATGTGACTTTCAAAACTGTGGATACTGGCACGTTGAACGTAGGTAGCCCAACTACATATACAGATGGTAAAGGTAATACGTACACGAAAGTGGGCGAGAACTATTACAAACCAGCTGATGTGGAGAACGGTGTTCCTAAACAAGGTGCAACGCCAGTGGATGTAACAACACCTGTGACACCAGTAAGCCCTGTAACGATGAAAGCAGAAGCGGCGAAACCAGCTACGAACAATGTTACCGATGCGCAACCATCTTCTGCGTTGAATATCACATCGAAAGATGGCAAACCAACACAAATTACAGGGGTAGGTTCCACGTTGAATACAAAAACTGTAGATACAACACCAACAGGTACAGAACCAGGAACTACACCTAATACAACACCAACAAACTTAGTTGATTTGGAAGGTACAAAAGATGCTCCTGTGAATAAAAACGCAGCAGCTACAGTAGGTGATTTGCAAAATATGGGCTGGGTTGTATCTGCCAAAGATGGTAACGGCTACAAAGGTGTGGTGAAAAATGCTAACGTAGTGGACTTCAAAGGTGATCAAGGTGTGACTGTTACTGGTAAAACATTGGCTGACGGCACTCGTGAAATTACAGTAGGTATCAAAGAAGGAGAAGTTACGAATAAAGTAACAATCACTCATGGCGATGGTTCCAAAACTGATGCTGTTAAGATTGGTGATAACTACTATAAAGTAGATAAAGATGGTAAACCAGTAGGATTCGACAAAGATGAAAACGGTAAACCAGCAGGCACTCCATTGAAGGTTGATCCTAATACTGACAAAGTAACGAATGCAGGTGCAGGAGTTGTAACGGGTAATGCAGTGGCGAATGCAATCCAAGATTCTGGTTGGAATGTAGGCATTGGTTCTACAGATAAAGACTTCAGTAAAGATGCAAAAGTGTACGATAAGGTAAATCCAAATGACGATGTGAAATTCGCAAATGGAGCTAACACAAATGTATCTATGGTAACTGTAGACGCTCTTAACGAGGACGGTACTAAGAAAGCAACGACCTATGTGAAAGTAGATGTGAACAGAGATCTAAAAATTGACTCTGTCACAACTGGTGGTACAGCGACTGATAAAAATGGTAACAACCTTGTGAAAGTGGGAGACCAATACTACAAAGAAGGCGATGTAACAGTCGTTACAAATCCAGATGGAACTACGACGGTAACACCTAAGGAGAATGCAAAAGCAGTACCTCCGGCAGATGTAATTCCAGCTAAAGATGGCGCTATGATCGTGAAAAATACTGACGGTAAAGATGTTGTATCTGCTACTGTTGGTAAAGATGGTAATGGTGCATTTGGTATCAATGGCAAGGATGGCAAAAATGGTATCTCTATGACTGCCAAAGATGGCCAAGGTACTATCGGGGTGAATGGTAAAGATGGTAAATCTACAACGATTGCAGGGGATACAATTACTATCAAAGATAAAGATAATAATGCTACTAATATCGGCGTGAATACGATTACCTTAGTGGACAAAGCTGGCAATACGACGACGACTACAGCAGATAAGTCTGAAATCAAAGATGCAGCAGGCAACATCAATACTAACACAGCCACTGGAAATACATTGAAAGATCCAAATGGTAATACTCACACATCTACGGCAAGTACATCTGAGTTGAAAGATAAAGATGGTAATACGAATACAAGTACTCCGACAACTAATGTGTTGAAAGATACAAACGGTAATACCAACACGTCTGCAGCAACAGGAACTACGTATAAAGATAAGGATGAAAACAAAACTGTGGTGGGACCTAAGGAAATTAATATTTCAGATAAATCCGGAGAAAACACAGCATCCTTAACAAATAAAGATTTACTCTTGAATGCGAAAGATCCTAACACTGGTGTAGATAAAACATCCCATGTATCTGGCGATAAAATTGCTTTCACAACTACGGATGAAATGGAAAAAGTAGTGGACAAAGACGGTAAACCGGTGATTGATCCTGCTACTGGAAAACAAAAAGAAGTAGTGAAAATGGAGAAGGTATTCGATAAAGATGGTAAACCTGTTATCGACCCTGCTACAGGTAAGCAAAAAGAAGTGGTTAAAAATCCTGGTAACTCTACAGAGTACAATAACGATGGATTGAAAGTCATTCCAAATAGCACGGTAGCTCGTGATGTGAATGGTAACCCTACATTCTTGGACAAAGATGGTAAGCCAGTTATGAAAGATACAGATGGCAAGTACAAATATGTAGGCCAAGATGGTAAACCTGGCGATAAGTATGATGGAGCTGTAGGAGTCTTGAAACCAAATGTAGTAGATAACACTCGTGTCATCTCCTTCGGTATGGATAAACCAGTATTGGATAAAAATGGTAAACCTGTCACAGGTCCAGATGGAAATCCTGTCATGACAGAAGGTATCTCTGCTGGTATGCAACGAGTTCACAATGTTGCACCAGGACGTATATCTCCTACTTCAACAGATGCTGTAAATGGTAGTCAGTTATATGCGGTTGCTTCAAATATTGGTAACTTAAACAACAAGATCAACAAAGTTGGAAAACGTGGAGATGCAGGTATTGCAAGTGCATTGGCAGCTGCGAATATTCCGCAAGCTTACACTCCAGGTAAGAGCCTAGTTGGTATTGCTGCAGGTAGCTACCAAGGTCAAAATGGTCTTGCAGTAGGTATGTCTCGTATTTCTGATAACGGTAAGATCATCATCCGTTTATCTGGTACGGCAAATAGCCAAGGTAAAACTGGCGTTGCAGCTGGCGTGGGTTACCAATGGTAATCAGCTGATAGCAAATACATAATGAAAAACACCGCAAAGTGCGGTGTTTTTTTATGTCTTTTTTATTTATTCTCATTTAGAAAAGAGGATTTTTATGATGAGAATCCACTTCAAAGCAGTCTCCAAAACTTGCGGGAAATCTACCGCACTTTTGTGCTAAATGAGAAAATGCCAACAGGATTTTAACATTGTATTATCAATTGTTTTTCAATAATTAGTTTAATAGTTTCAATTACTTACAAACTTAACAAATTGAATTGAGAGTCAATCTCAATACGAAATTTTCTCTTCGATAAAAACAAAAAAATTTATGATCTCAGTCAATAAAACAATCGTTTTACTCTAGTCTGGGTAACTCTGAAGGAGTATCCTTATTTCCAGAGTGGTTATTGTGATGTATTGGCGTCATGCCTTCCACCTACTTTCTGTTTCTATCTATACATACTTTGGGGGAAAATATGAACCGTTTTGTTATAGGTGATCCGAAAGATTGCATTGGATGCAATACCTGTATGGCTGCTTGCAGCGAAGTACACAAAGCTTTTGGATTACAATCCTTTCCTCGGTTACAAGTAATGCGTAACGACGATATTACTGTGCCGATCTTATGTCGTCATTGTGATGATTCACCTTGTGCTACGGTATGTCCTGTGCATGCAATTAAGCACGACAATGACACTATTCAATTAAATGAAGGTTTGTGTATTGGCTGTAAACTTTGCGCCATTGCTTGTCCATTCGGGGCGATTACTCAACACGGTAGCGCACCATTAGATGCACCAAACCATTATGACAGTTTTTCTTTCACTGATGCGGTAAAACGTGATATTCGCACTGCACCGAATAATACCGATGTTCATAATATGCTTGCATGGGAACCAGGTGTAAAAGCCATTGCGGTGAAATGCGACCTTTGCTATTTCCGTGAAGAAGGTCCTGCTTGTATGCAAACTTGCCCAACAAAAACTTTATTCTTAATTAGTGATGAGAGTATCGAACAAGCAAATCGCAAAAAACGCGAAATGGCAATGATGGGTTCTCCTGTCGTGCCAAGATAAAAATTTATTATTTGTTTACTCGTTAATCAATGGAGTGAAATTATGAGTTCTTCAATCAGTTTACTCATCACGTCCTTGTTGATTTATGTCGTTGGTGCGTTTATTTCTCTCGCTGTGCGAAAAAATGAACAACTTTCAATCAATATATCCGGCGTGACCGGTGTACTTGGTGGCTTGTTAGGCATTGTTGCCTGCATTCCCGTGCTTATCAGCAACGATACGGTCGTTGATGTGTTTTCAACCCCTTTCGACTTCGCCCAATTTTCAATCCGCATTGACGGATTAGCTGCGTTTATGGTGTGTGTAATTTCTTTAATGGTCATTATTACCGCACTTTATTCCTTTTCCTATGTGAAAGAATACATTGGCAAAGGCGCTGGCACGATGGGCTTCTTTATGAATTTGTTTATCGCCTCAATGGTTGCTTTAGTCACCAGCGATAACGCTTTCTACTTTTTAGTGTTCTTTGAAATGATGTCTTTGGCATCTTACTTCTTAGTACTAACCGAACAAGACGATAACGCAACCAATGCGGGCTTATTGTATTTCTTCATTGCTCACGCTGGTTCTGTGTTGATTATGATCGCTTTCTTTATTTTCTACTGCTACGCAGGTAGCTTTGAATTTGAAGCCTTCCGCCACACCGAGCTTTCAATGCCTTTAGCCTTTACGGTATTTATCTTGGCATTTCTTGGTTTCGGTGCAAAAGCAGGGATGATTCCATTGCATAGCTGGTTACCAAAAGCTCACCCAGCTGCACCGTCTCATGCTTCTGCAATGATGTCTGGTGTGATGGTTAAAATCGGTATCTTCGGGATTATCAAAGTTGGTATTGATCTACTTGGCGCACACAATATGTGGTTTGGTGTGATTGTGCTTGCTTTTGGCGCAGTTTCTTCTGTGCTTGGCGTACTTTATGCCTTAGCAGAACATGACATCAAAAAACTTTTGGCGTATCACACCGTAGAAAACATCGGCATTATTATGATGGGTGTAGGTGTCGGTATGATTGGTATGGCAATCCATAATCCTGTACTTGCTATTGTCGGTTTACTTGGCGGTTTATATCACTTACTTAACCATGCGGTATTCAAAGGCTTATTGTTCTTGGGTGCTGGTTCTGTGATGTACCGTTTACATTCAAAAGATATGGATTTAATGGGCGGACTTGGCAAATTAATGCCATTTACTGCTTTCTGTTTCTTGATTGGTACCATGGCAATTTCTGCATTACCACCGTTTAACGGTTTTGTGAGTGAATGGTTTACTTATCAATCTTTATTCAGCCTAAGCCAACACAATGATGTGGTATTACGTATCGCTGGCCCTGTTGCAATCATTATGCTTGCTTTAACTGGTGCACTTGCCGCACTTTGTTTCGTGAAAGTGTATGGTATTAGCTTTGGTGGTGCACCACGCAGCGAAAAAGCAGCACATGCACGCGAAGTGCCTAAACCAATGGTGATTGCAATGGCAATCTTGGCATTATTCTGTGTACTTTTAGGCGTGGGCGCTTCTGTGGTAACCCCAATTATTGCCAATATTGCAACCGCACTTTCTCATAATGACATGCTTAATTTAGCAGAAAATGGCGTAGTGGTAGCAAGCAATACACCGAATACGGCACTTTCTACACCAATGGTGAGCATTATGTTGATTGCATTCTTTGTGTTGCCGTTTATGTATTACGCTTATACCAAAGGCAATCGTATGGCAGATCGTGCAAAAGGCAATCCTTGGGCTTGTGGTTATGCTTACGAAATGGATATGGCAGCATCTGCGGGTAGTTTTACTCGTCCGCTTCGTATTATCTTCAAACCACTTTATACCTTGCGTCAAGTGCTTGATCCTGCGCCTGCTGGTGCAAAAGGTATCAATGCATTAATTTCAGGTGCGACCAAAACAGAACCATTCTGGGAAGAAAAAGTAACAATGCCGATTGCGCATTTTATCCCATGGTTAGGTCGTAAAATTCAATGGCTACAACAAGGCGATTTCCGCGTTTATTGCGTGTACTTCGTGATTGCCTTGGTTGTGTTATTACTTTCCATTGCGTTGATGTAGGAGGAAATTATGATTTCATTACCTTCAGAAATTTCCACTTCCGCTGGAATGTTCCTTTTAGCCATTGTGCAAGCGTTAATTCTTCTCGCTTTGGCACCGCTCTTTTCAGGCATTTCACGGATGATTCGGGCTCGTATTCAATCTCGTCGTGGCCCAGGCTTGTTACAAGATTATCGAGACATTGCTAAATTAATGACGCGTCAAAATATTTGGCCAGATAATGCGGGTTGGGTATCTCGTGTTATGCCTTATGTGTTAATTAGCACCGTCATGGTGGTTGCGATGAGTTTACCTATGTTTACTCATCAGTCACCCTTTGGGGCAGGCAGTGATTTAATCACCGTTATTTATTTGTTCGCGTTGTTCCGCTTTTTCTTCTCAATTGCGGGTTTGGATTCCAACAGTACGTTCTCAAGTTTAGGTGCAAGCCGTGAAGTGACATTAGGCGTACTTGTTGAACCAATCTTGATGTTGGCATTCATTGTGATTGCTTTAATTGCAGGTTCTACGAATTTTGCAGTAATTAGCACCGCACTTTCTAGCCAACCTTGGCAATATCCTGTTGCAACAGTAATTGCCTTAGTTGCCGCCGCTTTTGCGATCTTTATTGAAATGGGCAAAATTCCATTTGACTTGGCTGAAGCAGAACAAGAACTTCAAGAAGGCCCACTTACTGAATATTCAGGCCCGTCTTTCGCCTTATTGAAAGTCGGTTTGAGTTTAAAATCAATGGTGGTTGCTTCTATCTTTGTGAGCGTGCTTTTCCCATTCGGTGCTGCACAAGAGTTCACGGTAAGTGCGGTCATTTTAGGTATCGTTTCTTTCTTTGTGAAATTGCTCGTGGTATTTATCGCCGCATGTGTATTTGAAAACACATTGGCACGTACCCGCTTTATGCTAACAGGACGTTTAACTGTGGTCGGTTTCGGCATTTCAGTGTTGGCGTTTGTGTTTTACTTCACAGGATTGTAAGGAGGAAATATGGAACGTTTAGCACTAATTACAATCATTTTGCCGTTTGTCGGTGCGTTTATTGTGGGGTTGAACAAACAATCTTTCCCAAAAATTGCCACAATTTTTGCCGCACTTGCTACCCTTGGCACACTTGCTGTGGCGGGGCAGTGGTATGCAAATGGCGCACAATCTGTCACCTATGATTTAGTCAAATTTGGTGATACCGCAATCTTCGGCGTGACCTTAGATGCAGTGAGTACATTAATTGCCTTTGCTGTTGTAGGTTTAGGTTTCTTAATTTGCTTATATTCTTGTGGTTATTTAACCGATAAAAATCGTGAACATCCGCATAACGGATTACCTCGTTTTTATGCTTTCTTATTGATCTTCATCGGTGCAATGGCAGGCTTGGTGTATTCATCAACTTTAGCCGGTCAGTTGCTTTTCTTTGAAATCACTGGGGGATGTTCTTGGGCATTAATCAGCTATTATCAAAGCCAAAAAGCAATGGCGGCTGCGATGAAAGCGTTGATTATTACTCACGTAGGTTCATTAGGTTTATATCTTGCCGCGGCTTATTTATTTAGCCAATCTGGCACATTCTCTATCACCGCGTTAGAACATCTTGCGCCAGAAGCGAAAACTATCGTGTTATTTGGCGTGATGTTTGCCGCATGGGGTAAATCAGCGCAACTTCCAATGCAAATTTGGTTACCAAATGCGATGGAAGCACCAACACCGGTCAGTGCGTATTTGCACGCAGCATCAATGGTAAAAGTGGGCGTATATATCTTCGCTCGTTCCGTGATGTCAGCTGGCGAAATTCCGCACATTGTGGGCGAGGTGGGAATTGTGATGGCAATGATTACATTGATTTATGGTTTCTTAATGTACTTGCCACAAGCAGATTTAAAACGCTTACTTGCGTATTCAACTATTACTCAACTTTCTTACATTTTCATCGGGCTTTCTCTTGCAGCATTAGGTTCTAAATTAGCCTTTGTTGCAGCGATTGCTTATATCTTTAACCATGCCTTTGCGAAAAGCTTATTCTTCTTGGTAGCGGGTTCATTGAGTTATGCCACTGGCACACGTTCAATGCCTCGTTTACAAGGGATTATGCGCACCATGCCTGTTGTTGGTACTGGATTTGGTATTGCCGCATTGGCTATTGCTGGTGTGCCGCCGTTTAATGGTTTCTTCAGCAAATTCCCATTATTTGCCGCAGGTTTCGACCTTGGACAAGAATATTCATGGGTAACTTGGTTAATGGTGATTGCGTTGATTGAATCCACTGCAACATTTGTTTGGTTGCTTTATAAATTTGGTCAATGTGTTATCGGTAAACCATCTGAAGACGTGCAAAATGCACAACCATTGCCATTCTCTATGACATTTGTTTTAGTGATTTTAATGGTGATGTCTGTGTGTTCTAGCTTTATCGCTGCCTATTGGTTAGGCCTTGCGGGTTAAGGAGAGAATTATGTTAATGATCAATGTATTAGCGAGTTTACTCATCATTACATCGCTTTGTGTCATTATGGCAAAAACCGCAAAAAAATCCGCGTTGTGCTATGGCTTACAGTCTCTTGTATTGGTGGTGTTATTCGTTTATTTGGCATTTGAAATGCAAGCTCACGAACTTTATATGTGGTCCATTAGTGCATTCATCACGAAAGTATTATTAGTGCCAGGAATTTTAATCTTTTCTTTACGAAAAATTGACGAAAGTCAAACTCCTGCAGGAATGAATGTCGCTTGGTTGATCCCGATCACATCTATCATCGTTTGCTTATGTTACTTTGTTGTCATTCCAGTGAACTTACCGTTAGTTGAACATTTAAAACCAGCGTTATCAGTATCACTTAGCCACTTCCTTTTAGGTTTAGTGTGTATTGTGAGCCAACGCAATATTGTGAAACAAGTTTTCGGTTATTGTTTAATGGAAAACGGTGCGCATTTAACGTTGGCTTTACTTGCCAACAATGCGCCAGAATTAGTTGAAATCGGCATTGCCACCGATGCGATTTTTGCGGTCATCATTATGGTGGTGTTGGTGAATAAAATTTACCGCACTTTCAACACTGTTGATGCTAAACAACTTATGAGTTTGAAGGGGTAACGCTATGTATGAACAATGGATAATTGCGTTATTAGTCGCACCTTTAGTCATCGCTTTTGAAAGCTTTGCACTACGCGGAACAAAAAATCGGACAGTTTGTACCGCATTCCATATTACCGGGTTAATTTTGATGTTGTTCTTTTCCGTACAAGTCATTTCTGGCGTGTTGGAAAAAGGCAGTATCAGTGCATTTAACAACTGGGTGTATGTTGATAGTCTTTCTGCCATTTTCTTAGGCTTAATTGCTGTCGTGGGTTCACTTGCTGGTGTGTATTCTATCGGTTATATGAACACAGAATTGGAAGAAGGGCATATTGATTTTAAAACCTATGCTCATTACCACGGTTTCTTACACTTATTCTTCTTTACGATGATTGTGTCAGTTATCACCAATAACTTGATTTTAATGTGGGTTGCCATTGAAGCGACAACATTAAGCTCCGCGTTTTTGGTCGGTACTTACAAACAAAAAACATCCCTTGAAGCCGCGTGGAAATACATCATCATCTGTTCTGTGGGCGTTGCCTTCGGTTTATACGGCACACTTTTAACCTTTGCTAATGCAAATGGCGTGCTTGCCGATCCAAGCCAAGCGATTTTCTGGTCAGCCGTGAATCAACAAGCCACTGGTTTAAACCCAATGTTGATGTATATCGCATTCGCTTTCGTATTGATTGGTTTCGGCACGAAGTGCGGTCTATTTCCAATGCATACTTGGTTATCAGACGCACACAGTGAAGCACCAAGCCCAGTGAGTGCAATTTTATCAGCGGTGTTATTAAACTGTGCAATGCTTGTGGTGTTGCGTTACTACACATTAGTTTCAAAAGCAGTTGGCGCAGAATTTCCACAAACTTTAATGTTGATCTTTGGTTTACTTTCAGTGCTTGTGGCGGCGTTATTTATCATCGTGCAATTTGATATTAAACGTTTGCTTGCTTACTCAAGTATCGAAAATATGGGCTTAATCAGCTTTGCTTTCGGTCTTGGTGGCCCAATTGGGGTATTTGCAGGTTTACTTCACACTATCAACCACAGTCTTGCGAAAACCTTATTATTCTGTGCATCGGGTAATATTCTATTGAAATATAAAACCCGTGATATGAATCAAGTGCGTGGATTATGGCGTGTTGCACCAGTGAGTGCGGTGCTTTTCGCAGGTGGTGCGTTGGCATTGGGCGGTATCCCTCCATTTAACGTATTTGTGAGTGAATTTAGTGTTGTGGTCGCAGGGATTACAGCGGATAAAACTTGGTTAGTTATTTTATGCTTAATTTTACTTACCATCGTGCTTGCAGGACTTGCCTTAATGCTATTAAAAACAGTACTTGGTAAACAACCCGATAATGTGGAAGCAGGCGAAGTCAGTAAAGTCTCTTTGGCGGCAATGGCCATACTATTGTTGTTAATGTTTGTAATGGGTATCCATATTGCAGAGCCAATCTTGCAGTTACTAAAAAGTGCGGTAGGAATTGTGCTTGGATCTGAACATGTGTCCTTTGGCGATATGCTAGTTTTACCTTGGCAAAGTTTAGCGAAATGATCGACAACTGGGGGAAAAAATGGAATTAACTAAAAATACATCGGTCGATCCGGTAAAAATGCTCGGCAAAAATTATATTGAAGCCGTTAATGCAAAATTTCCGAATACCATTTTAGATGAGGAGTGGTCTACACCGAATCAAGTCACACTAACAGTGAAAACGAATATGTTACCTGATGTGGTGGAATATCTTTACTATCAACATGAAGGCTGGTTGCCATTAGTTTTTGGTAACGATGAACGCTCAATTCATGGTCATTATGCCGTTTATTACGTGCTTTCTATGGAAGGTGTCGTCAAAACTTTTGTGACGATTAAAGCACTCGTGGATCCTGTTACACTGGAATTTCCTTCCGTGACACCTAAAGTCAAAGCAGCGGTATGGGGCGAACGTGAATTATTTGATATGTACGGTTTAAAAGCCGTCGGTCTTCCCGATCAACGCCGTTTAGTGTTACCAGATGACTGGCCAGATGATCTTTACCCATTACGTAAAGATTCGATGGACTACCGTTTGCGTCCAGATCCAACTACGGCAACGGAAACCTATGAGTTTATTAACGAAAAAGGCGAAGCGCGTATTGTGCCTATCGGTCCTCTCCATATTACATCAGATGAACCAGGACACTTCCGTTTGTTTGTCGATGGGGAAGATATTATTGATGCGGACTACCGCTTATTCTATGTACACCGTGGTATGGAAAAATTGGCAGAAACCCGAATGGATTACGATCAAGTCAATTTCTTGGCTGACCGTGTGTGTGGTATCTGCGGTTTTACCCATAGTGTTGCTTATGCTAACTCTGTCGAAAATGCATTAGGTATTCAGATTCCTGAACGTGCACAATGGATTCGTGCAATTTTGTTGGAAGTTGAACGCTTGCACAGTCATTTATTGAACCTAGGTTTATCTAGCCACTTTACTGGTTTTGATACAGGCTTTATGCAATTCTTCCGTGTTCGTGAAAAATCGATGACACTTGCGGAAGTGCTTACTGGTGCACGTAAAACCTATGGTATCAACTTAATCGGTGGTGTGCGTCGTGATATGTTGAAGCACCAACGTGAACAATGTATTAAGCTTATTGCAGAAATGCGTGAAGAGCTTAAAACTTTGGTAGATATTTTACTCAATACGCCAAATATGGAACAACGTACTGTGGGCGTAGGAGTGCTTGATCGTCAAGTTGCACGTGATTTCAGCCCAGTCGGACCGATGATTCGAGGTTCCGGCTTCGCACGTGATGTGCGTAAAATTCACCCCTTCTCTGGCTATGGCGATGTACCATTCAATATGTTCACCGAACAAGGTGGCGATGTGATTTCTCGTGTGAAAGTGCGGGTAAATGAAGTATTTGAATCCATGAATATCATTGATTATATGGTGGATAACTTGCCTACTGGTGCAATTATCACTGAAGGTTTCAATTACACCCCTGGACGTTTTGCCTTAGGTATTACGGAAGCGCCGCGTGGTGAAGACATTCACTGGTCAATGCTTGGTGATAACCAAAAATTATATCGCTGGCGTTGTCGTGCAGCGACTTATGCAAACTGGCCAACTTTACGTTATATGTTGCGTGGCAATACGGTATCAGATGCGCCACTTATCATTGGTAGCCTTGACCCTTGCTATTCTTGTACTGACCGTGTGACAGTGGTGGATGTACGTAAACGCAAAGCACAAACGGTTTCTTACAAAGAAATCGAACGCTACGGCATTGAACGTAAAAATTCACCATTAAAATAGGGGGCGCACAATGTTTAAATTACTTAAAACCGTATTAAATGCGGGGGATGTTACCACTAAATATCCGTTTAAACCCTATGAAGTTGATCCTGATTTCCGTGGTAAACCAGAACTGAATTCTGATCAATGTATTGTTTGTGCAGCCTGTACAATGGCATGTCCAGCTAATGCGCTTACCATGCGTACCGATCCAGAAACAGGCGAACGTACTTGGTCATTATTTTTAGGCCGCTGCATTTTCTGTGGCCGTTGTGAAGAAGTTTGCCCGACAAAAGCCATTCGTTTAAGCCAAGATTTTGAATTATCAGTCAGCAATAAACAGGATCTTTACCAAGAAACAACCTTCACTACAACAATTTGTCATCAATGTGGTCAACCTTTTGTTTCTCATAAAGAACTCAATTATGCAGTGGATTTATTCAAACAAACATTGGATAACGATGAACTGGTAAAACATAAATTAGCGGTGCTCAATACTTGCCCAACCTGTAAACGCCAAAACAGTTTGGAAAAAACCGCCGATATGGAATCCAATATGCGCGTGAAATTGGCGTTATTTGATCACGTTAGGGAGATTGCAAGATGAACACACAAATCCCAATGCCCGTGAATGGTATTTCAACGCCATTTAGTGTGGATGAAAACATTGCGAAAATGAAACAAACTTTGTTGAAAAATATTCAACGTTCCGCTTATGTTTACCGCGTTGACTGTGGCGGTTGTAATGGTTGTGAAATTGAAATTTTTAGTACCATTACACCAACCTTTGACGCAGAACGTTTTGGGATTAAGGTTGTTGCATCACCTCGCCATGCGGATATTTTATTATTTACTGGCGCGGTAACTCGTGCAATGCGTACACCGGCAATGCGTGCTTATCAAGCTGCACCCGATCCAAAAATCTGTATTTCTTATGGGGCGTGCGGTTGTGGTGGCGGTATTTTCCATGACTTGTACTGCGTGTGGGGCGGTAGCGATCAAATTGTGCCAATTGATGTGTATATTCCTGGTTGTCCTCCAACTCCAGCAGCGACTATTTATGGTTTTGCAATGGCACTTGGTTTACTTGATCAAAAACTCAAAGGTAAACAAGAAATTGCTGATCCTAATGCTGAGGCTAAATTACGTTTCCCAAATATTCCATTAGATTTACGCGTGGAATTAGAACGTGAAGCGCGTCGTTTAGCGGGCTATCGACAAGGTGGAGACATTGCTAATCAATTTATGAGTATGATGTCTGAAAAAGATCAGGTTCCATTTGGTGTTCGTCTTGGCGAATTTTTGGAACGTGAAGCGGATCCTCGTTTGAGTGAAATCGTAAACCGATTACATGCAATTAGTATGCCGTTTTCGGGATAGTCTAACGATTGCTAAATAAACTAATAGCTCCGTTTTGATTTCTGCCAAATCTCCCCTTACCCCTCTTTGCTAAAGAGGGGAATAAGAGCGGTCGATTTCAATCTAGTTTTCTGCATTAACAACAGAAAATTAAAATGAGAGAGAAGTACTTTATTGCTAAAGAGAAATCCCCTCTTTAGCAAAGAGGGGTAAGGGGAGATTTGGCAGTATTGATTAGCGAAGAAATTACGTTATTATTTTACAAGTTTTATAGGACGTACCATGACAACCCAAGTTTTTTTCTATTTACTCAATGAGCGTTTTGTTGAAAACGATGAGCAAGTCCCAGAGCAAGCCAAGCAAGTAATGTATTATTCCCTTGCGATTGGTCACCACGTTGGAGTAATTGACTGCTTTAAAAAATTGCTAATTTGTGATTATGCAGATTATCAACGTTTTGTAGATACCTTCCCTGAAGGGGAGGCAAAACGTAAGTTTGCGGGGTTAATGAAATTTGGCGAAATTGTGATTGATTCGAGTCATGTAAATTTATTGGCTAAGGCACTTGATGAAAATAGAGCCAATTTTTCGCCTGAACATCAAAAATGGGTCGATATTTTAATGGACACGCTTGCTTCCATCCAGCGTGAACCTGTGATGTATATTATGGTGAAACGTCGTGATGAATGAAAATGTAATTCTAACTGTTGGTAACACAATGATGGGCGATGATGGGGCTGGTCCTTATCTTGCTAAGCTTTGTAGTGAAAATCCGTTGCCAAATTGGACCACACTTGATGGCGGTTCAGCCCCGGAAAATCTTGTGCATCAGATCCGAGCCATGAAACCAAAGCGTTTAATTATCTTTGATGCAACAGAAATGGAATTGCCCGTTGGCAAAATTCGTATTATCGACAAAGAACTTATCGCAGAAATGTTCTTCGTCAGCACGCATAATTTGCCACTTAATTTTTTAATCGAGCAATTAGAGGAAGATATTCCTGAGGTTATTTTTATTGGTATCCAGCCCGATCTTGTTTCCTTTGGTTTTCCGATGAGTGAAGCTGTAAAAAGTGCGGTAGAATTTTTCTATGGATTTTTGAAGGATGGGGGCGATTTAAGCGAAATTACTCAATTGTAATTGCTTTCATTCATAAAAAACGATCGCTTAACTTGCGATCGTTTTTTTATATGTTAATAAGCAACATTTGCTTAAATGAATTTGGCATTAGCTAGACAATCTTGATGCGATCATCGCTTGCCCTAAACTTAATCCGCCATCTCCCATTGGATATTGATGTGCACTTAACACATTAAATTCTGAAAGCGCTTGTTTCAATAAACGACGTAATAATTGGTTATGCATTACACCGCCTGAAAGTACAATGGTTTTACAATTGTGGCGTTTGGCTTGCTGACAAGCTAATTCAGCAAAACCTTTTGCCAGAGCATAATGGAAAATAAATGCTTTGTTTTCTTTGGAATCATCGTAATCCAACCAATTTTGCCAAAATGTGGCTAAATCCAATTGATTATTTTTGATTGGCATTTTAACCTGAATATTGACCGCACTTTTTTCATCTTTGATAAAGTCAGATTGTGTGGCTAGCGCTTCTAAATAACAAGCAGCCTCTCCCTCCCAAGAGAGTTTGTCACTCACAATACCTAATCCATAAGCTACTGCATCAAATAATCTCCCAGCTGATGAAATGAGCGGAGAATTAAGATTACGTTCAATGGCATTGGAAAGAGGCTCCCAAGGTAATTCGGAGCAAGTTTTAGCCGCGATGTCACGCCAATTCGGTACAAATTTTTGAAGATGAGCAAGCCAATTACGCCAAGGTTGGGTGGCTGCAAGATCGCCTCCTGGCAAAGCAACGGCGGGTAATCCACCTAAATGTTGAGATTGTTCACCATCCACTAATAAACATTCACCGCCCCAAAGTTGCCCGTTCGCCCCCATTCCAATTCCATCTAAAGCAAGACCAATGACTTTTTCATCACAATGATGTTCTGCCAATACGGCAGCAATATGTGAGTGATGATGTAAAACTTCCACATAATGTACCGATAGTTTTTGTGCGAGGTTTTTCCCCGTTTTTGATGAAAAATAACCTAAGTGCGCATCCACCGCGATTAAATCCGGTTTGAATTGATAAATTTGGCAAAATAAGTCGATATTATTTTCTAATTGTTGTTGCACAAGTTCATTAGAGGTATCACCAATATGTTGGCTAACAACGGCTTTATTTTGTTTTAGTAGGCAAAATGTATTTTTAAGATCAGAACCCAACGCTAAGATATTTTTTGTATTTTCCGTTTGCAATAGCATTTCATCAGGAACGTAGCCACGTGCTCGGCGTAGTGTTTCTACGCCATCAAAAGAGGCTCTCACTAAGCTATCATCAGCACGTTGCAAAATATCGCGATTATGGCAAAGATAGAAATCTGCCAAATTACTCAATTTTTTCACCGCACTTTCGTTGTCTAAAACAGGTGGCTCACCACTAGGATTGGCAGATGTCATGACGAGCGGTTGATTGATTTCACGTAAGAGTAAATGCTGCAATGGATTACTCGGTAACATCACTCCAATTTCATTTAGATTCGGTGCGATATTTTCTGCAAGATTGGGCACCTTATTTTTTTGCAACAAAACGATTGGTGCAGCTGTGCTAGTGAGTAGTTTGATTTCGGTTTCTGTTAAATTTTGTAAAAAATCCAAACTTGGCACCATTACGGCAAGAGGTTTGCTTGGACGATGTTTACGATCTCGCAGTAATTGAACTGCATCGAAATTCTGTGCATCACAAGCCAAATGAAAACCGCCGATCCCTTTGATTGCCAAAATTTTTCCTTCTTTGAGCAAAAGTGCGGTTTGTTTTAAGGCTGTTTGATGTATTGAAAGTTGATGTTCGGTATCTTGTAGCCAAATATGCGGGCCGCAAACTGGGCAGGCATTAGGCTGAGCATGAAATCGGCGATCTGCTGGATTTTTATATTCATGTTCACAATCTGGGCAGAAAGGAAAATCCGACATTGATGTATTTTTACGATCATAAGGAATCTTTTTGATGATCGTAAAACGAGGTCCGCAATGGGTGCAGTTAGTGAAAGGGTAGTGATAACGACGATTTTCAGGATTAAATAAATCTTCTACGCAAGCGGGGCAAGTGGCGGCATCAGGCACAATTTGTGTGTCCATTGCATTGTTTTCGCTTTCTCGGATTACAAATTCAGCAAAATGCGGTAGATTTTCCCAGAGCTTTTCACATTGCTGAATATCTGTGATTAGTGCTAATGGTGGTAGTTTTTCCTGTAAATCTTTTAAAAAATGCGTGAGTGCTTCTTTTTCTGGATTTACAAATCGAATTAATACCCCTTGTCCATCATTATTTACATCGCCCTTTAGGCCATATTCATTTGCTAACAACCACACAAAAGGGCGAAATCCTACACCTTGCACTTTGCCTTTAATGCGTAATTCGATTCCGTTCATAACTTATTCTCTACATCAAATTGAGTGATTTTTATGGTAACCGAAAATATATGTGCAAGCTGTGATTTTCATCAAAGAAGATTCGTTTTTATAAGCAAATTATTGTGCGTAATGGGCTTTCCAATAACCAATCCACTCTTTTAATAAAACCATATTGCTATTCAACGCACCTAAGTCAGGAACAAAAGATTTTGCAGATAAATTTCCTTTGCTGCCATAGCTTGCCGCTGCAGCAGGAAGTACATCGAATCCTTGTTTTTCAAAAAGATATTTGGCTCGTTTCATATGCCATTGATTTGTTACTAAAATAATTTTTTGAATATGATCTTTAATTAAAATATTTTTACTGAAACTGGCATTTTCTTCCGTATTACGAGCTTTATTTTCGATCCATTGTGTTGGTATATTAAAGAATTGGTTAAGTTCTTTTGCCATTAAGTCGCCTTCAGAAATACCTATCAAAGAATAGCCCGTTGTTAAAACAGGCAAGCCCGTTTCTTTTTGTAAAAATGCCGCATAACGTAAACGTTCTAGTTGCGGTGCGCCAGAAGCCGTGTCTGCATACAGTTCTTTGGTTGGGTAAGATCCACCGCCTAATATCACGATGGCTTGAGCTTGTTTATAGTCATCTAAGGTAAGGGCTGGAGAATCATCATTATCTGTTAGCAATAAACCAGTAAAAGGCGCACTCATGACATAAAGCCAAGTGAAACTGATAAGCGAAATAAATTTGGCTAATTTTTTGAAATGAGCACGATAAAGAATCGCTGCAATAATCAGTAATACAAAGGTATTGAGAGGCGGTGCGATAAGTGCGGTAAGAAGTTTTCCTAGTTCTAACATAGATAAGATCCTTGATATAGAGCGGTTTCATTATAATGATTAGTCATAGCTTGTCTATGTTGATTTTGTTAAAATAAGCCCCCTTATTTTTTGATAAACAAACGCTCGAATTCATCAAAAGTGCGGTTATATTTATGAAAGTTTTTAAAGACAGTGTCATTTACCTTGTTGGGGAATTATCGTCAAAGTTAGTTCCTTTTTTACTTTTGCCTTATTTATCGCGTAAATTGGGCGTTGAAGGGTATGGATCACTTTCTTATTATCAAACTTTTTTAAGTTTATTTTTAATTGTGGTTTCTTTAACCCAAGAAGGCGCAATTTCCCGTTATTTTTATTTTTACGGAAAACGTTCATTAAATTTAGTGGTGAATACCGGCTATGCTTATACCACGATAATTGGCTGCATTATTTTAATGGGGTGTTGGATTGCTCAGTCTGAAATATTATTTTATGCTGCACTTTCCTCAATTTTCCAATCTTTCTTAAATGTTCAGCTAAGTGTAAGACAATGCCAGAAAAAGGCTTGGTCCTATGCTTTTATTCAATTTTCACTCACTGTTACTGGTGCGGTATTTACCGTCGCATTGCTCGAGTATTATCAAAATGATCTTGTTGAAAAAAGAATTTTGGCCATTTTATTGAGTAATTTAGTCGTCTGGTTTTTTTCTTATTTTCTTTACAGAAAGAGTGCAACATCTAAAAAATATCAATTTAAACATTATCAATCTGCATTATTTTATATTTTAGGATTTGGATTACCGCTCATTTTGCATCATGCGAGCTTTTTCTTAAAAGGGCAGTTAGACCGTATTTTTATTTATCATAAATTCAGTGAAACAGATTTAGGGCTTTATGCGATGGGGGCTCAACTTGCTTTAATCTTTTCTATTGCGATTCAAGCACTTAATAAAGCGATCATTCCCTATTTTTATGAAGCCTTAAAACAAAAAAAATTAGTAATTCAACAGCTACATAAATGGGCGTTATTTTCCTTTTTGCTGATACCTATTCCTGCTTTAGTTATGTGGATTATTCCTGAAGATGTGCTAGTTTGGATTTTAGGTAGCCAATTTGTGGGAACGAAATATTATTTTATTTTATTTTTAATTTCGACCACATTAAGTATTCCTTATTTGATTTTAGTTAATTATCTTTTCTATTATGGAAAAAATAAACTTATTTCCCAATGTTCCGTTTTATCTACAATCATTTATGTAGCGAGCCTTATGGTTTTAACTTTTACAGAAATTAAATATATCCCTTATGCTGGAATTATTGGTTCGCTTTCCATTATTCCTATTCTTTATTTTATGACATCTAAAGTGAGTAAAACCCTATGAATCTCATTCTTTGTTGCACACCATTGCAAGTATTAATTGCGAGAAAAATAATTGAATTACATCCTAGCGAGCAATTCTTTGGCGTCATGTTTGGTGGTGTATGGGATAAAAAAAGAACCTTGTATGCGAGTAAATTAGCAGAAGTGTGTAATGATTCGATCAACATTGATACGGAAAAAGATCTAAAAGGTTTTGATTCTCTCAAGTTAATGCGCCAGCTTAAGAATAAAATTACGCATAAAAGTTTTGATAAGGTTTTTCTCGCCAATCTTAATTCATTATGGCTACAAACTTATCTTAGTCATGTTTCATTTAAAGAGCTTTATACCTTTGATGATGGCTCAGATAATATTTTCCCACACCCCAATTTATTGAGAGAACCTGACACATTTAAATATAAACTGATTAAGGCCTTTATTGGCGATAGATATAGTGTGCATAAATTATTTAAAAAAATAAAAAAACATTATACGGTTTATCCTAATTATAAAAATATTGTTCCCAATGTTGAACCTATTTTCTTATGGGATAATAAAGTAGATGGTGATATAGATGGTGAGGTCTCATTTTTTATTGGACAACCCTTGTTAAATACAAAAGAGGAAAACATCTCATTAATAAAAAAATTAAAAGATCAGATTCCTTTTGACTATTATTTCCCTCATCCAGCAGAAGATTATCGAGTGGATGGGGTAAATTATGTTGAATCAGAACTCATTTTTGAAGATTACGTATTTAAGAATTTAGCTAATAAAAAAGTGATTATTTACACGTTCTTCAGTTCTGTTGCATTTAATTTATTAAGTCATCCTAATGTAGAAATTCGTTTTATTAGAACGAGTATTCCAAGATGGCAATTCTGTTACGATTCATTTCCAGACCTTGGATTAACGATTTATAAGGAAATTTAAAATGAAAAAAATTGGTTTCTTTATTATGAATATCGAAAGTGCGGGTGGAACGGAGCGCGTTTCCATTAATGTTGCTAATGCTCTTGCTAAACAGGGATATGATGTTTCTTTCATTAGCATTGGCGGTAACAAGCCTTTTTTCCAAGTCGATGAAAAAATTAATATTTACGCAATGAATAAATTGCCCTATTCATTGAAAAAAGATTATTTTTCTATCACAAAAAAATTAAGAGAATTGGTTAAAGAATTACAGCTGGATACCTTAATTGTGGTTGATGGTGCGATTATGCTCTTTTCTGCTTTGGCGTTGGTCAATGTAAATGTAAAGCATATTTTATGGGAACATTATTCTTTTAACTTTACTGGCAATCGTCTAGTTCGCGCTCTCGGTAAATATTTAGCTTCAACAAGATGTGATAAAGTCGTCACATTAACCGAGTCAGAAAAAACGCTGTGGCAAGAAAAATTTAAAACGAACAATATAATCAGTATTGCTAATCCAAATACGCTTTTGCCAAAGAATAAATTAGCAAAATGGGAAAATAAAACTATTTTATCTGTAGGCCATTTATTTTCTTATAAAGGTTTTGATTATTTATTAAAAGCCTGGCAAGTTTTAGCAAAAAATCACCCAGATTGGACTTTAAAAATAGTGGGATCGGGTGAGGAAGAAGAGAATTTAAAAAATCTTGCTAAAGCATTGGATATTGAAGATTCAGTTAATTTTATTCCTCGTACCAATGATGTCGCTTTTTATTATGAAAGCAGTTCAATTTATTGTTTACCTTCACAAACAGAAGGGTTGCCTTTAGTCGTTATTGAAGCGATGGCATTTGGCTTACCTATTGTTGCCTTTAATTGTTCTCCGGGCGTAAAGCAATTAGTCGAACATAAAGAAAATGGTTTTCTTTGTGAACAAAATAATATTGAAGAAATGGTTAACGGTTTGGATTTATTAATGAATAATCCTGAACTTTATCAACAAATGTCAGACAAATCTCGTGTAATGAGTGAAGATTATGGCATTGAGAAAATTATTGAAGAATGGAAAGCGATTTTATAAGGAATAATTTTATGTTAAAAAAATATTTGATCTCTTTAGATAAAGATATTCAGCGTCGGGAATTATTCTTTTCTCAAAAAAATACTGAGGATTTCCAAGTGTTTTCTGCTATTAATACTATGCAAAAAGATTGGGATGAATTAGCTACTATTTTTAATATTGAACAATTTAAAGCACATTATGGCCGTAATGTCACTAAAGGTGAAATCGGCTGTACCTTAAGCCATCTTTCTGTGTACCAAAAAATTGTTGAAGATAATGACATCGCTGAAGATAGCTATGCGTTAGTTTGTGAAGATGATGCTTTATTCCACTCAGATTTTCACCAAAATTTAACCGCACTTTTAGCAGAAAAACTTGAGTCTGAAATTGTATTGGTTGGACAATCAAAGATTAATGATTTCAATGATGCCGATTTAGAAATTAATTACCCGACAACTTTTTCTTTTTTATGCAAAAAAACAGGCAATGTAAATTACGCTTTCCCTTATAAAAGTTATTTTGCTGGAACGGTGGGCTATCTTATTAAAAAATCAGCCGCAAGAAGATTTATCCAGCAAATTTCTCAAAACAAACCATTTTGGTTAGCGGATGATTTTTTACTATTTGAACAGGATTTTAATATAAGAAATAAAGTGGTTCGCCCTCTCATGGTCATTGAAAATCCTGTATTGATAAGCAATTTAGAAAGTGTTCGTGGATCTTTATCCAATAATTTGTTTAAAAAATTAATGAAATATCCATTGAAAAAAATCTTTGCGATTAAGAAAAATTTGGCTAATTAAAGGAAGGAATTATGTTAAGCATTATTGTGCCTTCTTATAATCGAAAAGCAGAAGTGCCAGCTTTATTAGAAAGTTTAAATCAACAAACATCGACTCATTTTGAAGTGATTATTGTGGATGATTGCTCAAAAGAAAAAGTCGTCGTTGAACAACGCTATTCTTTTCCAGTTACAGTGATTCGTAATGAAACGAATCAAGGTGCAGCAGAAAGTCGTAATATTGGCGCTCGTGCATCAAAGGGAGATTGGTTGCTTTTTCTCGATGATGATGATCGTTTTATGCCGGAAAAATGTGAAAAAGTACTACAAGTGATTGAGCAAAATCCGAATATTAATTTTATTTATCATCCAGCTAAGTGTGAAATGATCAATGAAGGGTTCACTTATGTGACTCAACCGATTGAACCCCAAGAAATCTCGACAGAACGTATTTTGTTAGCTAATAAGATTGGTGGCATGCCAATGGTTGCGATTAAAAAAGAGATGTTTTTAAAAATAGGTGGATTATCCACCGCACTTCGTTCTTTGGAAGACTATGATTTCTTGTTAAAACTGCTACAAGAGCCGAGTTTTACCCCTTATAAAATTAATGAACCACTGACTTATTGTACTTTCCATACTAAACGTTCAAGTGTGTCTACGGATACTACTAATACGCAGAAAGCGATTGATTATATTCGCGAGTATTATGTGAAAACAGTAGAGCAAGCTCGTAATTTTGATATTAACGCTAGCTATATTTTGGCTTATCCCCATATCATGAATTTATCGCGTAAAGCGGCAAAATATTATTTTGATATTTTTAAGAAAACAAAAAGCATTAAGCAATTCATTATTACGTTGGTTATTTTAATTTCGCCAAAATTAGCCATTAATTTAAAAAGGTTTATGTAGGAAAATAAAATGAAATTTTCAGTTCTTATGTCCTTATATATTAAGGAAAATCCTCAATTCTTGCGGGAGTGTTTTGAAAGTCTTGTGGCACAAACTCGTCAAGCAGATGAAATTGTATTGGTTTTTGATGGCGCAGTAACACCAGAATTAGAATCTGTTGTGACAGAATTTGAAACAAAACTGCCATTAAAATTAGTTAAATTGCCGCAAAATCGAGGTTTAGGTAAAGCCTTGAACGAAGGTTTATTGCATTGTGCTTATGACTGGGTTTTCCGTATGGATACCGATGATATTTGCATGCCTGAGCGTTTTGAAAAGCAAGTGGAATTTATTGAACAGCATCCTGAAACCATCATTTTTGGCGGACAAATTGCTGAATTTGGTGAAAATGTAAATGATATTGTGGCATATCGTAATGTGCCAACGTCGGCTCAAGAAATTATTAAATTCACGCAAAAACGCTGTCCGTTTAATCATATGACGGTGGCATATCAAAAAAGTGCGGTCATTAATTGTGGTGGATATGAAGATCTTCAAGAAGATTATTATTTGTGGATCAAACTTGTCGCACAAGGTTTATATGTGGCGAATTTGCCTGATATTTTAGTTTATGCACGAGTAGGAAATGGCATGGTGAGTCGCCGCCGTGGCGTCAATCAAGCCAAAGCAGAATGGCGTTTATTCAAATTAAAATATCGTTTGGGAATTCAAGGATTGTTATCTGGATTATTTACTTTTGCATTGCGTTTTGGTTCTCGTTTATTGCCAACCTTGTTATTGAAAAACGTTTATCAAACTTTTTTACGTAAATAGGAAATACGATGAAATTGAATATGTTATTTAAAATTTCTGCATTATCCACCGCACTTTTTTTAGTTGGCTGTTCTAGTTCGCCTGATATTAAGCCTGTGGTCAATAGCACCAGTTATACTAAGCAAAGAACGCCAGAAAATTTTAATGATTATGTTCAATTTTTAAAAGGTAAAGCAGCCGCTGAAGGTGTGTCATTATCGGTATTGAATGCTCAAAATAATATTCTCTATATGCAAAAGGCAGTGTATTTAGATCGTGAACAAGCCGGTAAAATTCGTAAAAGAGATCCTAATTCACCTCCAGTGGCTAATCCGAATGGCACGAGCAATTATCTCAATAGAGTGCTAACTCAAAATAAAGTGAATGTCGCGGGTGAGCGTTATTGGGAAGTGCAAGCCCCATTGCAAAAAGCAAGCCAAAAATATGGTGTTCAGCAGGAGTATTTGCTTGCGTTATGGGGAATGGAAAGTAGTTTCGGGCATTATCAAGGCAAATATGATGTACTTTCTGCAGTGGCAACGTTAGCTTTTGAAGGTCGTAGAGAAAAATTATTTACGAAAGAATTTATCTCAGCCATGAAAATGCTTGAAAAAGATCATATTCAACGTGAACGTATGTTAGGCTCGTGGGCGGGCGCTATGGGACAAACTCAGTTTATGCCAAGCACTTTCTTACGTTATGCGGCTGATGGAAATAATGATGGCGTAAAAGATATTTGGAAAAATCAGTTTGATACTTTCGCTTCTATCGCAAATTATTTACATACAGTAGGCTGGGATAATAGTTTGCCTTGGGGCGTAGAGGTGATGCTTACGCAACCTATTGATTTGAGTTATTCTGGTACAGAAAGCAATAAAGCTCGCTCTTTAAAAGATTGGCAATCGATGGGGTTAATTTTAAAAAGCCCAAATCCACAGGAGCAAGCAAAATTAAGTACACTTGAAAATGCTCAGCTTTGGCTAGTTCGCCCTGATCGCGAAGCGGGCAGAGCGTTTTTAGTTTCAAATAATTTCCGTACTATTTTAGATTGGAATAAATCTAATTATTTTGCCTTGAGCATCGGTATGTTTGCTGAAAAAATTAAAGATAACCTTTTCAAAATATATTGAGAAAAATTAATTATTTTATATAAATAACTTATTAAATGGCTATTTTTTTAATTAATTCAATATGACTTTTCATTAATTCATCAACTTCTTTCTTAGATTCAATGTCCAGTAACTGATAACATTTCATAATATATTTATCTATGTTATGTGCATAATTTAGCATTGTAGGGTACAGAGTTGGGATGTTTTCTTTAAAAAAACTTAACTCTTTATATATATCAACAAAATTCATAAATAAATTTCGTTGGTTAATGACGCTAACATAACGAGTTGTGGAATTGTTATTGTTTCTCCTATACATATAATATATTTTAGGATAGATTGAATATGTTTTAATATGTCTTACTAAATTAAAGCTCCACGGTATATCTTCATATGTACGTTTTTTAATAAAATAAAGATTATTATTTTTTATAATATCTTTTTTTATTATCTTTGTAACTGGGAAACCAAGATAGGTTTCTTTATTTAATAAATATTGAAAATCCTCATGGAAATTTCCTTGCATATTTCTATACTCTGGAGTATGGTAAATGATTTTATCAGAATAAATAGAAGCTAAAGGAGTCATTATAATATCAGGATTAGATTCTTGATAAATCATTTCCAGGTCGGATAAGACTTTATCATTATTCCAATAATCATCACTATCTAAAAAAATAAGATATTTTCCTTTCGCTAGGTGTATTCCAATATTTCTAGCAACCGATTGACCTTCGTTAGGTTTGCTTATAAAAATAATATTGTTGTATTCTTTTTTATATCTATAACAAATATCTGCAGAGTCATCAGCTGAACCATCGTCAACAAGAATCACTTCATAATTATCAAATTTTTGATTAACGACGGAATTAAGGCACTCATCTAAATATTCACTTGTATTATAAATGGGAATAATAATACTAAATAAAGGGTTTTTAGGCATTTTCTTATTTTGGGGAGTATACCCCAATAATTTTTCTGCTTGTGCAATATGATTAACACTATCAACTAAAGAAATAAAATCAGCAAAATAATCGGCTTTCCAAAAAGGCTTTTCTTTTATAGTATATTCAAATAACCTTCTTGCGATACATTTACGGATAAGATAAAGTGATGCACCAGAATTATTATAGTTTTCTTTATCTCCATAAACTAATGCATCAATAGTATCACCTTCCTTAAATAAGCTTTCCTGATTATGTGTTGGAAAGTCGCACTGTAATTTTATTATATTATAAGAAGAATATTTCTTTGCATATTCATTTGCTAATTCAATTGCATTTGGTACAAGCACAATATTTGCTTCAGCAATGAGAACCATATCATTATCATCGATTAATTGATTTTCTGAAATAGCTTTCCAACATTGAATATGCGATAATGTTTGAGTGATTTCCTCAATTTTAGGCTCTCGACCAAAAAGTTCTCTAAATTTATTACAATTAAACAATAATGACTTATCTGAATATAAATTTATAAGTGCGTGGGGAATACTTTCTATCTCTATAAAGTTATTTTTACCAATCGATTTATAAAAATTTTCAAGGTTGTTTTTATCAAATAGTATATATTTTTTCATGTTTCATTTAACTAAATTAAACAATATGCAAATCAGTGAAAATCCATTGAATTCGGTGTTCTTTAACATTCAAGTCCTGAGTATTAAAACTAATGGTTTTACCTGGTTCTATGGTATTTTTATAATAACAATTCCGTTCAGGTATAAACATACCCTCACAATTAGTATAAATGTGAGTACATTTAGGATAAGTTGCAATTTCATTATAAAGCCAGTATAGAGTCACTGGGAAGTCTTGGTGATTTATAAAAGAAATTGTACTCTCTCCTGAACATTCAATACATAGCGCGCCTTTTCGAAAAAGCTCACCACTATCAAATTTTAGTAAAAGATGACCATTAGCTTTTGCATAATCTAGTGATAATTTAGTCTGGCTTTCACTATTATTTGTCACTAAACTTTCTCTAGTGATGTTATAAAGTATATAATCCTCTGTTTGGAAAGCTTTTCCCCTCTTATAAAAATCATCAGGATAAAGTCCATTAAATGTAATTAATTTATCTTCACGATGATTCCTTGTAATATGAAATCCCTCTACTTGCTCATTTTCTATTAGAAAAAGATGCTGGTTATTTTTTACAAGATGTTTGACTCCCCAAATAGGCGTACAATTATATTTAGTAGGAAGTAAACTTACTTTATTTTCATCATAGGAATAGCGATTTAAAACGGTAGCATCTATCCCATATTTCATAGAAAAATTATTCTTTAATAATAGATTTTCAGTGTAATTCTTATATTTTATAAATGCGTTTTTATGTCCTAATATTACCCCAGCTTGCCAAACATATCCATATTTACTCTCAATTTCATCAAGTTTTTTATATTCATTTTCTTGTTGTTCATTTGGAACAACATCAGCTAAAAAACTGCAACGCCAAGCATCATAAGCGCAATATAAATTATCCTGATAAATAATCTGATCAAAAATAGTCAGTCTTTGTGAGGGAAACCAAATATCTGCATCATAAAATGCAATTTGCTCATAAGCATATTTTTCTGCAATATCTGCAACAGAAATATGTCTATCTAAAAGCATTTCACTATAACAATGAGAAGGGGGGAAACAAAAAATATTATTTTTTTCTAAAACGGCCTTTTTTTCTAGAGAAAGACCGTAATCTAATACACCAATATCACCTTTTTTCTCGGTATAGAAATCTGTTTTTTGTAAACTTAATATAAAGGGTAAGAATTGCTCATACCAAATAGTATTATTGTTATCTAATGCTGTTAAAATAATTCTTTTCATTTATATTTACCTATTTAAACAACCGTTTTAATTCATTTTCATAAATAGCAAGATTAACAGGATTATATGGATGCAGAGAAGCTAAATAATCATTTGCTCTAGCAACATATTCATCATGGTGTTTATCATGACTTTCAATGACATCAATTAAAACTTTAGCCCCATCAAAAGCATCAAATTGATCGTAATAATATCCTACACCTTTAGGTAGAAATTTAGAATTATGTATTAGTGGATACCCTCCATAAAGTACATCATTATAAGCATTATTTAAGCCGTTTTCCCACTGTGTACTTAAGACTATATCTGTGTACTCTGATAAAAAAAATGGCATATGAAAGCGCCCTTCTGTAGAAATTTTTCCACTTTTTAATAAATCTGTTTTTCCTATAAAATCTTTAAAAGAAGGACGCTCTCTTTTATCATAAGTATTACATAAATAAACATGTTCAATTAAGTCAGGTCTATATCTATAGGCTTGCTCTGCAATTAATATATTAGTAAAACAATTTTTTAAAACAGATAAGTTAGGTTCAAAAGAGGAAATTCTTTTTTCTTTCTTAGAAAAATTTGTACTATCAAAATAGTGAAATGGTTTCTTTAGATCTTTTGCTGCTTTATCAAAAAATAAGGGAGACCAAATATAAGGAATTTTACGAGCTACTGAACGTTGCATTATTGCAAAATATGATGCGTTTGTATTCATATGATGAGGAAGAATCCAATGTGCATCAAATAATGTTCCATTAAAACTACTACTAGATTGTCTATTATTTACAAAGGATTCAACATCATAAATAAAATCGTTTCCCATCTTATAGCAAACAACTTTTCCACCATTCTTTCGAATAATATCTGCGTAACGCGGTTCAATATATAAGGAACCTTCTACTAAAATATCTAGTTCATTAATCTTTTCATCAATTTGATAAAATTTTAGATTAAGATCTGATAGCATATTCCATTCTTTAGGATCACTTATATTTTCAGGCCCCCAACTCACAAATATAACATCTTCAACACAATCTAATGCATTAAAAAGTTGATATAAAAAAACTAAATTTTGGTGAACACCGTTAGACCATATATCTTTATTTTGATGTTCTAAATTAAATGTAATACCTATTTTATATTTTTTCATTTTTCTCACTCAAATAAACGTTTTAATTCTCTTTCATAAATGGATAAATTAACTAGATTATAAGGATTTAATGAATCTAAATAATCATTTGCTTTTTGCATATATTCATCATAATTTTTATCATGATTTTCTATCGCATAAATTAATTTTTTCGCACCATCAAATGCATCAAATTGATCATAGTAATATCCAATACCCTTTGGAAGCAAGGTAGAATTATGTACTAACGGATATCCTCCATAAAGTGCTTCATTATAGGCATAGTTCAATCCATTCTCCCATTGAGTGCTGAGGACAATATCCGTATAAATAGACAAGAAATCTGTCATTCTAAAGCGATTTTCCACGCTCATCACCCCATCTTTTACTAGATCTGTTCGACCAATAAAATTATGGAAAGTACTATGTTCTCTTTTATCATAGGTATTGCACATATAAACATGCTCAATCAAATCAGGTCTTTCTCTATATGCCTGCTCTGCAATTAAAATATCGGTAAAACTATTTTTAAAAATAGAAATATTGGGTTCAAATGAGGATATTCTACGCTTATGGTTATGTTTATTTATATTACTTAAATAACCAAAAGATAAATCAGGACGTTGAGCAATTGCAGCTTGGCAAAATAAAGGTTCCCAAATAAAAGGGATTTTAACAGATGGACAATCATGCATAATTGAAAAATAAGCCGAATTTGTATTCATATTTTGCGGAATGATCCAATTCGCATCAATTTTTGCTCCATTAAATTGATGAATAGGAGACTTATTATGTATGGTTGATTCTATATCATAGATATAATCATTTCCCATTTTATAAACAACCGTTTTTCCTCCTCTTTGATTAATTCGATTAGCATAATCAGGTTCAATAGTTAACGTCCCTTCAATTAATACATCCAAGTCATCAATAACATCATAAATATAAGCAAAAGATAAATCAAAATCATCAAGCATAAAACCTTTATCAGGTACAGTGATTTTATTCGGCCCATCACTCACTAAAACAACAGATTCAACACAATCTAAGCTTTCTAATAAATTATAGAGAAAAATGATATTTTGTCCTGCACCATTTGCCCAAATGTCTCTTATTTTCCCTTCTAAATTAAATGTAATACCAATCTTATACTTTCTCATTCTTTTACTCTTTTATTCAAATAAACGCTTTAATTCAAGTTCATAAACCGCTAAATTTATAGGGTTATGTGGGTGTAAGGAATCTAAATATTCATTCGCACGTTGAACATAAGCATCGTGATATTTATCATGATTTTCAATCACATCAATTAATACTCTTGCTCCTTCAAATGCATCAAATTGATCGTAATAATATCCTACGCCTTTAGGTAATAATTTAGAATTGTGAATAAACGGATAGCCTCCGTAAAGTGCATCATTGTAAGCATAATTTAGCCCATTTTCCCATTGAGTACTTAATACAATATCAGTATATTCTGATAAAAATAATGGCATAGCAAATCGTTTTTCTACACTCATAATGCCATCTTTGACTAAATTTGTTCTACCTATAAAATTAAAAAAAGTAGGATGATCTTTAATATCATAAGTATTACACATATAAACATGCTCAATTAAATCAGGTCTTTGTCGATATGCTTGCTCTGCAATTAAAATATCAGTAAAACTATTTTTAAAAATAGATATATTAGGTTCAAAAGAAGATATTCGACGAGATTTTTTAGACTTATCCAGATTATTTATATAACCAAATGGCCGATTCAATTCAGCAATTCCTTTATCACAAAAAACTGAAGACCAAATAAATGGAATTTGTCGAGATGGACAACGATGCATAATTGAAAAATACGCAGAATTCGTATTCATATTCTGTGGAATAATCCAATTTGCATCAAACTTAGTACCATTAAATATTCTTGTTGCTGATTTATTATGTATTACAGCTTCAATATCATAAATATAGTCATTCCCCATTTTGTAACAAATAACTTTACCACCATTTTTATGAATAGTCTCTGCTCGGTTAGGCTCGATAGATAATGAACCTTCAATTAAAAGATCTAAATCTTCAATAACATCATCAATATGTGAGAATTTAAGATTTAAATTTTCCAACATAAAATTTTTATCAGGTGTTGTTATGCCCTCAGGCCCCCAACAAACAAAGGTAACATTTTTTACAATATCTAATGCTTCAAATAATTGATATAAGAAAATTAAATTTTGATTAGCGCCATTAGACCAAATATCTCTGACTTGGCTTTCTAAATTAAACGTAATACCTACGTTGTATTTCTTAGACATATTTTATTCTCAATATTCATATAATAAAAGAGCGGTTATTTTATCAAATAAATGACAAAAATACCGCTCTTTTCCAGTTAATCAACTAATTCAGATTAACTATTTAGTTATTACCATTGGTAACCAATACCAGCACCGAATGTGTAATCACGTTGTGTACTTGCTCCTGCACTCATCTTAATAATAACTCGGTTATTATCGCTTGCTCTAGAGTAACCTATTGCTACAGCACTTTGACCTTTATAGTTACCTGCGCCTACAGCAACCATATTTGCTCCAGGGATTGTAACTTGAGGAATATTCGCTACCGCTACCGCATTAGCAATACCGCCACGAAGTTTCTTATCAAGTTTACCAAGTTTATTATTCATTCGGTTTTCTGCCGCATAAATTTGTCCAACGTTAGCTGCATCGGTTGGATTTCTACCAGCAGCAACATTTGTTATACGACGTTCATTACCTTGTGAACCTACAGATACTGTATGAGCGTCATCTGCTACAGATCCCGTACCAATTGCTACAGCGTTTTTACCAGTTGCTTTCGCACCTTGACCAATTGCTGTTGCACCTTCCGCAGTTGCTTCAGATCCTTGACCGACTGTAGTAGCGTTCTCTTTGGTTGCTTTTGCACCTTGACCAATTGCTGTTGCACCTTTTGCGGTTGCTTCAGAGCCTTGACCGACTGCAGTAGCGTTCGCCTTAGTTGCTTTTGCTGAGCCACCAATTGCTGTTGCATTTGAGCCATCAGTATATGTTGCTCCATTTCCTAGTTTGGTATTTTGACCACTCACTTCTAAGCCTGAGTTAGTCATAGCATTCATGGCCGCAGTTGCTTTGCTGTCTGCCGTTGACGCTGCAGTTGATGCTGCTACCGCTTTGCTGTCTGCGGTTGATGCTGCAGTTGAAGCGGCTACCGCTTTGCTGTCTGCGGTTGATGCTGCAGTTGAAGCGGCGACGGCTTTGCTATCTGCAGTAGACGCTGCAGTCGATGCCGCGACGGCTTTACTGTCTGCAGTTGATGCTGCAGTAGACGCTGCTACCGCTTTACTGTCTGCCGTTGACGCTGCAGTTGACGCTGCGACGGCTTTGCTGTCTGCGGTTGATGCTGCAGTTGATGCTGCTACGGCTTTGCTGTCTGCGGTTGATGCTGCCGTTGATGCTGCGACGGCTTTCGAATCTGCGGTTGATGCGGCAGTTGACGCTGCGACCGCTTTCGAATCTGCGGTTGATGCTGCAGTAGACGCTGCGACGGCTTTACTGTCTGCAGTAGACGCTGCAGTCGATGCTGCGACCGCTTTGCTGTCTGCCGTTGATGCTGCAGTAGACGCAGCGACGGCTTTCGAATCTGCGGTTGATGCTGCAGTCGATGCTGCGACGGCTTTGCTTTCTGCTGTTGAAGCTAATGTATTTAGTTCAGTAGCAACATAATAAAGTTGTGAACCATTGATCGCGTCAGTAGAGTCTTTTGAAATATCACCCGCACCTACATTTTGGATTTGACGATTGATTTGGGTTCCATCATTTCTACCGACAGATACAACACCATTTCCTGTTTCTCGTTTGAAACGATCAGAAACTTTTGTACTACCGATAGTTAGAGGCGTAATATCATGAGCTTTATCCGTTACAGATGAATCACCAATCGCTACATCGCCTGCAGCTGTGTTCGCTGTTGCGCCGCGACCTAATGCTACTGCTCCCACTTGTCCTGCAAGTGCTACAGCACCGAGAGTCGTTGCATTAGCCGCTGATGCTACTGATCCACGACCAACCGCAGTTGCCTCATCACCTGTTGCTTGTGTTCCGCGGCCAATAGCCGTTGCGTTAGTAGATAAGGCTTTTGCTCCATTACCCATCGCAACAGTGAAATTTCCTTGGGCTAGAGAGTCTGGACCGACAGCAGTAGTCCAACATCCTGTCGCATTAGATTGATAACCGATTGCTACAGCAGAGGTATTTGTTGCATTTGCTTTTTGACCGAATGCGGAAGAACTTCCTCCAGTTCCACTCGCTGTTGCTCCAGTACCTACGGCGGTGCCACTTGATGCACTCGCAGTTGCTCCCGTACCAATAGCGACAGCATTAGTATGGCTTGCATTTGCAGCACCAAGGGTGATGGATCCAGTACCTGATGCATTACCATAAGAACCGATAGCCGTTGCATTTTCAGCTACGGCACTAACATTAAAGCCCATAGCTATAGAGCCGGCAGAGGTAGTTACTGTGTTTTGACCAATAGAAACCGAGCTTCTACCAGATGCATTTGCATTTTTACCGATTGCAGTGGCTGATGTTGAGGCAACAATCGATTCCAAACCAATAGCAACAGAATCGGTTGAACCTGATGTTACTTGAGCGTTACGACCAATAACGGTTGAATTGGTTGCATTGTTGATAGCATTTTGACCAATTGATACGCCACCTGCAGCTGTATTTGAGGCCTCATCACCAATTGTAATAGCGCTTGCGCCTGATGCTGTTGCATTAGGGCCTAATGCAATAGCATTTGTTCCCGTAGCATTAGCTGCTGCATTTAATACGCCGCGGTTGCCAGTTTTAGCTGAGTTAACGTGCAAATAGCTATTTTTAACAATGTTATTTAATTCAGTTGCAACATGGAAAAGTTGTGAGCCATTGATTGCATCGGTTGAGGATTCTGAAACATTACCCGCTGCTACATTTTGAATTTGACGTTTTACTGAATCGCTACCAACAGACACAACGCCCATATTGCCCTTTGCACTTGCAAATTTGTCAGAAACTTTTGTTGTTCCAATTGTAAAATCTGCAATAGTATTTGTTTCTGCTGTAACAGATGATGCACCAAGCGCAACATCGCCAGTTGATTTGTTAGCTGTTGCACCATTACCTAGCGCTAAAGAACTATCTTTTCCCGCTGTAGATTTAAAGCCAATCGCTGTTGCCTTTGTTGCAGTTGCATTGGCGTTGTTACCCATTGCAACCGCAAAGTCTTCAGTTGCTCTTGAATCAGGGCCCACTGCAGCCGTCCACGCACCTGTTGCTTGTGCTTGGAAACCTACTGCTGTAGCTGCTTCTTTGGCTGCATTTGCACCATTACCAAGAGCCGTGGCTTTAGTTGCGACTGCTTTTGCACTTTCACCCGCAGCAATAGTCCAACTTGCTGTGGCTTGTGCCTTGGCACCAATTGCACTTGCACCTTCAGCAGATGATGCTGCATCCTTACCAATAGATACAGATGTTGAACCCGTTGCTGTCGCGTTAGTACCAATAGCGACAACATTGCTTTCATGTGCTTTTGCAGAATCACCGATAGCAATACCCGATGAATAGTTTTTACTAGTTGAGTTAATATCTACTGTATTGGATGCATCATAACCAATTACAACGCCTTTTTGTCCCCCTAAACGAGAACTTACCCCCAATACAACGCCATTTTCACCGCTATTCTGATTGCCTGCGCCTGCTGAATTTGCACCGACGGTTAGACCATTACCCACTGCGACAGCATTTTCTGCCCAACCACCACGTACATTAACATCACGACCTACTGAAGTTGCTCCGATAGAGCCCGAGTTTTGTAGATTTTTACCAAGTAAAATATTGTTATAGTTTCCGCCCGACGTGATGTTGGAACCATATACTACCGCGTTACCCGTTACAAGGATGTTTTCACCCATTGCTAACGAGTCTTTATAAACACCGTTGTCAGTACCACCATTTACACTATTTGCTTTCAAGGTAATATTATGACCAACGGCTCTACCGCCATTTGTCACGTTTAATTGACTACCAATTCCTAAGTTAGCATTATTAGCATTAATACCGCTACCCAAGAAAGTTGCATCTTGTTGAGGGTTTTTAACAGTAATATCGTTACCGACAATAATAGCTTTTGATTGTTTTGTTACACTTGGGTTGGTTGTTGATAGTTCATTATTGGTACCAACCATCGTTACTTTCAGTCCCATCTGAGCTTTATTGTTACGACCAAAGAGATTGACCGCAGAGCCTGGTTCTGTTGCACCAGTAATACCTGCTTCATTAGCAACACCAACAATTACTGGTAATGTTTGGTTGGAAGAGTCAACAGAGCCTGTTGATTTATTTTGTACCCCCCAAACCATTTGTCTGAAACGTGGATCTCCAGAATATACATCGCCATATGCAGCAAAAGCCTCGCTAGATAACATTAACATTGATAATGCCAGCGCGGTTAAGGCAAAGGAAGGGCGACGTTTAGTTGAGCTTGATACCTCAACACGATTATCTGCACTTGCCGTAGCTTTTCCTTGTGACTTAGCTAACTCAGATACAACTTCTAATCGTTGAGTTGTTTTATTCCAAATTATCTTAAAAATTTTGTTCATTGATTAATTTCCTAAAAGTAATTAATTAAATCTAAAGGATAGCCGCACATCATGTGCGTGCTATAAGTTATCTTTTTAATTCCACGGTGAAATCAAAAAATAAGAACCTGATAATTCTAAAAAGGCAGCGTATTTTGCCACAAATTAGACGATAAAAACACCATAGTTTTGTAAAGTTATGTAAAGATTGGCGTGTGGGGAGAGGGGAACGTTTTCTTGTTATAAAAGGAGACTATCCCATAAGATAGTCTTTCATTTCAATGTCGGCACAAACTCAGACAGCATTTTTATCTCTTCTTCACTCAATCTGCTTTTTACCATGTTGCCTGCACCTTGTATTTTTCCACTTTTACGATCGGAAAGTGCGGTGTAAATTTCCTCTGAATTTAGCGTATTGATAATTATGGATTGTCCCAATGCTGATTTTTCAGCGGATTTTCCATGGCAAGTGGCACAGGTTCGTTTATAAAAGTTTTCAGCTTGTTCCATATTTACATCAGCCAATACAAGTTGACTTACGGTGAGTAAACTTAAAGAGAGTAGAGTAGTGTAAATTCTTTTCATGGGTTATCCTTTAAATAATTTAGTTAAATCGTCTTCGGGAATTTTGCCTTCATATTTAGCTTGAATGTTTCCTTCAGGGCTAATGACAAATGAAGTTGGCGTGCCGATAAGTTGATAACGTTCTGCTGTAATTTTCATTTGATCTTTAATTACAGGCAAATGGAGCTCACGTTTAGCCACTACGGCTTTGGTGTCCATTTTATCGCCATCCACATTAATCGCAATCAGTGAAACTTTTCCTGGATTCTCTTCTGCGAGTTTTTCAAATTCTTTTAACTCTGCGATACAACGTCCGCAAGTTTCTGACCAAAAAATGAGTAAGCGTGTGCCTTTCCAATTCTCAAGATTTGCAGGATTGCCTTGAAGATCATAGGCGGCAATATCAGGCGCTTTTTGCCCCACTGAGGCAACTTCATCTTTACAAGAAACAGCGCCAAAAATAACCGCACTTATGGCAAATAATTTCAATAGTTTATTTGTTCGCATGATTTTCTTCCTTTACAAATTTTCCGTGATGTAAATAAATAACACGATCGGTGAGTTCACCTAACTCTGGATTATGCGTCACCATTACAATGGTACGCCCCTGTTGATTAAGTTTTGTGAGCAAATCTAAAACCAACGATTCGTTTTGCTCATCTAAATTTCCCGTTGGTTCATCGGCAAAGATAACCGGCGGTTGATTCACTAACGCACGCGCAATGCAAACACGTTGTTGCTCGCCGCCTGAAAGTTGGCTTGGGCGATGATCAATACGATGGCCTAACCCTACTTGTTCTAATACTGCTTTGGCGGAGGTTTCATCAATCACGCTGTGATAATGTTGTGCCAGCATCACGTTTTCAAGTGCGGTTAAATAAGGGATTAAATGGAATTGTTGAAATACTAAGCCAATTTTTTCTGCTCGGAAACGTTGACGACCGACTTCATCTAATTGGGCCGCATCAACGCCATCTAAAATGACTTTCCCTTCGCTAGCGGTATCTAAGCCCGTTAAAATATTCATCAGCGTAGTTTTACCAGAGCCCGAAGTGCCTATGATAGTGAGGAAGGTGCCGCTTTCAA
>ERZ772909.170-NODE-170-length-45291-cov-7.591166_pt1 | contig 45291 bp, 43 predicted proteins | sample MGYA00511137_ERZ772909 | MGnify/ENA primary metagenome ERZ772909 (study PRJEB29015, sample SAMEA2738095) | human oral metagenome | biome: human oral; feature: human-associated habitat; material: saliva | place: China | collected 2270 ... | reverse complement strand
TCTTTGCACTTTCGGGTAACGCTTGGGGATTTGTCGTTTTGATTTTCCTTGGTCCAAACTTATTAAGTCTTGCGATTGGGGCCTTCCTAATTCGAATAGGGATGAAGAAGGGGAATAAAAGTCTTCTTTATGCAAGTATTGGACTCTATCTGCTGTCTATCATCTTGGCTTTTGATCCAGACTGGGCAATATTTCGAATTGCTCCCTTATGTTTAGGTGTTCTGGATTTAATCGGAACACTCCTGGTTAAAGAAGAGAAAAGCTATTAATGAAAAAGGTAGGTATTGACAACTTTACTCAATAAAAAGTATTCAGATCGATCAAAGCTATAGTTAAATCAATTCTTCCTGTCTATCTTTAAAGTGCTATTATTTGATAGGATAACTAAGAACTTTAGGAGGAAATGAAATGTCAGATCAACCAAAACATTTTGAAGAAAATAAAGAAAAAGAGGAAAAGAGTCCAGAGGAAGCTCTTTCGTCTGTTGGTGAGATAGGTTCAGAAAAGAGAGTTGGGACTTCAGGAATACTTTCTTTTGCCCTGCTCATAGCCATTGCTTATATCGTTTTGCTTTTATTAGGTCTCTTTTCACTAGGATCATGGGTTGGTGGTTTTTTGTACTTTTTGGGAATCCATATTATTAGCTTTGTTATTGCAACTATCTTGCTTTGGAATGGAAATGTGAACGGCAATAAAGCAACTCTTTATATAGCAGCAGCTATTTATGTTTTTTCATTTATTGCTGCGGGTGATCCTTCTTGGGTGATTAATCATATACCACCGTTTGTGGTAGGAGTGCTGGTATTGATTGGAACTGTATTGTTAAAAAATGAAGAGTGATGATAGCAGGTAGGGTGTTCAATCCTATCTTTTTTATTTATTACTGATAACGCACCAGGAAAACGGTTACAAATTGTGTTATAATTTAAATAAATGAATAGTTAAATACTTTTCTTAGAAAGTGGAGGAGAATCTATGTCTAGAAAAAAATGGTATTGTATACTGCTAATTCTTGAAGCAATTCTTTATCTTGTTTCTTATGGTAGTAGTCTAGTAGAGAGCTATAATGTCCAAAATTTAAATGGAAATACACCACTGATCACTACCTCTAGTATTTTTTCTATATGGAATGGAATGATTATTTGCTGGGTAATTTGGAGAATCATGAAGCAACGTTTAAATGTTGAAGGATTGTTAGGTGTTCTTCTCCTCTCGATTACCCAACTACTTATGTTTTTTTTACCACCTTTTTCCCCAACAAATCTGATGGACATTTCCTTTATGCTAAATATCATTTGTTTAATATGGATTTGTATGCTTATAAAGAATGTAGAAATGCGGGAGCTTTTAAACAATTGGAAAAGTAAAGATGGTTGGAAATCATCGATAGCTTATTTGGCACTATTTGTTGCCTCTACAAATATTTCTCCACTATTTATATTGATTGGTATGGATAGAACGAGTGACATTTACGCTTTTACACTGCGATACACTGTAATGGAGTTAATGTTTCTACTTCTGATTAATGTTATGATCACAAGTACAAGTGATAAACTTCAGAAAGTATTTTCTCTTTTGATAGTTTTATCTTCTCTTGTTGAGATAGGCGTAGTATACTCTTTCATCTCTCGTATAAGCTTTTACAGTCTCTTTTATCTTCTCTTATCTATTTATATTGTTTGTCGTGTTTTTGGCTTGTTTGAGAAAGTTGCAGATAGCTGGGAGTCCAAGGTGAAAGTACAAGATGTATCATCTATTGAAACTAAACCAGAGATGGAATACCCTCAAGTAGAAGGAGAGATAGATGTAAACGATCAGTTGAATGCTGAGATACGATCAAACAATGATAAAGAAAATTCGCCAAAAAGAATTATTCTTCAGTCGTCTTGGTTATGGAGCGCCCTTATAATAGCAGTCTGCCACCTTGGTATTATGATTTTTCCTTTATTTTTAGGAAACCCCATGTATCTACTGATCTTATATATTGGTGCCATCCATTATATTTGTTTTATGATTGCGACTATATCACTTTTCATTGGTATGAGAAAAGGAAGTAAAGGACTCCTAAATGCAGCAGCTATCTTATTTGTTATTTCCATTATAGGTACGCCAGATACTTATTGGATAGGTCCAAATATTTTATCCTTTATTCTGGGAGTTTTAGTATTTATTGGAACTATATTATTTAAAAATGGAGACTGATTAAAGTAGATAGGGTTGAAAATTTTTAAAGATATATTATCATTTAGGTAGGTGGTAGGTTTTCGAGTACCTATTGGTACGCGGATACCTACCATTTTTGAAGATAAAAAAGCATCGTGTGAGGGTGCTAGATATTACCTGCTTAACTCGTAAATGATTGATCATTTTAGGGTCAATTTTTTTGTGAACTTTTTAGGAACTTTGAGGACTGTTTAAGTTTGTTTAATTGGGTAGTGCATAGCCCAAAAAACTGATCTAATGGGTTACTTGAAAAATAATTTTCCATATCCTTGGTATTGTGTTATAATGAAGTGTTATATGGTCCCGATAAGGTGATAGACTATCTATCAGTACTTTGTAACTCTATAACAATATTTTTTTAAGGGGGGACATTTTTATGTCAGAACGTAAACTTTTCACGTCTGAATCAGTATCTGAGGGGCATCCAGATAAGATTGCAGACCAAATTTCAGATGCCATTCTTGATGCGATTTTAGCAGAGGATCCAGATGCACACGTTGCAGCAGAAACAGCTGTCTACACTGGTTCTGTCCACGTTTTCGGTGAAGTTTCTACAACAGCTTATGTGGACATTAACCGTGTGGTTCGTGATACTATCGCTGAAATTGGTTATAACAATGCAGAATACGGCTTTGCAGCAGAATCTGTTGGGGTTCACCCATCATTGATCGAACAATCTCCAGATATTGCTCAAGGTGTCAATGAATCACTTGAAGTTCGTGGAACTGGTGACCAAGACCCACTTGATCTTATCGGAGCTGGTGACCAAGGTTTGATGTTTGGTTTTGCTATTGATGAAACTCCAGAGTTTATGCCACTTCCAGTTAGCCTTTCACATAAATTGGTTAAAAAATTGGCAGATTTGCGTAAATCTGGTGAGATTTCATACCTTCGTCCGGATGCTAAATCTCAGGTTACTGTTGAGTATGATGAGAATGACCAACCAGTACGTGTTGATACAGTCGTTATCTCAACGCAACACGATCCTGAAGCAACTAACGATCAAATTCGTCAAGACGTCATTGAAAAAGTCATTAAAGCAGTTATTCCAGCCGAATACTTGGACGACGAGACAAAATTCTTTATCAATCCAACAGGCCGTTTTGTTATTGGAGGCCCTCAAGGGGACTCTGGTTTGACTGGTCGTAAGATTATTGTTGATACTTATGGTGGTTACTCAAGACACGGTGGTGGTGCCTTCTCAGGTAAGGATGCCACTAAGGTTGACCGTTCAGCTTCATATGCCGCTCGCTATATTGCTAAAAACATCGTAGCTGCTGGTCTTGCTAAGAAAGCAGAAGTACAATTGGCTTATGCTATTGGTGTTGCTAATCCTGTGTCTGTCCGTGTTGATACCTTCGGAACAGCGACAGTTGCTGAAAGCAAACTTGAAGCTGCTGTCCGTGATCTCTTTGACTTGCGTCCTGCAGGTATCATTCAAATGCTTGATCTTAAACGTCCTATCTACCGTCAAACAGCGGCCTATGGTCACATGGGACGTACTGACATCGATCTTCCATGGGAAAAATTGGATAAGGTTGAAGCGTTGAAAGAAGCCGTCAATCATTAAGAAATAGAATTAGAAATAAAAAATCAGAATTTTAATAGGAATTCTGATTTTTTTATGTGCAAAGCCATTTAAATACAAAAGCCTGTTTAATTATTATTTATTAAAATATAGAAAAATATCATTTGATTAGTATTTGTTAAGTAGGAACGTTTAATTCAAACGACTTCATTATAATAGTTGTCACATACATTAAAATAATAAAAAATTGAAAAAAAGTTGAAAAATAAAAATAACATGCTATAATTGTAGTGTCTATATGAATAGGGAACATGGGTAGTAGTAACTCGAAGCCAACCTGTTTGTAATATTTTAACTCTTTTGGGGAGAGTTGAATGATTGCTTGTTGGTACTTGGTGCTATGTGATATGGTATTGGGATAGGGTTATCATACCGATGTTTTGATTTGTAAGATAGGGATAGAGCGTAAGTAAAGGGGACGCTCTTTAAAATGGGGAGAAGTTTTTATGAAATATATGTAAATTAGCAATACTGCTGGATTCAAAAACACTTTTATTAGCAAAGCGTTTTTTCTCCTGCAGTTTTTTTTTTATTTATTAAATAGTGTATTTTTAAATTCGGGGGAGAAGACTAGAAAATCTCAAAACAATTGATATCCTTGGATGATATGACTTAGTTTTCTTGTCTTACTTCTTGAATTTTATACGTAATGATAGTCTTTTTATTGAGACCTTTTTCTTTATCTACTTTACATCATTTGCAAAACAAGACCAATAGCGAGGGCATTCCCTTTAATGCTTTTGGAGAAAGGATAACTCATTTTCCTTTTTATTGGGGATAATGGTGTTGATGCCAACTATTTTACAACACCTGACATGGAGGAAGCAGTCATTAAATGGACAGTGATTGCTAATGCGCGAAAAGCTTACGTTCTAGCTGATGCTTCGAAACTTGGTCAGATTACCTATGCAAAGGTAGCTGAGGTTGAGAAGGTTACTATAGTCACAAATGCGTCGGAAGAAGAACTCCTGAAAGAATTAAAAGAGAAAACGAGGGTTATTGAAGTATGATTTATACTGTGACGCTAAACCCATCAATCGACTTCATTGTTCGTATCGACAAGGTAGAGATTGGTGAAGTTAACCGTATAGAGAGTGATGATAAATTCGCTGGCGGTAAGGGTATTAATGTCAGCCGTATTCTACAACGTTTAGGAATTGACAATACTGCTACGGGCTTCATCGGTGGTTTTACAGGACGTTTTGTTACAGACAGTTTGGATGCTGAAGGTATTAAAACTACTTAGAATGGTGAGGCTGTAATGGTATTAGGAAAAGTAAGTGATTTTTTAATCAAGCATCAAAGATTGTTAACGTACTTAAGTATTTTTGTTGCGTTAATGTTATTAATGCGCTTAGTGTATGATGATGTTTTGATTGACCATGATAATCCCATCGTTTTAGCAATCTTTATAGGAATACTAGTTCTTTGGACCCTAGCATCTTACCTTAATCGAAGACAGCATATGCTATCCCACTTTATCTTACAGAGTTCGAAACTTATTAACGTCTATGCTGTAGACTTAGATTATCGTTTTATTGCGGTTAATAAGAATGATATTCGGCTCATGGAAGAAATCTTTTATTTCACTCCCAAAATTGGTGACTTTCCAATGAATTATCTTAATAGTGAAGATGCTGCGCGTTTAAAAGCAAATGTTGATCGTGCGAAAAAAGGTGAAACATTTATATTTATGGATACTATTAAGACAGGCGACAAAACGCTTTACTGGCAAAATATGTATTCTCCCATTTATAACAATCGCCAAAAAGTGATTGGTGTTTCTTGTTTTGTTCTTGATGTTACAGAGCAGAGACTTCATGAACTTGAAATACAGAGGATGGCATACGAAGATGTTTTAACACGGGTTCATAATCGACGATATATTGAGCTTGCTTTTGAGGAATGTCTGACACGTAAAGAAGAACAAATTACGGTTATTATATCTGATTTGAATAAATTCAAGGAAGCAAATGATACCTTTGGACATGCTACGGGAGATAAGATTCTAATTGAATTTGGTGATATTTTAACGAAGATAATGCCTGAAAGTGCTGTAATAGCAAGGTTAGGTGGAGATGAATTTGCGGTTTTGCTCCCTGGAGTTTCTGAAAATCAAGCTGAATTTTTAATAAAACTTGTTCAAGCAGAAATGACTCTCAAAGATATGGGAATTACAGCATCTTTAGGTGCTTATACGGACTCTTATCAATCACATAAAAACTTCGTTGATTTTTTTGCAATAGCTGATAAGAAAATGTACGAAAATAAAAGTCAGAAAGGAGAACGTCGATGATGTTTCAAGATGTTGATATTGTCATTCCTGCCTATGAACCTTATGACCGTTTGTTGGAACTTTTGAAAAATATTCGGGATAAGGAAAATCAGATGTTTGATATTATTCTAGTCGATGACGGTAGTGGAGCTGATTTTGCACCGTTATTTGCAATAGCGCAGAGTAACTATGCTTGTCATTTGCAAAGACATGCTGATAATAAAGGAAAAGGTCGTGCTTTAAAAACGGCTATTTCATATACTTTGGACAATTTTCCTAATGCCAAAGGAATTGTGACGATTGATTCTGATGGTCAACACACCTACGAAGACATGATGAAATGTTTGGCTGAATTTTTGCAACATCCTGATAGTTTGGTGCTGGGTGTTAGAACATTTGAAAAATCTGTTCCTTTACGTAGTAAATTTGGAAATTTATTGACAAGAGACGTCTTGGGGGCTATGACAGGTGTGAACGTTTCTGATACGCAAACGGGACTTCGTGTGATTCCTATGTCATGGTTGCCAAAACTCTTAACCGTGGAGGGTGAACGGTATGAGTTTGAGATGAATATGTTACTTGAGGCAAAAGAGGACAATATTCTGATTTGTGAAGTTGGCATTGCAACGATTTATTTGGATGAAAATCAGTCGTCGCATTTTGATGTGATTCGTGACTCGATTAGAATTTACAAGGTTTTCTTCAAGTACATTCTTTCATCATTGTTTTCCTTCTTGGTTGATATTGTTGCTTTTACGATTTTAATTTCTTTGTTTAATGGATTGAGTTTTAGTGCGGTGACGTTAGCTTCGATTTTAGCGCGTGTGATATCATCTGTTGTTAATTTCACCCTGAATCATAAGGTGGTCTTTAAACGAGGTCAATCAAATAGTGCGATAAAATACTTCACTTTGGTGGTAGTACAGATTGTTTTGTCAAGTTTATTGGTAACAGTTCTAGGAAATGCCTTGACGACGCTGCCAATTTCATTGGTGAAGATTTTAGTTGACGGTACACTTTTCATTGTCAGTTATTTTGTGCAAAAACATTTGATTTTTAGTGGAGGTGAGAATGAAGACTAGTAAGAGGATACTCTATTTCGTTGCATTTGTAACGACTGCCTTTTATTTAACTTGGCGTTTGGTGGCGACTATTCCGTGGCATGATTCATGGTTTGCGCTGATCTTTGGGATTTTATTGTGGGGAAGTGAGGTAGTTTCAGCCATTACAGGCTACATTCTCATTTGGAATAAGCAAAAGGACTTTGAGCTTGAAAAGCCTGAGATTGCTAAGGAGCGTTACCCAGATGTGGATGTTTTGATTGCAACGCATAATGAGGATCCAGAGTTGCTTTATAAGACGATTAATGCCTGCACTTTTATGGAATATCCTGATAAGTCAAAGGTGCATATCTACGTCTGTGATGATACCAATCGTCTAGAAGTTGCCAAATTGGCTGATGAGCTTGGTGTTGGTTATTTTGGTTTGGCGGATAATAAAGATGCCAAATCAGGAAACTACAATAATGCTTTACGTCAGACGTCATCACCTTTGGTGGCGACATTTGATGCGGATATGATTCCTTATCGTGAATTCCTGTTGGAAACTGTGCCTTATTTTGTTGAACAAGTTGAGGCTTATGAAAATGGTGACGATTATGATAAGTCAAAAATTGGTTTGATTCAAACGCCACAAAGTTTTTACAATGCTGATATTTTCCAATTTAACTTGTTTTCAGAATCAACCTTACCAAACGAACAAGATTTCTTTTCCAAAGAAATTAATGTTTTCAATAATTCGCACGGTGCAGCGCTTTATACGGGGTCTAATACGGTTATTTTCCGCAAGGCGATTGAAGATGTTGGTGGTTTTCCGACAGATACCATTACGGAGGATTTCGAGCTAGGTGTTCGGATAAATGCGGCTGGTTATGTAAATTATTCGACGAAAAGTCCAATGGCTAGCGGGTTAACGCCAACAGATTTGAAGAGTGTCATCAAACAGCGCGTGCGCTGGGGACGTGGCGTTATTCGCAGTAGCTACAATATGAATATCTTCTTTAATCCCAAATTGACAAAGGGGCAAAGAATTGTTTATATTAATGGCTATCTTTATTGGTGGTCTTTCTTTAGACGGTTATTGTATATCTTGGCACCGATTTTATATACGGTTTTCCATGTGCGTGTGGTGGTGTCAAATATCTGGCTACTGTTCCTATTCTGGTTGCCAAGTTTCGCCTTGACACGCTTGTCAATGCGAGAAGTCTCAAAACAATACCAAACACAGGTTTGGGGAGAAATTGTGGAAACGATTTTTGCTCCGTATTTGTTTATTCCCATGATGTTGGAGTCCTTTGGCATTAGCAATAAAAAATTTAAGGTGACACGTAAGGGAAATTATACGTCGTGGACGTTGTACCTTTATGCGCTTCCTTATCTTGTTTTATGGGGATTAGCCGTTTATGGTTTGGTGACTTTTAACTATGGAAAATTTGGTTCAGAGCTTTTTTATGGAAGTATTATCAGTTTTTGGTTGATTTATCATATCATCAATTTGACCTTTGCGATTTTCTGTGCGCTTGGTCGTCCGATTTATCGCTCAAGTGAGCGTTTTACTGTTGATGAAGCTATGGTTATTGAGGTTGATGATGATTCTTACCAAGTGAGAGTCTGTGATATTTCAGAAACGGGGATTTCATTCTATACGGATTTACCATTGTATTTGCCGAAAGAAAAAGAACTGACGCTTAATTTGCAATCACGTGATTACCATGCGAGGGTAAAAGGTCATGTTGTTCGTGTTTTTGCGATTGATAATGGTTGGCGCTACGGCGTTCAATTTTCAGAAGTTCCTGAAGCTGATAAGCGCGAATTTTATCAGTACATTTATGACCGCATTAATTACAATCTTCCGAAGGAAAAAGACCCTTGGATGACAACATGGGATGATTTATTTGAGAACTTTAGTCAACGTTTCCAAAATAATGAACGTCCTGTTTCAGCCTATGACCAAGTAGCTTTTCCGAAAGTTCGTGTCAATGAAGAGGTTCAGGTTGCTGGAAACAAATGCCAGCTTAGAAAGACAGATTATTATTACATGACATTTTCTGGAAAATTGACAAATCCTAAAAAAGAACCGAATGTCGCATTTACCTACAAAGATTTGCCAATTCAGTTGACTTTTGTGTCCTATGATACTGATAGAGACGAATCGCTTTATCGAGTTACCAATTTAGCGGATTTGGATAGCTTACCTGCTTTTAAAGCCTTAGCAAATGAATGGAGAGGGAGAGTATGATTAGTATTGCTAGATTACTGTTGTTCTTTGTGATTACCATGGGGTACAATGCCTTTTTCCGTAATACTGTGAAGATGAATCGCCGTCTGACATGGGTGTTTACATTTTCAGTCATTACATTGGTATTGTACCTTGGTAGTTTGTTAGGCTTTATGTTGCAGACCGTGTATGCCATTTCTGTTTTGGGCTGTCTTTTGAGTCTTTATTATCTTTGGGCGGTATGGAAAAAGAAATATCGCTTTAGGAGACTTGATTATATTGCGCTTGGAATGATGGCTTATTTGCTTTTGTTTGGAATAACGCTCTGGCATTCACCGCTTTTACATTATGATAATTTTACGCATTGGGCAACGATTGTAAAATTTTTCCATATCAATAATGCATTGCCAACACAGCAGGATACGATTATTAGTTATTATACCTATCCTGTTGGAAGTTCACTTTTCATTTATTTTTTCACGACTATCGTAGGCTTTTCAGAAGGTAGTATGTTGGTCGGGCAATTCTTCTTGATTGCTTCCAGTCTTTATGCCATGTTTGCGGCACTTCGTGATGATCGACGTGTCTTAATGGTTAGCATGATTTTTGCTTCGTTTGCTGTTTTTAATACGTTCAACGTTGCTATTCGATTAAATAATTTGCTGGTTGATTTTCTGCTTCCGGCCTTGGCCTTGGCAGCCATAGCAGGTTGTTTTGTCTATCGTAATCGTTTCTGGTTTTTGTCGCTAAATACGGCGGTAATTCTTGGATTATTAAGTATCGTCAAAGTAAGTGGACTTTTCTTTGTCGCTCTCGTTTTAGTAGTTTATGTGGTTTGTATTGTGCGTTTACTTGTTCGTAAAAGAGCACGTTTAAAAGCACTAGTGCTGCTCATAATGACCTTGCTAGTCAGCTGTCTTCCTTTTGTTATTTGGCAAAAGCATGTGACGGATAATTTCCCAAATGCCTCAAGTGCCAAGCATGCGGTGTCCATGTCAGAACTTGGTCAGGTATTGACTGGAAATCTGTCAGGCGTCCCACAAAAAATTATCACTCTTTTTGTCAAATCGGTGTTTACGTTTGACAGTTTGGCAAGCAATGGAATTTTGATAATCAATCTGATTATGCTGATTGCCTTTATTGTGATTGGCATTCGTTTGAAATATAAGAAATTTGTCTTGTTGACTTGGGGATTTGTTGATATTTCGATTGTGACTTACTATATTGGCATTTTACTCATGTATCTGACAGCAATGCCGACTGATGAAGCGTTAGAATTAGCAGGATTTGAGCGCTATGCTTCGAGCATCGTTATCTTTGCTGTTGGTTGTTTGACCATGGCTTTAGCATGGGTAATGGACAAGTGTCTGTATGAAAAAATCATTAGTAAACGTAATGCTAGGTCTTACAAGAGCTTATTTAATAAACACTTGTACCAATACGCGAGCCTTGTTTTGACAGTTTATGCCATTGGAATGTTCTTGTCAGAAAATAATAGCATTGTTTACAATAACAATCAGGAAACAAACGAGGTCGCAAAAGAAATTCGTCAGTTTACTGGAAGTCAGAGTAATTCGTCAACGGATAGAATTTTGGTTGTAACAGCAGATAAGGAGAATGTAGATAATTATTTTGCCCAATATGCTAGTCGTTATTATCTGTGGGATGTCAATGTTGATGCCAGAGAAAATTTTGTGTCGGTTGACCAAAAATTTTTAGATTTAATGGCATCATACAGCGACAGCGCAACAAGTTATTACCTCAGCAATAAAAATATCGATACTAGAGATGATTCCAATTTAACAGACGATGACTTTATTGCACTCTTAAAAACGTATGACGAAGTCTTGATTTTAGATGAGCATTATACGTTTAATGCCTTGACGAAAAAACTATTTGGTCGGACATATTCCCCAGGATTGTATAAAGTATCAGATATTCTTGCTGGAAAAGGGTAAGTTTTCATATTGTCCAAACTCACTGATTCAACTGATGACCTACAGATTTTTCAATTTTCCGGTGAACCAATGACTGCACCAAACGTAAACAATTTTAGAAAATCATTAAAAAAACGTTTACCTGAGCATTTAAATTTAATTCGAAATCATGATTTTCGACATTCACATGCAGCATTCTTGATAAGTCAGGGATTAAGAAAAGGTGAGGGGAAAGACTTTATCTTCTTTACATTGATGAAACGACTTGGACATAGTTCTATCAACACAACAATTAATGTTTATTCACATTTATTTCCATCTCAACAGAAGGAAGTTGCTAACGCTTTTGACGATTTTTAAAAAAAAGTGGGCAGTAAAATTTAACAAACAGGGGCTAAAACCTTGATATGAAAGGAATCTAGAAAATATTATGATGAACATGCAAAACTTGTTCCAAGAATTTTTTAGGCTTGTTATCATCATAAATACTGATTTTAAGGGATTTAACTACTAGTAAACTTAACAACTTTTATATATTTTACACTATATAGGACAGTAAATGGACAGTGACAGCATAATTGAAGAGTGAACAAAAAGAGGTATAAAAATACCTCTTTTTTGCATAACTATCTATTTTTAGAACTTAGTGAAACAATATTGTCTACCCTTCCATAAAATAGAAAATCTACTCAAAGCTAAAACTTTTTTCACCCAACTTAACCTTAAAATATTTGAACCTCGTATCTGAATCTGGAATCGAGAATTCAAAACTTTCTTTAGTTCCATTTTCCCATCCATATCTTGTGTTAAACCGAAAACCAGAATAAACTTTATCATTTTCATCATAAAAATTAATTGCAACGTCTATGTACGTGATTTCATGACCTGTAGTATTTTCAAAATCCCCTATGTAGCGCTTCTCTTTTCCCGATACACCTGTGACATCTTCAACTCCGAAGTTTTTGGGATCAAAAGTATCTACTAATATTCCGTAAACTCTATTAAATTCTTTCACAGCTTTACCAGATTTCAATATACTATCTAGAATGTTTTTATCCTGAACAGGAATTTCAACTATTGAGTTAATATCTAGAAGCAATTCAAAACGTTTATTTTGGTATTGATTCCATTCACTTACAAAAGTACTATCCACAAAATTTTGATTTTCTATAGATTTTCTTTCATTCTTTTGAACGTTAATATATTTATTAGCTAATCTCTTTAACTTAGGATTTTTAAACTTCCTATTTTTATACTGTTCAATTTCAATTAATTCATAATCTATATAGGATTTATAGTCTTCAATTTCCTGTTCATCATCATCCTTTTGGGCAGTAACTTTCCAACGTTCATCTAATCCTGTTGCCAATGAAGTTATGAATTCCCTATCATAAGTCTTATTGCTGTTATGGATTGATTTAAATATAGATATTAACAAAAGTATTAGTAATACAGCTATTAAGGATACCCTTAGTAGTTTTTTTAGCAAAGTCCATCCTCCATCTCTATCATTCTATTTATTGTATCTGGCTCTATTTTAAAGACTGAGACTTTGTGTGCTCAGCCATTCCATAGTTACCTAATCACCCTTGTTTTCTTCTTGAATCTCTTTAATATCTTCAATTTCTTCATCCAATCTCTTATCAAAATCAGACTTATTTTTGTATGGATATGAGTAGGTACGCCAAGTGTACCATTTTAGCCCTTCTTCACCCTTATAGTACCACTCGATTTTGGTTGGTAAGAATTCTTTGTTGTAGGTAATACGAACTTTGGTGAATTGATTTTTTTCTCGATATTTGTATTGTAACTCAAATTCAGGAGGATATTTTTCTTTTAGCAACTTTTTATTAACCAAAGATTCTGGTGAACACGTGATTTGGTAATTATTCTTTTTGATTTCTTCAGGAGTAACTTTTATATTCATTATCATAGACGAAATCTCTTCATTCAAAGCAGTACGATAATACTCCTTCATCCCATAGGTTCCTTTTCCACCATATAGAATGCCATTCTTTATAGCTGAAGAATTTGTAAAATATAACTCTCGATCTTTTAGATCAAATCCTGCTCCCGCATTGTCTCCTTGATCTAAATCATCTTGGTTTTGAATAAAAACAAATCGCTGTTTCTGTAAGATAGCATAAGTATCCGTTTGGGTCTGACAGAAAGAATAAACGAAATATACAAGGGCAGCACCTACCGCAAGTACAATAAAGAAAAGCTTATAACGCCATTTTCTCATACAGCCTCCTTAAAGTTTTTCCATATCTCCTTAACTGAAAATTTAATTAATTACACCTATCTTATTTTTGAATCACTTTAATGGTCAATGTATTATCCATTTTCCTTCTCCAGCTCGTACTCCTCTTTAATATCTTTGATCAGTTGAATCTCTTCGTCTAATTTCTTATTGAATTCAACTTCGGTCTTATATGGATAGGAAAAATTACTCCAGGTATACCATTTTAGCCCCTCATCACCTTTAAAATACCATTCAAGTTTGATCGGTAAAAAATCTTGATTATAGGTGATCCGAACTTTGGAAAATTGGTCAGTTTTATCTAAAACTCTAGCCTCAAATTCAGGTGTTTTTTCTTCTTTCACTAGTGATTTAGTAATTAGAGATTTAGGATCTTGCTCAATGATATAGTTTGATTTCTCGATCTCATCTTTTGAAACCTTTAAATTCAGAATTGCGGAGGTAACTTCCTCATAAAGAATACCGTTATAACTATCAGACGAAGAAACGTATGGAAATTCTCCAAATTTTTTCCCATTCTTTACCGCTGCTTGAGTAGAATTATAATAATTCTTATTTTTCAAATCAATTCCCATCTCAAAGTTATGATTATATTAATCTTTGTCAATAGATTCATCCAAAACAATAAACCGTTGTTGTTCTAATATCGATTTTGAATCTTCTTGAATCTTACCTCTTTGTAAAGCTATAAAAATAGCAGCAATATTGTTTCCTTGATTACTATCACGATTGGAAATACCTTTTAAGTGACAACGCAAGTATAGATACTTTTTTCTACCAAATTTTATTTAGGTTTATTTTTTGTTTTTAGTTCATTTTATCTTCTTCAAAGTGACCAACACCGCCTTCAACAACAAATATACAAGTTACATCAATACTTTCCCCTTCTTTACCATAATAATTACCACGTATTTCATAGATTCCATCAGAAAATGAGCCTTTGGGCAAAGATAAGAGTTTTGTTTTAAAATAATCGATATGCTCTCTCGAAAATGACCCGCTAGCGTTAGGATCCAGAGAAGCAAAAATACAATCCAAATGAAGACTCACTGCTTTACTCTTCATTAAATTTTTAGGTCTAATATTATAAAAGCCAGCCGCTTCAAAGTCTCCATTATCACGATTCCTAACTGCCTGTGAAAGAATCGTTGCGTAGATTTTTTCCCTAGATACTGGCTCAAATTTATAACTATAATCAAACGTCACTTGTCTATCAAATAGTTTATTAATTTTATTGGCAACGTCTTTTTTGATTTTATCTTCTTCTCGTTGAAAACCTGGTCTCATTTTATAAACATCTAACAAGAAGCTAAATTCGTTAAATTTAACAGTATCAAGCAAGTCTTTTTCTTTGTCATTGAGCAATGCTTCGATCTTTGTAGATAACGGAGGATAAAAATCTGAAATATGCTCACCATTAGATTCCCGTATATCTGCTCTAAGATTCTTATCTAAAAAATTTCCATCAGAAAATCTCTCAGTATAATTCACTTCGACAACAGTACCGTGAAATGCTTCAATTTCTTTATATGTCCCAATTACTTTTACATTACCTTTAAGACCAAGTGATTTAAATCCTTGTACGACATTATTACTCCACTGATGCCCTTTTCCACAAAAAGTTACTACTACAAAGAAAATTAAACTCACAATGGCAACTATTCCAATAATTGTATATCTTTTCGACTTCATGTCACTGTTGCCTCCCACTATATTAATTTATTTTTTAAGGCCCCCATTCCATAACTCGAACTCTTCTAAAATCATTATACTATATACAGACATTTTTCACTCATCTTCTTCAAATGAAACATGTCACCAGATTAATAGGAACTGACTATCAAAAGTGAAATTTAAGTAAAACATCCTAGTCCCACATCCTTAGAATTTTCAATTCTACTACTTTTTTATTTCGGAAGAACTAGCACCTATCCTCTAACCGTAAAAAAACACTTTGCAAACTGCAAAGCGTTTTCGTTTATACTTTTAACTAGCGTAACTATATAGACTTCACAAGCATAATCAATCTTACAAAATGCTTCTATGCTTCTTTTTCTCTAGTTAAACCTACTTTGATAAATCAAATTAAACAACCACTGAAGATTGATTAATGGTTTTGGTTGAGCATCAATCACAGGTTGAACAGTTTCTCTAATTTCTTTTTGGACTTTTCGTTGATTATATTTAATAGTATGATAACGTTTGTCAAAAGCATGTTGGACAGAAAAATTACGATTAAGAAGATACCTATCATTTGATTCGGAATGAAAAAATAGAGTATCACCTGTAAGATCTAATACAGACGTTTTAGTTCCTTTTTCTCTAGTTATAGAATACGACCCATCATCATCATAGCTAATACCATCTATTTCCGGTGTATAGGCCCAACCCATATTCTCCATCAGAATAATGATGTCTGGTTCTGTTCCCGCCTTATGAGGGATGTGCTGAGCATAATAAACAGAGTTAAATTTTAAATTAATAAAGGTAAATAGGCTCATTCCTAAGACTGTATACAGCCCTATAATTAGTCCTACAAAAATCCCTAAAATATTCCTTTTTTGCATTGTCATCTTCTCTTTCTTTTTCTATCTCCAATCAAATGTTGAATGGATTGACAATAAACCATTGTACACTATTTTTAACAAGTCTCATAATTTAAGGATTGGTGGCTTTGTAACTGATCTAACATTTTTATGAACAAGAAAAAATCAAGTCTTAACAAATTCCTCCAATACTTCTCCTCACTTTGTTAATCAAGCTAAACATGGTATAATAGTTAAGATTTTTATACTACTTATTTCTGGGCAGAAGTGGGCAGTAAAATTTAAGAAACAAGGGCTAAACCCTTGGTATGAAAGGAATCTAGAAAATATTATGATGAACATGCAAAACATGATGAAGCAAGCTCAAAAGCTTCAGAAACAAATGGAAAAAAGCCAAGCTGAGTTGGCTGCTACAACCTTCACTGGAAAATCAGCACAAGACTTGGTAGTTGCTGAATTAACCGGTGACAAAAAAGTAGTTAACATCACTTTCGCTGATGCTGTCGTAGATCCTGATGATGTGGAAACACTCCAAGATATGACTGTTCAAGCACTTAACAATGCTCTTGAACAAATTGACGAAGCGACTAAAAAATCAATGGGTGCCTTTGCAGGTAAATTGCCATTCTAAAAAACTAAAAGGAATCTCACGGTTCCTTTTTCTATATACTCATCTAGCAACTCAGTCATAACCTACAAAAGACTTGGACAAGAAGTCCAAGTCTTTTTGTGTTAGTCATATAATAATTTTATTCTTCAACCAAAGCAAGACCTGACTGTGCGTCTTCTTCGTTTGCCAATTTATAGCGATTCTTTTGACCTAAGTAGATACTCGCTGAATCCAATGAACTTTCTAAAGTAGGGTAATTCACATCCTCATTCGCTGTTTGGGAAGGTACAGGTCCTGAGATTAATAGTTCATCATCATTCTTGACATAAATCTGGTATTCTCCAACCTCGCTAGTTTGAGCTAAAATCTCATTCAACAAGTCTGGGTCAAGCGTTTGAGCGACGCCATCAACCCCTTGATTAGAGTCCTGCTTATGCTCCGACGAATCCACTACCTCGGTGATAACGATGTAGTCGGGAGTTTCCTCATCTGTAGTCTTATATTCTTCAGTTTCTGGCTGTTTTTGTCCAGGTGTTTCTTGCTTCTTCGTATCCTGAGCTTGTCCATCATGATTCTTCAAGTCCTCATCACTAACGGTTTGAACCTTAGCCTGATTGGCATCAAAATCAATTTTTGGAGATTCTTTAACATCAGCCGAGGCCCCACTAGTACCCATGAATAGAGCCAGAGTCCCCAAAGTAGCAATCAAGCTGATTATTGCTTTGCCGATAAAACCATTATCTTTGTTCTTAATCATATATCCCTCACTATTTATTTGGTTAGCTCTAACTGGCTAACAAGGCGTCCTATTTACTGCTGTAGGAGGTAAAAGGTTGGTTGAGCTGTTTGACCAACCCTTCACCCAGATAACAATCTTAGCATGCAACCCCCTTGATTTCAAGCGTTTCTTTAATTTTTAAGCATTTTAAATAAATGACAACTTCATGTCTTAAAATTGATGCTAATCTATTATCAGATTAGCTTTTTAACGTTATGCAAATGGTAATTTCTTTAAGTAGTACTTAGGGAAATAATAGTTGTTTTTTAGACAAATTCTTCAGAAAGCACTTTTGCTGACTTATCTCCAAAAAAATTTTATCGGATAAGAAAATTTTGTCAAAACACTTTAAATGTAACTATAAAAAAGAATTCTTGAGACAGGAAGTCGAATTCTAAATATCCTAAAATAAGATTAGGAACTAGAATTTCTCTATTAGTCAAAAAATGCCACAACAAAAGGATTTAAGGGTAACTTTATGGAATATTCCATAATAAATAACTAATTCTAAAGATGCACATCTCTCATTTAGATATATATTTTTAAGCTGTTTACAACTTCTTTAAAAATAACCAACACACAAAAAATCATTACGAAAAGCCCGCTATTTCCCCATAAATAACTTTACCCATATAGAAAATCTATCCTCTAAATTCAAAAAAATGTCCGTATTCTGGATACGTCATTGCTAGAAACTATGAAAAAACTCTTTATCTATCATCAACTTTGACGGAAAACTAGATCTCCTTTGGCACCCCCTATGATGAAGTATTTACCGACCTAAACTCTCCGATAATTATGGAAATTGAAAAAAATAGTATATCCACTCCGTAAAAGACTGAAAATAACCTAACTTTATAACTATTTCACCAAATCTTCACCTCACTCAAAGCTCATTTGAAATAGTATTTTCTCATATGTAAGCGCTTCGTCCACATTTCTGTCACATGTAAGAAGAACTTCTCCACTTTTAAACCTTTTTTTCCCTCAAAACCTAGATATTCCAAGGAAAATCCGTTACAATAGAGTACGGAAAGATAGGTAATTATCAGCATCATTATTTTCGTATGAAAGGGAAATTCATGGCTTATATTCAAATGAAGCATAGCTATAAACGCTATAAAACCGGTGATCTGGAAATTATCGCAAACAACGACGTAAGCTTTGATATCGAAAAAGGGGAGCTTGTCGTTATTCTTGGTGCCTCTGGCGCTGGGAAATCAACTGTTCTTAACATCTTGGGTGGTATGGACACCAATGACGAAGGCCGCGTCATTATTGATGGTAAGGATATCTCTGAATACACAGCCAAAGAACTTACAACCTATCGTCGTGAGGACGTTGGCTTTGTGTTCCAATTTTACAACTTAGTTTCTAACCTTACGGCCAGGGAAAACGTCGAACTAGCATCTGAAATCGTTCCAAACGCTAAAGATGCTACTCAAACACTCGTCGAAGTCGGTTTGGGAGACCGCTTAGACAACTTCCCATCACAACTATCTGGTGGGGAACAACAACGTGTCGCTATTGCACGCGCCGTTGCCAAAAATCCAAAGATTCTTCTTTGTGATGAACCAACGGGGGCTTTGGATTATCAAACAGGGAAACAAATCCTGACCCTCCTTCAAGAAATGGCTCGCAAACAGGGAACAACTGTTATTATCGTGACCCATAATGCTTCTCTAGCTCCAATTGCCGATCGTGTCATTCGAATGCACGATGCCAAGATTAAGAGTGTGGAACTTAATCCTAATCCACAAAAAATCGAGGACTTGGAATACTAGAAAGGAGCAACGTCATGAAAAAAACAACTTATTGGAAAGATGTTTGGCGAACCTTTGTAGCTTCTAAAGGGCGTATGCTCTCTATTGCCTTACTTATGGCACTGGGATCCTTTGCCTTGATTGGTCTTAAAGTAACTTCTCCTAATATGAAGAAAACTGGGGAACACTTCTTCAAGACGCATCAAACAGCTGACTTGAGCTTAATCAGTACTTACAGTATCAACCAAACCGATCAGAACCTTCTCAATACAATTAAAAAGAAGAATGTAGACATCGAGTATGGTTATTTCAAAGATGCTGTCGTCAAGGGGACGAATACGGCATTTCGTATCTTCTCTAAACCTAAGAAAATCTCCACTTACGACCTTATTGAGGGGAAACTTCCTACCAAGGACGGGGAAATCGCTCTTTCCTCAACTTATAAAGAAGAATATAGCGTCGGAGATAAGATTAACTTTTCTGAGCCAGTAGATAGCTCAGGGCAAAAACAGTTAAAGGAACAAACATATACCATTACTGGTTTTGTTAATTCCTCTGAACTTCTCTCTAGGAACCGTCTTGGTAATGCCAGCGCTGGTACGGGGAAACTAGATGGCTACGCCATTGTTCCAGAGACGGACTTCACCTCTAATGATTACATGATTGCCCGCATCCGCTACAAGGATTTGGAAAATGTCAGTCCTTTTAGTGAGGAATACGCAAATAAGATTTCTGAACGAAAGGCTGAACTTAAGAAACTCTTTAAAGATGAACCTGAGAAACGCCTAACTGAGATCAAGTCTCAGTCTCAAGCTCAAATTACTCAAGCTAAACAAGAACTTGAAACAGCCCTCGCACAGACCCAGCAAATGGCTACAAGCAACGCTGCTGAAGCTGCTAGTGTCAAAGAAGCTACTACCAAGATTGAAGCCAAGCAAAAAGAACTCGAAGAAAGTCAAGCAATGGTTGATAATTTACCAGCGCCTAGCTATCAATTCTACTCACGTCGAGAGATTCCGGGTTCCGAGGGATATGTTGCTTATGAAAGTAATATTAACATCATTCACGATGTGAGTAACATCTTCCCTGTCGCTCTCTACTTTATGGCAGCTTTGGTTACCTTTGTAACCATGGGACGCTTTGTTGAAGAAGAACGTGGTAAGGCTGGTATTTTCAACGCCCTAGGTTACAGTAATTCGCGAATTATCCATAAATTCGTCATTTATGGTTTGATAACGAGTATTACTGGTACAACCGCAGGTGTTATTACCGGTCATACACTACTTCCGATTCTAATTCACAACACTTATAAGAGCGATTTGCAGCTTCCTGCTTTTGAATTGCACTTCTACTTAGGACTTACCCTTGTGGCCTTCCTTTTAGGTCTCTTATCTGCTGTGCTACCTGCCTTTGTGGTTGCCAAGAAAGAGCTCTGGGAAAAACCTTCCCAACTCCTCCTTCCAAAACCACCTCGAGCAGGAGCTAAGATTGTCCTAGAGCGCATCACACCGCTTTGGAAACGTCTCAGCTTTACGGAAAAAGTTACCATGCGTAATATTTTCCGCTATAAGCAACGGATGTTTATGACCCTCTTTGGTGTCGCAGGTTCTATTGCACTTCTCTTCGCAGGTTTAGGAATTCGATCTTCTGTATCTAACCTTAACCAGCAACAGTTTGAAGACATCATTCACTATGATATGATTGTTGCCAAGCAACCAAATGCGTCAAGTGCTCTGGATGAGGAACTCACTAAACTCCTCGATAGCAAAGACGTCAAAGAATACTTGAATGTCCATTTTGAAACCTTACAAAAAATTGCCGGTACCAATAAGGACACCCAAGAAATCTCAACTCTTGTCTTTAACGACCGTGACGAAAAACTCATTGACAGTTACGTTAGCTTACATGACCGAGACCGCAATAAGACTCTCAAGCTATCTAATGACGGAGCAATTATCTCTGAAAAAATGGCAAAACTTCTAAACCTCAAGGTCGGAGATACCATTACTGTGCAAAACAGTCAGGATGAATCTGTCAAGATTAAGATAGCTGGTATCACTGAAATGTACATGGGGCATTTCCTCTTTATGAATGCTAGCTACTACCAAAAAGCTTTTGGGACACCTTCAGTGAATAATGCCAACCTTGTTACTCTCGCTGAACCAACTAAGCAAAATGTTGAAAATATGGCAGCCAAATTCATCAACTTGCCAAATGTTTACGGTGTTGTTCAAAACAACAACCTTAAACTGCAAATCAGCACTATGGTCAATTCATTGACACAGGTTATTGGTATTTTGATTACGGTTTCCATTCTCCTTGCTGTGGTTGTTCTCTATAACCTAACTAACATCAACGTTTCAGAACGTATCCACGAACTTTCAACCGTTAAGGTTCTTGGTTTCTACAATAATGAAGTATCCCTCTACATCTATCGTGAAACTATTTACCTGTCTATCATCGGTATCTTCGTAGGGTTTGGTCTTGGACAAGCACTCCACCAATATATGGTAAGCATCATTCCGCCAGATCGTATCATGTTTGATCCATCCATCGGTTTGGCTACCTACCTTCTACCAGCTGTTCTTATCGGCTTCATTCTTATTATCCTTGGCTTCGTTGTTAATAACCGCCTAGCCAAGCTTAATATGCTCGAAGCTCTAAGTTCAGTTGAATAAGCTAAAAACGCCTGAGAAGTAATTCTCAAGCGTTTTTTTATATTCGATAAATTTATTTCGTTTTAGTCTTAGCCAACTCCAAACAGTAGGTCTTTACATGACAATGAGGACAAGTCAGTTTACGAGTCCTTGGTGTATGTCCGGCAATGGCAAATTCTTTAAAACTTGGATCAAAGGTCCTATGACAATTAGGACAAAGGTATTCAAACTGCTTTCTATAGTGAAACATCACTAAATTCACTACTATAATATAAGCAGGACAGACAACAAACAAACCTCTAGGATCCTTAAAATAATAAATGACTATCAGTAGGGCTATGATATAAAGAAGACTCGCTAGACTGATGCTCCCAAATATTCTCAACTGCAAATGACGCCATGATTTTTGATTTTCCATAAGACGTGAAATGTCTGACAAATCTTCCAGCGAAAGTTGACGCCGTTTAGCAGTAGCTTTTTGCAAGTGATGGGCACGTTTTAGTTTGACCTCTATTTCCTTCGAAGACTTTTCCAAACTCTCGATTTGGTCTGTCAACAAAAGCTCTAAAACCTGTTCCCTATTTTCCTCTTGCAAAAGTTTTTTGATTTGATTAATTGAGAAATCCAAATCTCTTAAGAAACAAATGACTTGCAGGCGTTCCAAGTCTGATTCGTGATAGATTCTCCGGCCACCTTCTGTGACTTCAGATGGCGTCAAGATACCTCTTTGATCATAGTACTGGACAGTCCTAACTGACACTTCTGCTGCTTTAGCCAACTCTCCTGTTGAAAACTGCGACATCTCAGTCACCTCCTTTTAAGATTTTCTATCAAAGGAGGTCCTCCACCACCTTTGATATCTAGATTCTACCTTATAACGCAAGGTAATATGCAAGCCCTAACCCTAGAAGATTTTCTTTTCTTACAGAAAAAGTTAGCTATCACTCTTTACACCCTTTACAGCTTCTGTAAAGCTTTAGTCGAAAAGGCCACCCAAACCTAAGGCAGCAAAAGGATTGTTACTGACTTCTTCCTGTTGCTCCAAAAGTTTGGCATTCTCATCTAATTCGAGAAACTTTTCGTAAATTTGAGCGGTCATCCGAGCATCCTCCAAACTGTTATGACCATGTCCCTTAATTCCAAAGAAATCTGCCACACTAGTCAACTTAAGATTGACAATACCATTCAAATCAGAAGCACGACGGTCAAAAGCCTCATCAAAAACATCTAAAGCATATTGCTCTTCCAAGTCTAAACCATTTTCAGCTAGAATAGGCAAATCTGATTTAAGTGCATTGTATCCGATAAGTGGTGCATTACCAACAAATGCCTTAAACTCTGCCAAAACCGACTCTAACTTTGGTGCCTTGGCAATCTTATCTGCTGTAATCCCCGTCAAACCATTGATAAAGGACTGCAAAGGAACATCCGAGTAGACAAAAGAATCAAACTGGTCCACTTCCTTATGCTGGTCCATCTTAACCGCCGACACTTGGATGATATGGCTAACGCCATCCACCGTATTAAACTCCAAATCAAAGGCAATATATGTTTCTAAATTTTCCATCTTAATCTCCTACAATAGTTAAAGCTGAGACTGAGTCTCAGCTTCTTTTTTATTTCCCAAATAGACGTCCAAAGAAACCTTTTTTTGCAGCTTCTTCTTGTTTAATCTGGATTTCTTCCACTTGGGCTTTGGCTTCGTCAACCTCTACCTTAGCCTCATCAAGCTCCAGTTTAAGCTCTTCTTTGTCCTTCATAGCAGTCAAGGTCAATTGTTGCTGTTGATCGATTTGCTTGTCTTTTTCAGCAATTTGCACGTCTTTGACACGCAATTGATCATCCATGTTAGACAACTGCTCGTCCTTAGCCTTCAACTGGGCATAGAGACGGGCAATCTCAGAGTTTTTCTCGTCTACAAGAATCTCCAACAACTCACGTTGTTTTGTTTCTTCATCGATTGGCTCATCGTCAAAGATGGTTTTCTTGTAAATTTCCTCCAACTTAATCAAGCCACTGCGTTTAACGACAGTAACCCCTTTAGCGTTTTTTTCTAGATCTTCTTCTGGAAGTTGTTTGACACGATTATTGACTGCTTGACGACTAACACCAAGGATTTCAGCAATCTCGCTGACTGTCTTTTCAATACTCATAATAGCCTCATTTTCTCTTGAAATGTCTTACTATGAGAATATCACAATCACTCCTTTCTGTCAATTTGACTAGTTATTCTGGATATCTGAAGGACTTTTTTTCCTTTCACTCTTCAAACAATTTACTTGATAGGAAGCTAAGCTTTTGGTAAACTACGTGTGGGTATAAATGTATATAGAAGGAAAGTCTTTGACTTAAACAATCGGTACTTCCAAATTGGGTTTGGTCGGTATCAGATCTGTTGTATCTAGGAATGGTGGGAACAATTCCACAAGGTTTGGGATTTTCATTCTTGCTCCAATTTTTGATGGTATTCGAGCAACCTTGGTTGCAAAACGACTTGATATTGAAGCATAAATCACATTATCTTCAACGGTTTGACTGTTGGAGTTTTTTTATTGTTACTTTACTCGCTTACTAAAGCCTCATATTGCCATCCGAGATTGAAAAAAGCCCTAAATTATGCCATAATAAACAAAAGCAAAATAGAAAGAATGAGTCCTATGAAAAACTTCCGTGATGATATTAAGGTCAATGATTTGGCCCAGCCCTTCTTAGAGCCAATCGTCGAACAAATGACCACTGTATTCGATCCTGAGATTGAGCTAGACATTTACAACCTTGGTTTGATTTATGAAATCACTGTCGATGAAAATGGCCACTGCTACTTCCTTATGACCTTTACTGATACTGGTTGTGGCTGTGAAGAGACTATGCCTTATGAAATCGCTGAAAAGCTAAAATCCATTGACGGTATTAACTCTGTCAAGGTGGAAACCACTTATTCACCAGTCTGGAAGATGACACGCATCAGCCGTTATGGACGTATCGCTCTTGGTATCTCACCTCGAGGCGGAAAATAAAAGGAACACCGGTTGGACATTTCCAACCGGTGTTTTACTAGAGTAACAACAGACAAACCATTACTTGTCATCATACTGCCAACAACTGTCTCAGGATTTAATATCAAAAAATCACATCGAACAAATGTCCGGTGTGATTTTGTTTTATATCATATCATTAGGCTTTACCTGATTTATCCATGTTCCAGAAGTCGGTAACGGCACCACGAGATGCTGATGAAACGATGTGAGCATACTTACCGAGGACACCACGGCTATAAAGTGGTGGCAACTCAGTTTCGGCTTTACGTTTCGCCAACTCTTCGTCTGAAACGTGCATCGTAATTTCTTTGGTATCTTGGTCAACTGTAACCATATCACCTGTACGGAGGTAGGCAATAGGTCCACCAACCTGAGCTTCAGGAGCAATGTGACCAACAACGAGTCCGTAAGTACCACCTGAGAAACGTCCATCTGTCAAGAGGGCAACCTTGTCCCCTTGACCTTTACCAACGATCATTGAAGACAATGACAACATTTCTGGCATACCAGGACCACCCTTAGGACCTACAAAACGTACAACAACTACGTCGCCATCAACGATTTCGTCCGAAAGAACTGCCTCGATGGCATCTTCTTCTGAGTCAAATACTTTAGCAGGACCAGTGATGTTACGAACTTTAACCCCTGATACTTTGGCAACCGCACCTTCTGGAGCCAAGTTACCTTTCAAGATAATCAATGGACCATCAGCACGTTTAGGATTTTCAAGCGGCATGATGACTTTTTGACCTGGTGTCAAATCATCGAAGGCCTCCAAGTTTTCTGCAACAGTCTTACCAGTACATGTGATACGATCACCGTGAAGGAAACCATTCTTAAGAAGGTATTTCATAACGGCTGGTACACCACCAACATTGTAAAGATCTTGGAAGACATATTGACCTGAAGGTTTCAAGTCAGCCAAGTGAGGCACACGCTCTTGGAAATCGTTGAAATCTTCAAGTGTCAAATCAACGTTAGCTGCATGAGCAATAGCGAGCAAGTGAAGTGTCGCATTTGTTGAACCACCAAGTGCCATTGTGACAGTGATGGCATCTTCAAAGGCTTCACGTGTCAAGATATCTGATGGCTTAAGACCTAGTTCAAGCATCTTAACAACTGCACGACCTGCTTCTTCGATATCTGCTTTCTTCTCAGCTGATTCTGCAGGGTGAGATGATGATCCTGGAAGGCTCATCCCCATTACTTCGATTGCTGTCGCCATTGTGTTGGCAGTATACATACCACCACAACCACCAGGGCCAGGGCAGGCATTACATTCAAGATCTTTAACCTCTTCTGCGGTCATATCACCGTGGTTCCATTTACCGATACCTTCGAAAACAGAAACCAAGTCGATATCCTTACCGTTAAGGTTACCTGGTGCAATGGTACCACCATAGGCAAAAATCGCTGGAATATCCATGTTAGCAATGGCAATCATAGAACCAGGCATGTTCTTATCACAACCACCAATAGCAACAAAGGCATCGACGTTGTGACCACCCATAGCTGCTTCGATTGAGTCAGCGATGATATCACGAGATGTCAATGAGAAACGCATCCCTGGTGTCCCCATGGCAATACCATCAGCAACAGTAATCGTACCAAATTGAACTGGCCAAGCACCCGCGTCTTTAACACCTTCTTTGGCAATTTGACCAAAACCGTGCAAGTGGATATTACATGGTGTGTTCTCAGCCCAAGTTGAGATAACCCCAACAATAGGCTTTTCAAAACTATCATCCGTCATCCCAGTCGCACGAAGCATGGCACGGTTAGGTGATTTAACCATGCTATCGTAGACAGATGAACGGTGTTTCATGTTATTTTCAGACACGATATTTTCCTCCATAGTTAATAACTATTCTAATTTAAACTTCTACTCCTATTCTAACATAAATTATCTAAAAAAACTGACCATTTACAAACTATTCTCCCTTTTTAAATTATGCTAAAATAAAGGCATGAAACATTTTGATACTATCGTTATTGGTGGGGGGCCTGCTGGCATGATGGCGACTATTGCCTCAGCCTTCTATGGCCAACAAACCCTTCTAATTGAAAAAAATAAACGTCTCGGAAAGAAGCTGGCTGGTACTGGTGGTGGACGTTGTAATGTTACTAACAACGGGACTTTAGACGATCTTCTAGCAGGTATTCCAGGTAATGGCCGTTTCCTCTATAGCGTCTTTTCACAATTTGATAACCACGATATCATTGCTTTTTTCGAGGACAATGGTGTCAAACTAAAGGTTGAGGATCACGGACGTGTCTTCCCTAAGACAGATAAATCACGGACCATCATCCAAGCTCTGGAAAATAAGATTCAGGAACTTGGTGCTAGCATCCTCACCAATACAGAAGTTGTCTCCGTCAAAAAGGTTGATGAGCAATTCCAAGTTAAGTCTTCGGACCAGACTTTTACCAGTGATAAACTCATCGTCACAACTGGAGGAAAATCTTATCCATCGACTGGTTCAACTGGTTTTGGACATGATATTGCCCGTCATTTTAAGCTCCAAGTCACTGATCTTGAAGCTGCGGAAAGTCCACTCCTAACCGACTTCCCCCACAAGGCCTTACAAGGAATTTCTCTTGATGATGTCACTCTGTCCTATGACAAGCACAAGATTACCCATGACCTTCTTTTCACACATTTTGGTCTATCTGGTCCGGCTGCCCTACGTTTATCTAGCTTTGTCAAGGGTGGTGAGATAGCTCATCTGGACTTTCTTCCCAACCAAAGCCAAGAAAATCTTAAGGCTTACTTTGAGGAAAATCGCGAGAAATCTGTCAAAAACACCCTCAAAGCTCTTGTACCTGAGCGTGTAGCTGAGTTCCTAGCAGAAGACAAGGCTGATAGCAAGGTTAAACAACTGCATCCCAAAGACTTGGAAAACATTATCAGTCAGCTTAAGGGCATGGAAATTCCAATCACAGGTAAAATGTCACTTGCCAAATCCTTTGTGACTAAAGGTGGCGTTGACCTTAAGGAAATTAATCCCAAGACTCTAGAAAGTAAAAAAGTCCCTCACCTACACTTTGCAGGAGAGGTCCTTGACATCAATGCCCATACTGGTGGCTTTAACATTACTAGCGCCCTCTGTACCGGTTGGGTAGCAGGGATTCAGAGCCCTTGGGACTAAGGATTAAGTCCTCCTATCATAAAAAGCTGTTAAAACCATCTTCTTTTTAATTACTATACCTAAAAAGTGTCCCTTCTAAAACGGAAGGGACACTTTGTCTATTTCTCAAAGGAGAGGAGGGGATTCGAACCCCCGAGCCCCGTTAAGGACTACACGCTTTCCAAGCGTGCGCACTCGGCCTCTATGCGACCTCTCCACATCAAACGATTAGCCATCAATAGGCTAATCGTTATTTTTAATCAAGTTTTCAATAATTAATCTTTAAACTGAGCCTCTACTCGGTAGATGACCTGACCTTTTTCTGAGAACTTACGCTCGTACTCAGTCATGACATTGCCCTCATAATCACTTGCATGAAGGTCCAACCAAACTTTGTTGAGAACCATTCCATACTGTGAAAAGCTCGCCAAACTGTATTCGAAAAGTCCACGATTGTCTGTTTTAAAGTGAATCTCTCCATTTTCAGGCAGAATTTGCTTATAAGTATCTAGGAAAGTCTTGTAAGTTAGACGACGTTTCTCATGACGGCTCTTAGGCCATGGATCTGAGAAATTGAGATACATCATATCCACTTCGCCGTCTTCGAAATAGTTGGTCAAGGAAGATCCATCCACACGCAAGAGTTTGACATTTTCAGCACCCGAAGCCAAGACCTTATCCAAGGCATAGCTCAAAACAGACAACTGAATATCAATACCAATGTAGTTGATGTCAGGGTTTTGTTGGGCCATACCAGTAATGAAGGCCCCTTTACCAGATCCTACCTCGATATGGATAGGATTATCATTACCAAAAAGCTCATGCCACTTACCTTTAGCAGCTTCCGGCTCAAGAATAACGTACTGAGGATGGTTAGCTAGGTGTTCCTCTGCACCTTTACGTTTTCTAACTCGCATGTCTACTTTCTAATATCTGTGCAAGGTCTCTCTGAATTTACGAAGTTCATAAATCTCTCGGTTGGCATGTTCCATATCACGACTATCAAAGAATTTTGAAATCTGTGTCAAGTATGAAAATTGCCCATACCAGTAAATCTTGTCCATCACAAGGTCATTGTTCTTATAGCCATAGTATGACAACCACTGAGGCCAATGTGCCAATGGAATGTAATGGCTAAGGATCTGTGCCACATCATACATACGATCTGTTAGACGTACAGAATCCCAATCAACCAAATAAATCAATCCTGAGGTTGTGATGACAAAGTTACTATGACGAGCATCTCCGTGAACAATGGTTGCAATCTCCGCACGAAACTCAGGAAGATGGCGTTTCAAATCTCTAACAACGTCTTGAAGGAAGCCATTTTCACGCAATTGATAAGCGGCATTTTCTTCCCACTCGTGTAGAAGATCAAAAGGATTTTCAATATGATAATCCAACTGCAAGAGTTGATTAACCAAGTGTTTAGAGCGGTGCAAATTACCAAGAATTTGGATAATCTGTTTACTATTCATGTCATGTTTGGTCAAAATACGACCATCAAGCCACTCCTGTGCACTCATCATGTCACCATTTCCCAGACGCTTAGCCCACAAGAGCTGTGGTGCAATCTGTTCCTTGGCAAGAGCTGCCAAGATTGGTGTTGTATTCATCTTCACAAAGACGCGATCTCCGTTTGGATAAGTTCCCATATAGGCCTTACCACTATTTCCTTTGAGAGGAGTCAGGCTCAAATCTTTATCTGTTGATGTCACCTAGGCATCTCCTTTTTCTTTAGTCATTCGTTTCTATTTTAACTTATTTAATAGGTGTTAGTCAATCATCTTCTTAAGCTTGGCCGGTAGGTAAGCAAGGCTCAAAACCAGCATAATTCCAACCAAAATCAGGCTAAACTTAAGATCGAAGAGGCAAATAGCCTGGACCAGAGTCAGCACAAGTACAATCTGAGTAATCAAGCGCTTAAGATTGCTCACCTGCATGTCTTTTCCAACTGGCATAAGGTTAGCCATTCTCTGATAAGCAAAGTGTGATTTTAGTGCTGTGAGCTGGAAGAGCAAGAGGTAGTCAAAAACAACCACAAGCACCATAGCCAGCCATTTTTCAGGAACCAAAAAGATAACTAAAAGCGTTAGGGCAAAAAGGCGTAGGCTAAGGGCAAAGTAATCTCCAGAACGTAAGAAGGCTCTTAGGTAAAGATTATACCAGGTATTTTCCTTGTCTTTCTTTGTACGTTTGAGAATACCATCCAAATAGGCACGACGTTTAACACTCGACGTAATCCCTTTAACATTGGTAAAGAGTGAAAAGAACTTCAAGATCGATTGTTGACGCTTATTTTCTCCTGCAATAGCCTCAGTCCAATTCAGTCCAGACTGCTTATAAAAAGGTTGAGCCTTTTTCTGGAAAATAACATACTTAAGAATAGCCATAGCCACAGCTACAAGGATAACTCCCCAAACTGGAAGCCCTAAGGCTAAAAAGAGAGGAATAACCAAAATAAAAATCAGGGTTTGTACTATTACCCAAAATCTAAAAGCACGCCCTGTTGCCTTCTTAACATGGTCTAGCACCTCTTCTTCCTTAACCAAAAGGTAGTGCTTGTCCGCAGGTTCTAGATAAGTCGCAATATTCCCCCAGAAAGGTAATAACAGACAAAGCACAAGCAAGCCAAGAATGATTGCCCACGGATTTTTTGGAAAATGCTTCAGCAACTGGCTATACTGAACCAAGACAAAACCTAGCAGAAAGAGAAGAACCAAGATAAAATGATCATTAAAAACGTAGCGACTATACTTAGCACAGCGGGCATTGAATCGCTTGCTACGCTCCTTAAATAGCTTAGCTATCATGACAATTCTCCCTTAGTTAACTGCATGTAGATATCGTTAAGACTAGCACTATCGTCGCCAAAAGTCTGACGGAGCTCCTCGAGAGTCCCCTGTGCCAAGACTTGACCGTGATGCAAGATGACAAAACGGTCACACATTTTCTCAGCCGAATCCAAAACGTGAGTAGACATGAGAATCGCCTTGCCCTTAGCTTTTTCCTCAGCTAAAAGCTCAATTAGGTCGGAGATTGCCAAGGGATCCAAACCCAAGAAGGGTTCATCAACAATGAAAAGACTGGGGTTAACAATAAAGGCACAGATAATCATAACCTTCTGCTTCATTCCCTTTGAAAACTGAGTCGGGAACCAATCTAACTTTTCATCTAAGCGAAAGAGTTTGAGGTACTTGTCCGCACGTGCCATCCCCTCAGTCACATCAAGACCATAGGCCATCAACACCGTTTCCAAATGTTCACGAAGCGTCAACTCTTCATAGAGACTTGGCGTTTCAGGAATATAGCCAATCTTCTGACGATAGCTAGCTGGATCTTGTTGAATAGTTAACCCATCAATGGCAATCTGTCCCCCATAAGGTGTTAAGAGACCAATAATCTCGTTAATTGTTGTTGATTTCCCAGCACCATTAAGACCAATGAGACCAACCAATTCACCATCAGCCACCTCAAAAGTCACATCTTTTAGGACGGGAATATTAGCGTAACCACCCGTCACCTTTTCTAATTTAAGCATTATCTTTTCTCTCTTTGGTATGATATAATCTATTATAACAAAAACTCATGGAAAGGTCGTTATTATGGATAATTGTATTTTCTGTAAAATTATATCTGGAGAAATTCCTTCATCAAAAGTCTACGAGGACGACAAGGTTCTAGCCTTCCTCGATATTTCACAAGCTACAAAAGGACATACCTTGGTTATTCCTAAAGAGCACGTTCGTAACATCTTAGAAATGTCTGCTGAGACCGCTGAGACTGTCTTTAGCCGTGTTCCAAAAATTGCTCGTGCGGTGCAAAAAGCAACTGGAGCAATCGGCATGAATATCCTTAATAACAACGAAGAAGTTGCTGGACAAACCGTCTTCCACGCTCATATCCATCTCGTTCCTCGTTACGGTGCAGACGATGGTATCCACATGGGATTTGACGAACACGAACCAGACTTCGCTGCCCTGGCCGACCTTGCTGACAGCATCGCTAAAGAGGTAACAGAATGAAAATCGGACGCTTTCTAGCTCTTGGAACTCTTGCCTACGGTGCCTACTACGCCTATAAACGACGTGAAGACATCAAAGAGGAAATCCTAGACCTCAACCAATCACGAGAAAATATCTCTCACGATCTGGACAATATCAAACGCAACCTTGACATCATCAAGGAACAAAACCTTGTTCTCGCTGACATCAAACAAGACCTCAACTATAAAACACGTGTCTTCAAAAAAGACCTCGAACCCCGACTCAACATCATCCAAGAACGCTTGAAAAAGTATCAGGGTAATGATAAAGAATAAAGGTAAGTAGCCTGTGCTACTTACCTTTTTTATCAATGATGAAAACTTATAAAAAGTTTATGGATAGTGTAATAGTCACTCAATGTTCCTTTTTTTCACAACAGAAAGTACCATTCAATAATAAAAGGCACCACTAATCAGATTAAAGAGAACACTACTAAACCTATTTTCATATAATTACTATTTCTTTTTTAAAGCATTAATAATAGAACGTGTTGCTGATTTCGTTAAGCCTTGATTTTTAGGATGTGTCCTTAAATAGGAATGGACTTTGGTACCAGTATCTGAACGTGTGTAACCATTTGTATTAACAATCTTATTACTTAACAGTTTATCCAATAAATACATTCTGCATCTCCTCACAATTAGTAATTAAAATTTATACTAAATGAATTCATTGTATCATAGTTACCATTCTGTATATTAGCAGTCCACCCAATATTTTCACCGCTCTTCATTTTATGCTTATAGTAGTTTGCTTTTTTTGCTTTTTCGTCTGATTCCTCAACTTTCTGTCCTAGATTAACGGCAACAAATTCTGATATAGATACTGACTGCTTTCCTTTCGGATCGATACTAGATTTTGACGAACTAAATGGTGTTGCTTCAATACTATTGTTAATTACAAAAGTTGATTTAATATTAATTTCTTTATCCGTTAAGTTATCAATAATAATATTTCCACCAGTTCTTGTTATTTTAATATTTTTATCACTATATAGTTCTTCCGTTTTTGCTACTGTTTTTTTCGAACCCCTAATACTTGGTCCTACTTTTGACGTATTATTGCCATTAGTAGAATTTTCATTCGAAGAATCTCTAATAGCCAAAAAAAATATTAACAATGTAAATATAAATCCAAAAACCGCTAATACATAAACGCTAACATTAAAAATTTACTTTAACATATCTTTTCCTCACCTTTATTTTTGAGTTTCAATTGTCACTTTTGCCTCGTGGTCCAAAGATTTAATCATTGTAGAGTAGTACTTCTCGGCTGACTCCTTTAATAATTTTTCATTGTCCTTTATAAAATCTTGTTGTTCCTTATTTGAAAAACCTTCTGCAACAGCCTCACCAGTATCTATGTCTTTAGTCGAATAACTAAGAATCCCTCCACTAGTATCGTAGAGTGTATAAGGTTTGTCTTTATCTAATTCAACACCAATAACTTCAAATTTGGGTAATGTAACTTGATAATTATGATTACCATTATCTTTAATGGTTACATCATTCTTAATACCGAATTTTGCCGTATAATTGAGAATAATGAGTGCTTTCTTTTCTGAACCAGGTATTACAAAGTTACTACCAAATAACTTTGTATTATTTTCTATTGACTTAACTTTTTGAATAGATGCATTGAGTAAAACTAACTCACTGACCTTTTCCAAAGATTTTACATTTACTATGATTTCTGTCTTTGGTTTTTGATTACCAGATGACTCACTCTCTTTATATACGCTAAGAAAAATGAATCCTACGACAATCACTAATAAAATCGCTAAAATACCATATATTATCTTTTTCATACTTTTTCCCTATTAACTCATTTCTTCAAAAACAACTGGATTAACAATCCTGCAATCACAATACCAGCTGCAATTAGGGGGTTCAACATTGCTATTCCTACAAGAAGTAGAATAGCCAAAATCCATAAAACTACTTTTAACATTATTTCTCCTTATCAAATAACAAAAGATTGTAATATTAAACCCAAGAAATCACTAACTAAAATTTAATTTTACACAAAAATTATATAGCGATATGAATGCGTTGTCAACGCTTTCTTGAAAATAGAATATATTTTTAACTATTTATCATATTATCATAATTTAAACAATTTTATCTCATTTTATATTTAAGAATAAATATAAAAGTCACAGCTATACACAAAACAAGACTTTCCGCTGTGCTAAAGGTGAGAGAAGCTCTATTGCTTCTCTCACTCGGAAGATTTGAGACTTAGGCTCAAATCTTAGGAATGGAATTCCGTTAAGAAGTCGCTTCCGTTCGTAGCACCCAAGGAAAGTCTTAAAACAATCTAGTCAATGAACGAAGGAGTCGGTCCATCATCACTTAAGCAAAGTATCAATAAAGAACATAAAAAAGCAGAGACGTTTAACATCTCTGCTTCATAAATAGGATTAGGAGGTTTTATGCTTTTTATTTAGCATCTTTTTCTTTGATAACCAAGACACCATCTTCCATATCAGCTTCTAGGTGTTTAGCATCAAGGTTATCCAAGTGGAAGTCTGTGACTTTGTCACGGATTTGTTGTTCAACCACACGACGGAGTGGACGAACACCCATGACTTCATCGTAGCCTTCCTCAGTCATGTATTCTTTAGCAGCTTCGCTCACTGCCAAGTCAATGTCTTTCTTAGAAAGCGTCTTGTTAACTTCAACCAACATAAGGTCTACAATCTTAGAAAGATCTTCTTTGCTCAAGTGTGAGAATTCGATGACAGCATTGAAACGGTTAAGGAATTCTGGACGGAAGTAAGGTTTCAAACGATCCATCAATTCTGGTTTATCAGCATCTTCTGTCAAGTTAGCTTCGTAACCAAAGCCTGCGTTTGAAGTTGCGATAATCACCGTATTCTTGAAGTTGATAGTGTTACCTTGACCATCTGTCAAACGACCATCGTCCAAAACTTGAAGGAGAAGGGTGATGACTTGAGGGTCAGCCTTTTCAATTTCGTCGAGAAGGACGATTGAGTATGGATTGCGACGGACGCGTTCTGTCAAGGTATTGTTGTTGTCATCGTAACCAACATAACCTGCAGTTGTACCAATCAATTTAGATACGGCTGTACGGTCGCTATATTCTGACATGTCCAAACGGATGATAGCATCTTTAGTACCGAACATATCAAGAGCCAATTGTTTGGCCAACTCAGTCTTACCAACACCAGTAGGCCCTACAAATAGGAAGCTACCGATTGGACGGTTACCTTCATCAAAACCTGCACGATTACGACGGATAGCTTTTGCTACTGCTTCAACAGCCTTGTCTTGGCCAATAACTTTCGTTTGCAAACGGTGACCCATATCTTTCAATCGTTCGATATCGGTTGCACCCATTTGTGATACTGGGATTCCAGTCATCCGTTCGACAGACTCAGCTACATCATTTACAGTAGCTGTAACCTTGTGATCTTCTGTATGATTAGCAATTTGCTTTTCAAGCTCTTCGATACGGACTTTTGCATTTAGAGCTGCTTCGTAATCTTCTTTAGCCGCAGCTTCTTCTTGTTTAGTTTTTTCCGCTTGAATTTCGTGCTCAACTGCATGTACATCTGTCACTGGATGTTGAGCCGCCAAGTGAGCAGCTGTCACATCCACAAGGTCAATAGCCTTATCCGGCAAGCTACGTTGTGGAATATATTGAACAGAGTAATCAACGGCAGCTTTCAAGACTTCATCTGGCAAAATAACATTGTGGTGTTGTTGATAAAGATCTCGAATACCTTGAAGAATCTTGAAGGTATCTTCAGCAGATGGAGCATTAACTTTTACTTCATTAAAACGACGAGCAAGGGCTGCGTTTTTCAAGATGGTATTACGATATTCATCTTGAGTTGTTGCCCCAATCACTGTCAATTCTCCACGTGAAAGAGCTGGTTTCAAGATATCAGCAAGACCTTTAGACCCTTGACCATCACCTGTGCTACCAGCACCTAGGATTTGGTGAATTTCGTCGAAGAAAAGGATAATATTTCCAGCTTCTTTGACTTCGTTTACCAAGTTTTGAATGTTTTCTTCAAAGCTACCACGGTATTGAGTACCAGCTTCAAGTCCAGAAATATCAATTGAAATGATTTCTTTATTCTTGATAGCAGCTGGAACATCACCATTGACGATAGCTTGAGCCAAACCTTCAACTACGGCTGTTTTACCAACCCCAGCATCCCCGACAAGGACTGGGTTATTCTTTGTACGACGAGCCAAGATTTCGCAAGCTTCTTGGATTTCTTTGTTACGTCCGATAACAGGATCCAATTTACCTTCGCGAGCTTCTTCAGTCAAGTTACGACCAAGTTTGGCAAGGATACCATCTTGTTTAGGTCCTTTACCTTGTTGTTGAGTTGGGTTTACTGCTTCACCTTCATTACCAGGCAATTGACCTGTTTGACGGTAAATCGCAAATTCTTCAGGTGTCACTTCACGACCGTTAATCATGTAGCGACGGTTTTCTGAACGGTAACCACCCATATTACCCATCAATTGATTGAAAAGATCATCCATATTGTTAAAGTTGTTGTTCATATAATTACCTCGTTTTGTGTTTTCTTGTGAAATTTTCTAAGTGTTATTTTTATGTTAATGTGTTTTCTGACTTTTACTGACCAAAACCCTAAAAATTTTTAGTAGCTTCAACTACTCTTCTAATAATTTCAGGTTTTGCTCTTGGTAGGAGACTGAGAACTTTCACAGTCTTAAATAAATTGTCATTTAGCATAAGAGCCACCTTCTTTCTGTGAATCTCTCAATATAGCTAACTTCTAAGCCTCTTTCAAAACTATGAATAATTTTTTTCAGAAAGAAACTTGTACATTAAGGAATCCTTTTCCTTATAGTTTTATCATATACCTTTCATCCAATCAGGTCAAGGATTTAGCTTTGACTTTTACTGACCTTTCGGATGAAAATTTTTGCAGACTAGCTGCAATCTTTTTATATTGGTATATGGGCTATTTACACAGCCTTCATAAGGATTTCATTTCCTTATGTTTATATTGTACAACATTGGTCAGTAATAGTCAATAGTTTTTGACTTTTTTTGACCTTTGTTATAATTTTTTTTGCAGTCAAACCAAAATAACTTTATGACAAGAATTTAAGCAAGCACTACAAGATTTATAAGGAAGACAAATCCTTATGAGACTATAATACACCATTGGTCAGTATAGGTCAATAGTTTTGTTTGATCTTTTTTGACCTTTTTCGAGAATCGTTTACGAAAAATAAAAAAGCCTACCAGAGGTAGACCTTCTATAAAACTATTTTACTCTAATCGGTACACGTCCGAAGTTTTGTTCGCAAAGCTCGGGGTTACCTAATTGATAAACATTATCCGCTTGTTGTGTAAGCATATCCCAAGGTTCCCTTCCAATCCGAGCTACTATATCCACAGACTTTTTCACAGATTTGAGATGAGACTGCCCTTTTTGAGAAAACCCAAGGACATGAATGGATTCAGGCAGATAGTTTTCCACAGCTCCGACCAGGATATAAGTCAAAATACGACGTACACGAGCCTTTGTATAGCGTTTGGTTGCTACCTTATCCACCAGTTCCTCCACAGAAGAGACTCCACGGATAGCAGCTTTTAAACGACTGGCAATCTCTTCGTTAACTTGAAAAATAGTGGTCAAATCATGGTGTGTAAGAATCTGATAAACCAACAATTGGAAATAATTATCCCAAGAGACCTGTGGAGATGTCTGAAAAAGTTTACTATTGGGCATGAACTTATCCACAAAATCACTGTCTTGCTTGTGGAGACGTAGGCTAGTCGCTGAGGCGAAAGATACTTCCTTGTCTGAGGAATGATAGCCAGCCCCTTGTCTCTGGATAGAATTCAACTTAATGTCCTTACCAGCACAAGCTTTAGCATAGGCTAAGCCTAGGATATGATTGGGTGTATTGCCAGTAAAGTCCACACCAGCAAATTTCTCCCACATTTTTTGCGTCTTCTGTGGATAAGATAGGTCACTCGGCAAGTTTTCCACAAAGGCTTCCATGTCCTCGGACTTTTCAGCATAGACATCGGCTAAAATCTGATAGTCTATGACTTCTTCCGTTCCAAAAGTAAGGCTATCAATTCCCAGTCGGGACAAGATATCAACGGCCCCAGCAGCAAAATAATCAGCAGACTGGACTGAAGTCAAGAAAGGCAACTCAACCACGAGGTCAGCTCCATTTTCCAAAGCCATCTGAGCCCTAATCCACTTATCCACAATAGCTGGCTCACCTCGCTGAACAAAGTTCCCAGACATGGCAACGATTTTTACGCCTTTAACCTCATCCAAGAGATACTTGTGACCGTTATGAAAAGGATTGAACTCAGCAATAATACCTGTAACTGTCATAGGCTCTTACTTTTGGGCTACAAAGAACCAACGTGCACTAGTTTCTGTCGGTTCCTTATCCTCAAAATCGGCGTAAAGTTTGAAGGATTTGAAGCCAGCTTGCTCCAACAAGATATCGTAGGTCAAGACCTCATAGGTGCGTTCCTCATGGACCTCATCATGACGGCTAAAGCTCCCATCTTCCTCTTGGACAAAGAAGGTCAATTCATGGACGATAGAATGCGGAGCCGCATCCTCATAGGTATCCCAGAGCATAGCAAAGTCTTCTGCATTTTCATGGTAGGAATAGCCAGGGAAAACCTCATCCGTCTGATAGGTTGAATGCACATCAAAGATGAAGACGCCACCCTCATTGAGGGCATTGTAAACCTCTTTGAAGACATCCCCAACCTCTACTTCGTCCTGCATATAGCAGATTGAGTCCGAATAACAGGTCACAAAGTCGTACTTACCAGCTTGCGATAAATTCAACATGTTGCCTTCAATAAAGTCAATTTTCTGTTTGGCGGAAGCCGCACGCTTCTCCGCAATCTTCAACATATCAGCACTCAAATCGAGTCCAGTTACATCAAAACCAGCTTGAGAAAAACGTACAGATTGAATCCCAGTTCCACAAGCCAATTCGAGCAATTTCTTTTTGTCCTTAGTCTTTGGCAAATGACGGAGGGAGAAATCCGTCCACAAATCGTAAAGACTATCATCCATAACAGCGTCGTAGACCGCCGCAAAAGTTTCATAAGTAGCCATAAATCAAGATACAAAGAGCGTCAAAAGCAAAGAAAGTTTATCTTTTTCTCACAGCTTTTAGCTCGTGTTCAGTTAACAAACCAACCAAACACAAGGCTCTATCCTTCCTATTAAATCTTTAGTTTAAGCAACAAAACCCAGTTGTCGCCAACTGAGTTCAATTTCTTATGCCAAATAAGCTGACACATCCACCATTGGTGCTTCATGCCAGAGTTTTTCGAGGTTATAGTGTGCACGTTCATCTTCTGTAAAGATGTGAACAACGACATCGTTAAGATCCAAAAGAATCCAACCACCCTTGTTGTCACCTTCCATGTGACTAGCGTCAAGGCCAGCTTCTTTCACTTTCTCACGGACGTTGTCGGCAATAGCTTCCAACTGACGGCTATTCATTGCACTCAAAATAACAAAGTAATCTGTTAGGCTTGTAAGGCCGTACAAATCAAGGGCAACAATGTCTTCAGCTCGCTTTTCATCAGCAGCTTTGACAACCAATTCAAGTAATTCTTCTTTAGTCAATGATATTCTCCAGTAATTTGTTATTAATCTTTTAAGTAATGCACAAAAGCATTATAGGTTTCTAAGGTTTGTGGGAAAATCGGCAAGGCTTGGTGGGCCAAGTGTTCTACCGTATGAACTGTTTCAAAAGCAACGGCCTTATCCAAGGATTGCTCTGCTACTTGTCTAGCTTCCTCTACCAAAGGGAAATTACGGTTATGCTCAATATAATCAGCCACATAGACAATCTTATCTAGGATTGACATTTCATGGCTTCCGACGGTATGGATCTCAATACTGCGTAGAATCTCAGAATCAGTCAAACCCAAATCTTCTTGGATTTTGTAAATCCCAACCATGCCATGCCAGACATTGTTCCCCCATTTTTTCAATTCAGGGTCGAGCTCATACTTATCGATTAGCTCTAAGAATTCCTGATCCGGAAGTTCCTTGGCATAATCATGAAGGAGGCCAGCCAAACCAGCTTTTTCAGTATCGTAACCATACTTTTCAGCAAGAGCAATGGCAGCTCGCTCAACACCCAAAACATGATTGAAGCGTTTAGGACTCATGACCGCTCGAACTTTTTCAAGGAGTTCTTCACGAGAATAGTCTAGATATTTTTCATAGGTCATTTATAGAGCCCCGCTTTCTTGATGTAAGCAAGTACAGACTGCGGCACCATAAAGTTAGGTGTACGGTCCTTCTTAATGTAGGCTCTGACTGCACTCGAACTGATATCCATAAGAGGTACATCCACCCAAATAACTGGGTAAGAGGTTCCAGCCTTATACTTAGGACGCTGAACACCAACAAATTGGACCATCTCGATTAATTCATCAATACGATGCCATTTTGGTAGGTATTCGACCATATCCGCTCCAATAATAAAGTAATAATCCGTATCAGGATTAGCCTCTGTCAAGAGCTTCATGGTGTCATAGGTATAGCTAATTCCCTTACGTTCCAACTCGATGGTTTCAATATCCAAACCTTCAATGCCGTTAATAGCCAACATAAGCATATTAAGGCGGTGTTTTTCATCAATGGTTTCTTTTTTATCGACATGAGGTGGCTCAAATTCAGGCATGAGAAGAACTTCATCGAGACCTAACTGCTGACGCACCTGGTCTGCAACAACCAAGTGGGCATTGTGAACAGGATTGAAATTTCCACCTAATATTCCAACCTGCTTACGGCCGGTATCTTTAATTTCTTCCTCTAGTTGAACCTTTGTAAACGGGGTTACAAGATCTAATGCCATGTTCGTCTCCTCTTATTCAAGCATTATATGATTTTTTAACATCTTCAATGCTTTAAAAGTGTTTCTATACCTTAATTTGTCCTTCACCAAGTAACGTCATCAACTATTTTTGGATGGCTTTAACCTTTGGTGACAACTTACGATTTTCTTTTTTAGCAGATTCCTTGTAAAGAATCAAGATACGTCCAATCTTGAGGACTGTATCACAGCCGATTTCTTCTTCCAAAATTTCAGCAACTTCATGGATGTCTTCCATAGTATTTTGAAGAAGGGTTACCTTAATTAACTCACGGGCATCAAGGGCGTTACGAACGCTAGTTTTGATATGATCGTTAAGACCGTTTTTCCCGATTTGTACAATAGGTTTAAGGGTGTGGGCTTCCGATTTGAGGAAGGCACGTTGTTTTGATGTTAGTGACATGGTTATTCCTTTTAATTTTTTGTTGTTTTTCTTGGGTGATACGGCCGCCAGTAAACCTTTGGTTTCATAGCTATTTTTTGAGGCTAAAATCTCAAAAATTCCAAATCCAAGAAACATAGTATGTTACTTGGATTACTATCACGGCAAAAAACACATTGTTTGCTTATGGCTTAACTCTAGGCAAACTTCATGTTTATTGAAAAGACTTTATTATCCTTTTAACTACTTAATTAAGTTTAAATAATCGCTTTTCGTACGACAACGCCAACACCTTCTGGTGCCCAAGCAGCAACGATGGTTGGTTGGTCAGCTTTTCCTTGGACACGGATCCAGCCTAGTCCTGAGAAGACAATGTCTGTCTTATCTTTGACAGTAAATTCGTGACGAACAAGTTTTGGAAACTCAGCCAGATCCTTTGGTCCAGGAGGCATGAGAAGACTTCCAACATGCTTATCATAGAAAGCATCTGCGCCTTCAAGTTTGGTACGATGAAGCTTCAAGTTATTATCAAAGAAGGCTGTAAAACCTTGCTTATTCCCATCAATAAAGTCAAAACGTCCTAGTCCACCTAGAAATAGGGTTTGGCCTGCATTTAACTGATAAGTCTTCGGTTTGATTTCCTTCTTAGGACTAACGTACTTGAGGTCCTTAGCTGACAGATAGTGTGCCATCTGGTGTCGGTGAATAATTCCTGGTGTATCAAAAATATAGCTACCGTCATCTAATGGGATTTCAATCTTATCAAGGGTCGTTCCTGGGAAACGAGAGGTTGTGATAACATCTTTATCACCAGTAATTTCTTTGATGATGGCATTAATTAAGGTTGATTTACCAACATTCGTAACACCAACAACATAGACATCACGACCCTTACGGAGGTCTTCAATACGTTGGATTAGCTCTTTAATGGCGTGATGATTTTGAGCAGATGTCAACATGACATCCACAGGACGCATCCCTTCTTCGTGGGCACGTTCTGTCAACCATTGAGTTACCTTACCATCTTTAACGGATTTAGGTAGGATATCCTTTTTATTTCCAACCAAGAGCACATCATTACCCGAAACAAAGCGTGATAAGCCTGGGATGATTGATCCATTAAAATCGAAAATATCAACAACATTGACAACGAGGGCATCACTATCACCAACTTCATGAAGCAATTTTAAAAATTCATCATCAGTGATGTGGACATCCACAATCTCATTGTAATGACGAAGACGGAAACAGCGCTGGCAGTAAAGCTCACCTGTTTCCTCGGCCTTTTTAATAGAGCTAGCAGGTGTGAAACCTGCTTTTTCTTTATCTTCTGTTTGAATTTGGGCTCCACACCCAATACAAAATAATTCTTCCATTAAATTCCTTTGTTGAAGGTCATTGGACCATATGCTTTTTCAATCTTTTTCCACATGCGACGTTCACGCCAACGGTTAAACTTGGTTACCCAAGCATCTGATTTCACCAAAGGCTTGACCAAAATCGATCGAATCCCAGCTCTGTGGCTAGCTCTGATGTCAGTCATTAGCTGGTCTCCCACCATAACGACCTCGTCTCGATTAAAGTGGTAACGCTCAATCGCTTCATTAATACCTTTAGTGAAAGGCTTCATGGCACGACTCACGAAATCCACATGGAAATTGGCAACCGCACGTTCAACACGTTCATGTTTATTGTTAGAGACCACAACCACTGGAATATCAGCCTCAGTCATCTCATCCAACCAAGCACGTAGCTCAGGAGTCCCATCAGGGTTGTTCCAAGCAATCAAGGTATTGTCCAAATCGACCAAGACGGCACGAATACCGTGTTCACGTAGCTGGTCAGGTTTCAAATCATAAACAGCCTCCACCATAAACTGGGGCCTGTAATCGTCTATACTCATTTTCTCTCCAAAATGTTAGTTTACCTCTTATTCTACCATATTTTTAAGGTTTATGTGTGGGACTTAAGTCCTATTTTTTAAGAACAGCCTTTACAGAACAATAAAGAAAAGAGCCACAATCACTCAGGCTCCATTCTTATCTCTGAATTTTTCCTTGTTTTTTAAGGGCAACTAAATTCTTAAGCGATATGATGATGACAGCAAGAACAATTAAAATCATTCCAACCACATCAATGGCAAAGAAATGGTCGCCCATAATTAATACGGTCAAAATGACCGATGCTACGGGTTCCACCGAAGCCAAGAGACTCCCTTTGACAGCTCCAACCATGGTCGTCCCCTTAAGGAAAATGGTGTAAGCAAAGACTGTCCCAATGAAGACCAAACCAAAAAGCGCTAAGAGATTTCCACCGGTCAAAGGAAGCTTATACTTCCAAGCTTGGATAGCAATCGGAAAGATCAAACCACCAAGCAACAGGCCTAAACCAATGACAATCAAACTGCCCCATTTTTCAATAGCTTTAGCAGGCAGTAAGATATAAAGTGCATAGGTCACCGCCGAAAAGAGGCCCCAGAACAAGCCCAGAGGCGTAATGGCCAATTCTGTCAGCTGACCATGCGTTGCTATGATAAAGGTTCCCACAATAGCCATGGTAATCGCCACTAGCTCTGCTGCCGTTGGTAACCTACGATGTTTGGCACATACAAAAGCCAGAATGAGTACTGGCGTGACATACTGCAAGACCGTCGCAGTCCCTGCATTCGTGTACTGAATGGCACTAAGATAGGCATACTGATTCAAGACCAGACCAAAGAGTGCAAATAAGGCGATACTTACTAAGGTCTTCTTATCTTTAATAGCTTGAACCAATTTGTCTGGCTGCCTAAAAAAGACCAAAGCTGTCAGTAAAATACCAGACAGAATCAAACGTAAACTCGTCAGAAGATTGACATTCACACCATGAGCCATTAGATATTGACCAGAAACTCCTGAAAATCCCCAAGCAATTCCAGCAATCAGGACCATCAGACTACCTTTTAGCGTCTTTGACATAGTCGCCTCCCAAATCTATTTGTTTCTGTTATTGTAACACAAAAAGGTCGAAACAAAGCGGTTTTGACCTTTATCTATTCATTCGACATTTATAAGCTTATTCTGGTTCAACTAAGATCTTAATTTGAGATTTATCTTGGGTCAATTCAACAAAGCCTTCTTCAACGATATTCTCCAATTTAATTTTCTTAGTAACCAATTTATCAGCAGGGAAGTAGCCTTGTTCCATCAATTCCAAAACTTTAGGGAAGATGTGACGGTAGGCAATAATTCCTTTGAGAGATTTTTCTTGGATGGCGAATTCATTTGGATTGATGCTGGCTTCACGTTCCCAGATAGATACAACCATACATTCCCCAGCTTTATGAACAGCTGCAAGGGCTTGGCCTAAAACAACCGGAACCCCAGTAACTTCGTAAGAAACATCTGCTCCACCGCCTGTCAAACGATGGATAGCCTCTACGACTGTTTCCCCTTCTTCTGGGCGAACAACAATTGCTCCCAATTCTTCTGCTTTCGCTTGACGTTCAGGAGACAATTCAACCGCATAGATTTTTGATGCTCCTGCTGCACGAAGGGCTTCAACGATCAAAAGACCAATTGGACCCAAGCCAAAGATAACAGCTGTATCCCCAGCTTTCAAAGCAGATTGACGGACTGCATACACAGCTACAGCAGCAGGTTCTGTAAGAGCGGCTTGTTCATAGCTCAAGCTATCTGGAATCACATGGACAAGATCACCATCAAGGACACAGTATTTCGCAAAACCACCATCTGCAGCGAGGCCGACGAAGTTCAAGTTTGGATCAAGGTTATAATCGCCAATCAAGTTGTGCTCTGCAAGAATTGGTTCGATGGTTACACGATCGCCAACTTTGACACGAGTCACATCACTTCCGACTTCTACAATTTCACCAGAGAATT
>ERZ772909.167-NODE-167-length-45389-cov-7.899435_pt1 | contig 45389 bp, 46 predicted proteins | sample MGYA00511137_ERZ772909 | MGnify/ENA primary metagenome ERZ772909 (study PRJEB29015, sample SAMEA2738095) | human oral metagenome | biome: human oral; feature: human-associated habitat; material: saliva | place: China | collected 2270 ... | reverse complement strand
AAAATTTTTAAACAAATCAACTATATCAATCCCTAACTAACGAAATTTAATAATCTCACACTCCTTTTAAAATCTAAATCCTAACTGATATCATTATATAGAATATGTTTTATTTCCCACTTTTTAAGCGGTTGTCTAACTTACAAAGCATTTGGCAGTTTTCAGGAATGGTCTTTCCTCCCTCGTGCCATGGGGTAATATGGTCGGCTTCCATATCGCTAAGCTCATATTTTTTACCACATTTCGGGCAAATTCCTCTTTGGCGTTCGTAGGCTTCGCGTTTTTGGTTATCGGTAAAGGCTCTGATGCTTAGAAATCGCTCATTTCTGGTCAAAACATATTCATAAATACCCTTTTTGTTGGTTACATCTTCATCTTGCATTAGCTTTTCTATCTCTTCTTCTAATTTAGCACTATCAAAAAACTGGTCTTTGAACTGATTATAAAGAAACCCCCAATCCACACTTTTCATCTCCTTTTTTCGGTGTTTAGGAAAGGTAGCCTGAACCCAACTCATCACCGCTTGGAAATATAGCCAAAGTTCATTAGCATTAGGCAGGTGCTGATTTTTCGCCATATACTTATCTATTTCATTGTGTGAAATCCATTTGATAACGGTTTCTAAATAATCTTGGCGAATGGGAGAACCTGACATATATTTTTCACCAATCATATAGGCAGGGCAGTTGGTTTTACTGAAATATCTCTTGGCATCACTGACCCAACTTCCTGAAAAGACCGCATTTCTCAACTCCTGCTCGGTGAGTTTCTCCCCTGCGATATTGATAGTCTTAAACCACTCTAATTTCTCACTATCCTCCCCCTCACAAAGGTAAATCATCAGTTTATAATTCAGTATCTGCTCCTTTTGGTCATCTTGTAAATTGTGAAAATACATCTGATGGTCAGAAAATCTATGAGAAAACTCCCCTGTAACATACTGGCAGATGGAGATAGTTCTCTGCTGTCCGTCTATCACCTCATATCCGCCATCACTTCGCACTGCCCAATACATCACATTCAGCGGAAAATCTTTGGTAAGGGTATCTATTACGGCATCTCTCTGCTTATCTTTATAGACGAACTCCCTTTGATAAGGAGGGCGAATATCTAAGCGACCGCCGTAGCCTACCACTCCATTTTCTTGTAAATCTTGATAGCCCTCCACTAAATCTCTTACGGTGATTTCTTTCAATTGGATTTTCATTTCTTTTCTTTTTTCTCTTTTTTAGACCTTGCTTTGATGGCTTCGTTAGTGCTGGTGATGATTTCCGATGCTTCGGCGGTAAGATTCTTAAACAATTCTGGTTGGGCAACGCTCATCGCTACTAAATACGGCACTGCTTTTTTATTGATAAGCTCTAAAAGTGGCTTTCTCAGACTCGTAGCACTGCTCTTCTCTTTTTGTGAAACTTGTGCTTTCTCGTAATCTGAACGAATAACTGCAAAAGCATTTTGCTTGGTTTGAATCTCTGCTAATGCTTCTTTCACCCCTGCAAGTGCCTCAATGGAGGGCTTCAACTCTGTGGCGGAGAAATCGCCTAACAGAGAGTTAATCAAGGTAGATTGACTGGCATAGTTCTCCCCCGTTATCTTCACGCCATATTTTTTGAAGATTTCTGCTAATTTTTTAGCGTGAGTTTTTAAGTTTTCCAAAGGGATATTTTCATATCCTTTGAGGAGTTTATCCAGCACTCTGATGGCTTGGTCTCTTTGGGCATCGGCCTCCTCTAATTTTGATAAGGCTTGGTCGCTTTTCACCGCGGAGGTCATTGCTGTGGCTTGTTTTTCTATTTCCGCAAAGGTTTTCATTAAAAATGCATCATTTTGCACGGCTGCCACTGCCTTAAAGACTTTTACCAAACGGAGAGCCGTGTCTCCAAGTTCGGTAACTCTTGCTTGATAATTTAATGGTTTCATCTTATTTCTATTTTTTATTATACTCTTCTACAAATTCTCTTAAAAATGCTAAATATTTATTTAGATTTTCTACTACTTTATCTACATCTACAACACCTTCTCCTAACCAGTCTTTTTGTTCTACAATAACAATAGTCATATAACTTCCATTACCAAACCTGGATGGCTTTCTTATTTCATCGTATCCTTTTTGTTTTGCCTTTTCTATTAATTTAGAGTAAAAATCATTTCGCACTTGTCCTCTTGTTTTATCTTCTGGAAGCTCTACATCTTTAGGGTCTGTTGAAATCTTAAAGCAAAGTTTATTTTGTTCTAATTGAATATAAATAGGATACCGCTCACAATATAAGCCCCAAGTTAGCAGAAAACAAAGAAAACCACCATTAGGGTTAGCTACATAAGACCAACCTCTATTTTCTATCTTTGTTTCAATCTCTTTATAAAAACCTTCCCAATCAGCCCATTCCCAGTCATTAATTTGTTTTTCTATAAAAGCGCTATTCTGAACTTCTTTACCCTCTATTCTCTCTTTAAAATCGGTAAAAATATCGTTTTTTACATTTGGAAATCTCTCAAATAAATCAATAAAATCTTTTCTATTAAATATAGAATACCCTTTTTCTTCTGCAATTTTAAAGCTTTTTTTACTTTCATTCCCTGTTTTTAGATAGATACAAACAGGCTTTTCTTTATTATTTTCTTGACACCATTTCTCTGCAATCTCCTTATATCTTTTTAATTGATCTGAATGCTCGCTGCTATTTATTTTATCCTCTATTATGATGAAATACTTATCATTTACTTCTGCCCATACATCTATATTTTCCCACTGTCTACCCGCTTCTACTTTATTTATAAATTCAGAAAAATTCGGATTTTGCTTCTTTATCAATGCAGAAACAAATTCTTTCCCGCATTGATGCAAATCTTCATCTAAGTTTTTACAAGAATCATCTGCCCATTTCAAAAGCCAAGTAATAAAGGCATCTTGGCTTAATTCTTTTGTCGCAATTTCAAAAATGTTTGGTTTCATATATATTTATTTTTAATTATTCATTAGAGTAAATTAATCTCTTTTCTTTTGTTTCTTCCTATTCATCATAATGAATAGCGTATTTTTCTTTATTGACAATTCATTCACAGCAATGAATTTAAGCCTTTTTTCTATTTTCTCCCCATTCCTAAACTGAAATTTCTCCCTTTTCTCTCTTGGCAAATGATTACTAAATCAAAATTGCTCATTTTTCTTTGTCAGCAATAAATTTCTGTTTAGGAATAGGTGGGTTATTTCATCTTTCTCTTCACAAAAATTCTTGCATAAGTATTTTTACCTGAAATTAAAGGTCTTGCATCTTTATCTCCTAAAAATGGTAACCCTACAATATCTTCATTATATCCTGCTGATGCAGACATTCCTATTATTTCAAACTGCTCTGGGTTATATTTATTTAAAAAGGTAATCGGCACTCCCATATATCCATCATAATCCATTGGTATATTCGCTACTTTACTAACCTCTATGGCATCATAATTATCATATTTAGGATATTCCTCTTCATTATATCTCTTATATAAGATAATCTCTTCGTGGCGTTTCTTATGGTCTAAATTGGTATACCATAATATATTTCCAAAAGTTTTTTTCACTCCATTAGGTTGTAAAAACTCTTTTACAGAATTATTTCCCAACCAAATTTTATTCTCTTTTATTAACTTGAAAATTTCCTTATAAGTAATGGCATTCATACTCCCAATTACTATAAACTTCTTGTTATATTCTATAAGCTGAGCAATGTATTCACGGAATAGGGAAAACGGCGGATTGGTAACTACAATATCAGCTTGTTTTAGGAGTTCTATACTTTCCTTGCTTCGGAAATCTCCATCGCCTTTCAGATGGTGTATGCCTATCTCTTCTGGGTTAGGAATATTATCACCGTTTTTATCTCCATTATATTCTAAATAGATGGCGTGCTTGCTATCATTTTGGCTAAACAAGTCTCTTTCTTGGTTTTTGTAGCAAGTGGTGATGAGTTTTTTCAGCCCCAAACGCTCAAAGTTATAAGAAAAATAATGGAAGAAGTTGCTCACCCTTGGGTCATCACAATTGCAATAGACTACCTTTCCTCTGAAATGCTCGGTATAGTGTTTCAGTTCGTTTTCTATATCCGCAAGCTGGGTATAAAACTCATCATTCTTCTCACGCTTCGCCGTATGAAGATTGCCGTTCTTTTTAGCCATTTCTCACGGATTTAGGGTTAAACACTACCCCCTCAAACACAAAGAACCCTCTCCCCAAACCACGAGACTGCATAGGGGAGAGAGTTCTTTCTGTATCTAAAAAGAAGTTTAGTGATTTAAGCCAAGCCAAGCCAAGCCAAGCCAAGCCAAGCCAAGCCTAAACTTTTTATTGAATTATGCAAATTTTTCATAAGTTTTTTTGTTAAATCTTTCGCAAATTTAGTGATTTTTTATTAATATTCGTTAGTATTATTTGTAAAAAACTATCATTGATAACTATTAATCATATTAATTATTATCTTTGCAAGAAAAATATCAGTAATGAATAAAATTTTAGTATGGCTGGGGGTAGCGATTTCCGTAGTATCCTGCTCAAAATCGGTAGAAATAGAAGGCAGTATAAAGAACGCTAATCCCTTAGAAAGATTGGAAGTAATAGAGATGGCAAGTGCGAATACATTGCCTATTGTGAATGCTCCGATAGACAAGAATGGACATTTTAAAATGGAATTTGAAATTCCTAAAAATGGACTTTATTTATTGACTTATGGAGGGAACACCGCTACTTATTACCTAAAACAAGGCGATGCGGTAAGTATGTCGGGCGATGCAGAGAGCTTTCCTATGAATGCGAAATTCGGTGAAGATGGAAAAACGAAGGCTAATAATGATTTTATCAATAAAATTGATGAATATTTCAGAGAGTACAAAAATAAAATCAATGTAGAACACCTCGTAGGGAAAGATGAAAAAAACTTTTTGGTAGAATTTGATAAGATAAAAAAGAATTTAGACAATACCTCAAATCGACTTTCTAAGCAACTTAACCCAGATAAAGAAGTTATCAATTATATTGATACGAAACATAAAGTAATCCTATTGCCATTATTAGATATCTACGAAATGGGACATAAGATGGTTACTAACCAACCGAATTTCAAGGTTTCTAAGCATTTTAATGATTTGAAAAATGAGATGCTGAAAGACAGAGATAAAATGGTAGCGGAATTTCCCGAGTTTAGACAATTTGAATTGGGATTACTCAATAATGATTTTCAAAAATTTGCTCAACCTAAACTTCTTAAACAAGGGAATGACAAAATAGTTATTTCGGAGTTATTTTTAGAATTTCTGAAAACAAGGAAAGATATCAGTCCATTGGAAAGAGATTACCTACTCTCCTATACCCTTTCGGAGTATGATTTGAGACCCAATAATATGAAAAATTATGATAAAATCCATAAAATCATCGATGGACTTACGACTTCTAAGGTGAAAGATGAATTAAAGCAACTCCAAATTGCACGAATGGGTGAAAAAGCTGGTAATTCTCTTAATTTAAATGTATTAAAAGGTAATAAAAACTTTAATTTCAATGAGGTAGCAAAAGGAAAACCTACTTTGGTAATCTTCTACGCTTCATACACGCCGAATATTTCTATCACAATGACACCTATATTAAAGGAAATTAACAATACCTTTAAATCTAAACTTAATTTTGCCTTCATCAATGTAGATGACACAAAACAACAATTTGAGAAGACAAGTAAATCTTTGTTAAATGGTATTAGTGGAGAACATTATTATTTAGATGGTGGTATTAATTCCAGAGAAGCTTATAAAATTGGTTTATATTCCTTTAATCTTCCTACGATTTTGATATTAGATAAAAATGGAAAACTATACGGCCGTAAGTTCTTTAAAATTGGAGACCCTGAATTGTTAATTGAGCTACAAAGACTTACAGGTATCATAAAGCAAAATTCAGACTTTGCTCCACAAGCATCAGATTTCCAAATAAAAGAATTAGAACCTACGAAATAACAAACAAAAAGAAGCAACCTAATTTGGGTTGCTTCTTTATTTTTAAATAGTAGTAAGTCGTAATGTATTAGTCTTACCTCCCTCATACACTGGTGTAGCATTGATATTGACAACTATATCTCCTTGTTGAACAAAACCATTATGATAAGTGAGCGTATTGACTTGAATAATCGTCTCATCGGTAGATTTTTGTAAATCATAGAAAAAGGCACGAACCCCCCAAATAAGATTTAGCATCGTGATAACCCTCTTATTTGAACTATACACAATAATATGAGCATTCGGACGATAGGAAGAAATCCTCATTGCTGAATATCCTGAATAAGTCATCGTAATGATAGCCTCTACATTAGTTGTTTTGGCGATTCTTACGGCAGCAAGACAAATTCTATCAGTAATAAATCTATCAGTATTTTCGTGGTTAATATCCGATGTTGCAATAATTGAGTTTTTATAATATTCGGAATCCTCGGCTTTTTTGATGATTTTAGTCATATTTTTCACTACCTCCACAGGATATTTTCCAACGGAAGTTTCCCCCGAAAGCATTACAGCATCGGCACCATCAAGTACTGAGTTGGCAACATCATTTACCTCAGCACGAGTTGGCGTAAGGCTATTAATCATTGTTTCCATCATCTGAGTAGCAATGATTACGGGCTTAGCATATGTTCTTGCTTTTGCTACCAAATTCTTCTGGATAGCAGGCACCTCTTCCATAGGAACTTCTACCCCAAGGTCTCCACGAGCCACCATCAACCCATCACAATACTCAAGTATTTCGTCAATATTTTTTACACCTTCTGGTTTTTCTATTTTAGCAATAATCGGTGTTTTAAAGTTTTTTCCCTTTGGATGATTATGTATAAGTTCTTTTAAATCTATAATGTCTTGGGCGTGTCTCACGAAAGATAAGGCTATCCAATCCAACTCTAAATCCAACATAAAATTAGCATCTTGGATATCCTTTTTGGTAAGTGCAGGAAGGGATACATTGGTGTTAGGTAGATTAACTCCTTTTTTAGAACTAAGCACTCCTCCTTGTATTGTTTTTGCCTTTACAGTATCCTTTTCGTTGGTTTCTACAACTTCTAAAACGAGTTTTCCATCATCAATTAGAATTCTTTCTCCCACCTTTACATCTTTTGGAAACTGCTGATAAGTCATATAAACTCGTGTGGAATCACCCTCTATTTCCTCATTAGTAAAAGTAAGAATATCCCCTTGATTGAGATAAGAGCCTTCCTTAACTACTCCTACTCGTAATTTAGGACCTTGCAAATCTCCTAAAATACCTACGGAATACCCAAAATCTTTATTAATTTCGCGAATAGTTTCCACATTTTTTCTCACCAAATCATAATCTGCATGAGAGAAATTTATTCTGAATACATCTACCCCCGCCTTGATAAGTTCAATCATCGTTTCGCGATTAGACGACGCAGGACCTAATGTAGCTATCAATTTTGTTCTCTTCAAATTCTTACTCATAATATTGTATTATTTTATAAAGTTCGTTATCTGGTTCTAACTCATACGGTTGTATCTGAAAAAATAAATTTTCAGGTAACGAAATTAGTGAAAAATTCCGAATATTATTTGAAGTTTTTACCAAATATTCCACATCAGTATATTTATCAAGGAGATAGTTATCCTCCGTCTCCTCCACAAATAATCTATCTATTTCTTTGATTTTCGTACAATTTGAATTTTTATTCTGTATGAATAAGATTTTATTTTTCCAATTTGGCTGATTAGCCTCAAATACAATATGGTCGTAGCGATAATATTCTGAAAACACCTCCAAATCCCTCTTTCGCTGATATCTCATGTTTTTCTGACTATTTATCTGAAAAAACAATATATGGGGCTGTAAAAATTTAACTAAACGAGCTAATCCTATACTAATCGGTTCATTATCAGTATCATTAAATAAAGAAAACCGCTTTTTCATTATATATTATTTTAATTCTCTTTTTATATCGTTTAGTACACGATATGCTATCTCTGCTGCCTGTTCTTCTGCTTTTTTCTTAGAAAGTGCCATAGCACTAGATACTTGTTGCCCTTCAATAACAACAATAGCCCTAAAAGTAATATTCTTACCCTCTCCTTCTTGAAAAGTATGATATTCAAGTTGTTTTTTATCTTTCTGAGACCACTCTAAAAGTAATGATTTGTACGACGCTACTTGATTTACCAAATTATTAATTTCCTCATTACTGAAAATTCTTTCTAATACGACCTTTCGGCAATTCTCAAAATCAGTATCTAAGAAAATAGCACCTATCAAAGCTTCTATAAGATTTCCAGAAATATTATTTCCCCACGAAGTAGAACATTTATCCTTTGGTAAAAATTTAGTTAATTGGAACTTATCCCCTATCTGATTAAGCGTTTTACGATTAACAATTTTAGATTTTAGTTGTGTCATCTGCCCTTCATTTGCTTTTGGATAATTCAAAAACAAATATGACGAAATAATGGTACTCAATACAGAATCGCCCAAAAATTCTAATCTCTCGTAAGTTTTTTGGTAATTTCTTTTATAGGTAGATTTCAGAGAAAAAGCCTCATGAAACAAACGAATATTCTTTATTTCGTATCCTATAATACTCTGCATCTCGGATACAAATTTAAAATCTTCACCTGAATAAATCGGTTTTTTCTTCTTATTTTTTTTTGATGAAAAAATCGGCAATTTCAGAACAAACTTCGGAAATCTCATACCGATATTTTTTAGATTTTTTTGAATAGAACACAAGCATTATGCCCTCCGAATCCGAAAGTATTACTCATTGCTACTTGTATATCTCTCTTAACCGCTTTATTGAATGTGAAATCCAAACGAGAATCAATTTTCTCATCATCTGTAAAATGGTTAATCGTAGGAGGAACAACCCCCTCGATAATAGTGTGCAATGCAGCAATTGCTTCAATAACTCCTGCAGCACCAAGTAAATGCCCCGTCATTGATTTTGTAGAATTAATTTGAATATTGTATGCATGTTCTCCAAACAACTTCACAATCGCTCCTGATTCTGCAATATCTCCAAGCGGTGTAGATGTTCCGTGCATATTAATATGATTGACTTCTTCTGGTTTTATACCTGCATCCTCTAAGCAAGATTTCATCACCATATAAGCTCCTGTTCCCTCTGGATGTGGTGCTGTCATATGGTACGCATCTGCTGAAAGACCTGCTCCTGCCAATTCCGCATAGATAGTAGCTCCTCTCTTCACGGCATGCTCGTATTCTTCTAAAATAATAGAACCTGCCCCTTCTCCTAGCACAAAACCATCTCTATCTTTATCAAATGGTCTTGAAGCTGTCTCTGGACTATCATTTCTCGTAGAAAGAGCCATTAAAGCGTTAAAACCACCTACTCCACTAGCCGTAACCGCCGCTTCGGAACCACCACAAACGATAACATCTGCCTTTCCTAATTGGATAAGCATTTTTGCATCAATAATAGCATTTGTAGATGATGCACAAGCCGAAACCGTAGTATAGTTAGGTCCGTGGAAACCATACTCCATAGAAATGTGACCTGGAGTAATATCTGCAATCATCTTTGGAATAAAAAACGGATTAAATCTTGGAATGCCATTAGAATTTGCAAATCCTAAAACCTCTGTTTCAAAAGTTTCAAGACCACCGATACCAGACCCCCAAATTACTCCAACACGAGTTTTATCCACGCCATCCTCTATAAGTCTAGCATGAGCAATAGCCTCTCTGGCAGCTACTAACCCTAGCTGAGTACTTCTATCCATTTTTTTCGCTTCTTTTTTCTCAAAGTGTTGCAAAGGGTCATAACCTTTCACTTCACAAGCGAAACGAGTTTTAAAATTTGTAGAATCAAAAAGAGTAATCGGAGCAGCACCGCTCTTACCTTTTATAAGGGCTTCCCAGTATTCTTTCGCATTATTACCAATAGGTGTTATCGCACCAAATCCTGTTACAACTACTCTTTTTAATTCCATAGATTTTTTGTTTTTAAGTTAAATTATTTATTTACTGTTTTTTCAACATACTCAATAGCATGTCCTACAGTAGTGATTTTTTCTGCTTGGTCATCAGGAATTTGGATATTAAATTCTTTTTCAAATTCCATAATAAGCTCAACAGTATCCAAAGAATCTGCTCCTAAATCATTCGTGAAGCTCGCTTCTGGAGTTACTTCTGTTTCTTCAACATCTAACTTATCAACGATAATCGCTTTTACTCTTGATGAAATGTCTGACATAATACTTTTATTTTAGTTATAATTATTTTTGCAAAAATAAAAAAATATTTTTATCTGAAAAATTTTAATATCAATTAGTCTATATTTTTCTATCCTTTTTTTTATAACATATTAATAATTAAATATTTACTAATTTATCAAAAAATAAAAAACAAAAATTTGTTTTTATATTTTATTAGTAAAATTGTTTGCTAATGAGACTCCAACATATTTTTTGGATCAAGTATATTATCTAATTCTTCTTTTGATAGGAGTTTTTGTTCTAACACCAAATTATATACCGATTTACCAGTATAGAGAGCTTCTTTTGCTATTTTCGTACTATTTTTATAGCCTATGTATGGATTAAGTGCAGTAACAATACCAATACTATTTTTCACCATATTGAGGCACACTTCCTTATTAGCAGTAATTCCTATAATACATTTATCCCTTAGGGTGTCCAAGGCTCTTTCCATAAAAACAATGGATTCTATAATAGATTGACAAAGAACGGGTTCCATCACATTAAGTTGCAACTGTCCTGCTTCAGCGGCGAAAGTAACAGTCAAATCATTACCTATCACTTTGAAACATACCTGATTAACAACTTCAGGAATCACAGGATTTACTTTTCCTGGCATAATTGACGAGCCTGGTTGCATCGGTGGCAAGTTAATTTCATTAAGCCCTGCTCTCGGCCCTGAGGATAACAATCTAAGGTCGTTACATATTTTCGAGAGTTTCACTGCCATTCTTTTTAGTGCCGAGGAGTATATCACATAAGAGCCCGTATCTGGTGTAGCTTCTACCAAATTAATTGCTGGTACAAAATTTTCACCTGTAATTTCCGAAAGTTTATCTGCACAAATTTTCGGGAATCCTATCGGAGCATTGAGTCCAGTACCAATAGCAGTTCCTCCCATATTTATTTCTAAAAATAATTTTGAAAGATTATCCAAACGAGATATTTCCTCCTCTAAGGTTATTGCAAAGGCCTCAAATTCTTGTCCTAAAGTCATTGGAACGGCATCTTGTAGCTGTGTTCTACCCATTTTTATCACATCTGAAAACTCTTCACTTTTCTCTCTAAATGCTACGATAAGTTTTTCCAAATGTTTAATAAGACTTTGGTTCATTTTGATGATGGCCAATTTTACTGTAGTTGGATAGGCATCATTGGTAGATTGCGAACAATTGATATGGTCATTCGGCGAGCAGTATTGATACTCACCTTTTTTGTATCCCATAATTTCCAAAGCTCGGTTTGCTATCACTTCGTTGGCATTCATATTAACAGATGTTCCTGCTCCACCTTGAATCATATCAACAGGAAATTGTTCATTAAATTTCCCATCTATAATCTCATTACAAGCTTGTTTGATAGGTTCTAAAAGTTGGTCTGGTAACAAACCTAACTGATGATTCGTCTGTGCAGCGGCTAATTTTACATAAGCAATTGCTGTCACAAACTCTGGGTAATCCCCCATTTTACTTCCTGAGATGTAAAAATTATCTATCGCTCGTTGAGTTTGTACTCCATAATAAGCATCTTTTGGCACCTGTAAGTCTCCTAAAAGGTCTGTTTCTACTCTGTAATTCATTATGTATAATTTTAAAAAGCTTTTATTCTGTATATTAATCCCAAACTAACTCGATTGGTATAGGTATCCAAAATAGTTTTTTCATAAATATATTTTCTTCCTATATAGGCTAAGAAAAATCTCAAATCTTGATCTTTATACGGCAAATATTCTACCCCTGCGAAGTACCCTAAAGATGTTCGCTTGTTCTGAGGTATAGCACTTTCGGCAGTCTCGTACATTCCCTTAGCGAAGAGATTTATCTTTTCCGATGGTTGATAATCAGCCTTTGCTACGAAAGAATTATATTTTGTGTTCTCCAATGTTTTAGAAGCACTTTCTGGGGTATATCTTAATCGGTCTAACTCTTCATCTTCTCTCATATAATCTAAATATATTTGCACTTTAGGTAGGTTAAGTCTCGTGCCAAACATATACATTGCATTAGTATGATTTGCCGATTCATTTTGGATTCCCACAGCCCATCGTGTTTGTAATTTTCCTTCTAAGAGATTTCCATTCCAATTGGCTAAATAGGTAAGTGGCGTATTGTGTGGCTTTCCCACATTTTTACCATACATATCTTCAAATATTTTGTTACTTGCATTGGTTACTTGTAGGTTAAACTCATGATTTTTATTTGGAGTATAGGTTACCATTCCTCCGAGGGTAAAGTTATCCATATTATCTATAAAATCGGAGTATTCATAGATATTTATTGGATTCAAATCAAACTCAAAACCACCCCATGCTTGGCACATTTTCCCTGCAGTAATGGTCCATTGATCATCCACCTTAAATCCAGCATACATCATATCCGTTGCCTTAGAGAGATTGTCCAGCGAAGCATTCTCCGAAGAGCGATTCAGTCTATGTCTCAGTCTATAAAATATCTTTTCATTGATATTCCCGCGAAATTCTAATCTTAATTGGCGAGCCTTAAAAGTTGTTTGTGTAGGAATATCTTCCTTAGTAACAGCATCTAAACTTCCTTGAAAATTAAGATAAACATTAAACTTATCCGACTTCTGTTTCAATTCGTTTATTTGCTCCTGAAATCCCTGCTGTGCATAACCTACCCCATATACAGCAAATAAAAATACACTATAAATTATTTTCCTCATAAATTATATTTACATGTTAATACTCATTAAAATACCTCTGTATTTCTTTCCAATCCCTTGTTTTAGTAAGAGCTAACATTAGGAGTACTCTTGATTTTTGCGGATTGATTGCCCCAGATGCCACGAAATGATATTTAGCATCATCTACCTCAGCATCGAGGGTTGTTACTCCCGTAGGCACACGAGAAGACCTTACGATTTGGATTCCCTTTTGTTGGGCTTGGATTGCCAAATCAAAAAGTGTATGATACAAGTTACCATTGCCCACACCAGCATATACAATACCATCAAATTTAGCATCTATAAATCCCTTCATAGGAATTTCAGAGGCATTAGAATAACCATAAACAATACCCACTTTTGGCAGAGATTGTAATTTACTCACATCAAATACTGATTGGTATGTATGTTTATTTTCCACATTTCTACTGAAATACACCTTTCCATTATGTATTTGTGCCAATACTCCAAAGTTTGCCCCATTAAATGTCTGTACCGCAGTAGTATTCATTTTAACAACATCTTTAGCATCCAAAACAACATCATTCATTGCTACCATTACTCCACGACCTTCGGATTTTTTATCAGAGGCTACTACTACGGCATTCAATAAATTAAGAGGGCCATCAGCACTAATTCCTGTTGAAGGACGCATAGAACCCACCATCACCACTGGTTTTTTGCTATGTATGGTAAGGTTAAGGAAATAGGCTGTCTCTTCCATCGTATCTGTCCCGTGGGTAATTACTACACCATCGTATCCTTCTTTATTGAGTAACTCATTTATTCTATTTGCCAATTTCAACCAAACCTCATCATTCATATCTTGAGAGCCTATCTTCACCAATTGCTCACCTGAGACATCGGCTACAGAATTTATTTGTGGTACAGCCTCCAAAAGTTGTTGGATACCCACTTCACCTGCCTTATAGTTAGTTTCTGTTGCAGATTTACTCACACCTGCGATAGTTCCTCCCGTTGCTATTATTCGGATTTTTGCCTTTTGAGAATAAGCTATAGTACATATTACAACACTGGATGCAATGATTATTTTTCTGAAAAAATTCATAATACTGATTATTTTAGTTATACAATTTATTCTTAATTATAATATCGAAATTAATAAATACCCTACGGCAAGTGCTACAATTGTTGCTACAAAACCAGGAATTTGGAATGAGTGATTCAATACATATTTCCCGATTCGAGTTGTTCCCGTCCTATCAAAATTAATCGCTGCTACTAAGGTTGGATAATTTGGAATTACAAAATAACCATTCACTGCGGGGAACATCATCACCAACATCATCGGTGGTATCCCTAGGGATATCCCCAATGGATACAGTGTCCTAACGGTAGCTGCCTGACTGAACAAAAATATAGACATAATAAACAAAGCCGCTGCGAATAAAAATGGGTATTCCTTAACTATATGTTCTATATTTGTTTTGAAAAAATCTATATTCCCTTGGAAAAATGTATCCCCAAGCCATGCAATACCAAATATCGCTATAACAGCCTGCATTCCTGCTAGAAATACACTTCCTTTTACTACTTTCGTAACATCAGTCTTTGAAAAAACTAATATCAATCCTCCCACACTCATCATTATAATTTCTATCACCTCCGCCATTCCCAAAACAGAAACAGAACCATCCTCCTGTACAAAACTTGGCCTTAGTGATGGAACTGAACCAAAAACAACAATCCCTAAAACACCTAATAGGAACAACACCACAGCTGTTTTTGCCCCACTATTAATCTCCGAAGTAGAGACTTCTGCCGTTATCTTCTTATCTTGTTGCTTTTTCAAAAATTCTTGATAACGAGAATCTTTTTCTAAATCTGTACCAACAAAACTCATCACAATAGCTCCAACGATCACCCCTAAAAGTGTAGCTGGAATAGCAATAATTAAAATATCACTCAACTCTATTCCCTTTCCCCCCAACAATTCCGCTGTAAGTAGTGCAGATGTAGCTGCCGAAATAGGGCTCGCCGTAATTGCCTGCTGAGATGCAATAACCGAAATACTTAACGGCCTCTCAGGACGGATTTTACTCTCTATGGCTATTTCCGAAATTATCGGTAGAAGTGAATAGGCAATATGCCCCGTCCCCGAAAATAGAGTAAAAATATAACAAACTATAGGTGCTACAATCGTAATCATTGCAGGGTTACGCCTAAGGATTTTCTCTGCAATCTTTACTAAATAATCCAACCCTCCTGCTCCTTGCAATGCCGCCGCTGCTGTAATTACAGCTACAATCATCAACATAACATCTACAGGTGGCTTCCCAATTTTTAAACCAAAACCGAAAACCAAAATCCCTAAACCTATCATTCCAAAAACACCTAAACCTATTCCGCCAACTCTTGCTCCAATAAAAATAGCAAACAATACGACCAAGAATTGCACATAAATTAAATATTCCACAATTTTTTAATTATTTTTAACCACTACAAATATAATCATTTTTTTTGTTATATATAATATAATAAATAACACAATCTTATATAAAACCATTCAAAATACCATATTACAATATATCATATCATATTTTTTTTCATTACCTTTGTCAGTAAATTCCATACAATGCTTAAAGAATTAAAGCCTATCTTATTCATTTTACTGAGATTTTTAGGAATTTACTTCATTCTTTTATTTCTATACGAAAGAATTTATCTTGCTCATTATAAAGGATGTGGCTTAGACCCTATTTCTCGATTTATGGCTCAGCAAGTTGATTATTTACAAAATTTTCTAGGCTACAAAACCTATCTTGTAGATAATATTTCCGCAAGTGGAGTCTATTATTGTTTTGATAAGAAAATTCTTTCAATAATGGTAGAAGGTTGCAATATCATCTCGGTAGCTATACTTTTTCTAGCATTTATTTTTGCTTTCTATCAAGGGAAGAAAACTTTTTTATTCTCTCTCTTTGGACTTTTTTTGATGTATGTAATGAATATTTTCCGAATTGCAGGACTTAACATTTTGGGTATCGTATCCCCTAGATATTTCATCCCTGCCCACGATTTCATATTTCCTGCAATAATCTATGGTACGATTGTTATTTTATGGATTGTCTGGATTAATTTTTTTACTTTAAGAAATGAAAAAAAGAATCACTAATATCTTTTTGGTTTCACTTGGCATTGGAGGCTTAATCTATATACGCTATGCTGAAAGCAACCTATTCTACGACCCTTTTTTGGATTATTTCCATCAAGTTGGACAAAACCCTACTTTCCCTACTTTTAATTGGGGACAATTAATTATCAGTCATTTCTTACGATTTGGGCTGAACTTAATATTTTCCTCTATCATCATACATTTTATTTTTAATAAAATCAAATGGACATTATACGGCGGTATTTTGATGAGTTTAGTATTCGGTGTTACATTACTTATCTACTTATATTGCCTTTATACACAGTTTGAGGTCGGGTTTCAATTTTCGTTTTATATCCGTCGGTTTGTAATACAACCGCTTATTTTACTGCTCATTATTCCCACATTTTATTATTTAAAGAAGAAAAATACTTTACAATAAGAAGCAAAAAATCCCCTCATATATTTAAGGGGATTTTCTATTTAACTGAGCATTTTTTTAGCTTTTTTGACTCCTTCTATGAAAATATCAATTTCTTCTAATGTATTATAAACTGCAAAACTTGCCCTCACGGTACCTGCAATTCCAAAATGTTTCATAATTGGCTGGGTGCAATGATGCCCTGTCCTCACGGCTATCCCCATTTTATCCAAAATCATTCCCACATCAGATGATATTCCTATCTTATCAAGATTAAAAGAAATAGCTCCCGCCCGATTGGCTTTTAGGCCATAAATTTCTATACCTTCTATCTCCAATAGTTTTTTTTGTGTATATTCAAATAGTTGATTTTCAATTTTTTGCAAATTTTGATGACCAACATTTTCTATAAAATCTGTTGCTACCCCTAAGGCTATATTTCCACCAACATTAGGAGTCCCCGCCTCAAATTTAAAAGGTAAATCTGCATAAGTAGTTCCCGAGAAATCACAAGTATGTATCATTTCTCCACCGCCATGAAAAGGATTCAACTTTCTAAGAGCCTCTTCCTTACCATACAAAATCCCTACCCCCATCGGTGCATACATTTTGTGACCAGAAAACACAAAAAAATCACAATCCATCTGCTGAACATCTATTTTAAAATGAGAAATAGACTGAGCTCCATCAATCACAATATATGCCGAAGATAATGCTCTCACTTTCTTAATAATTTCCTCTATCGGATTAATAATCCCCAAGGCATTAGAAACTTGATTCACGGATACGATTTTCGTTTTTTCATTAAGATTTTCATCTAAGAAATCCAATTGCAAAATTCCATTTCCATCAATTGGAATAACCTTTAATACAGCACCTGTTCTCTCACAAAGCAACTGCCACGGAACAATATTAGAGTGGTGCTCCAAATGAGAAATAATAATCTCATCTCCTGCTTTTATTTGGTTAGTAAAGGCATACGCCAATAAGTTAAGACCTTCGGTAGTTCCTCGCGTAAAAATAACCTCAAAATCATTTTTTGCATTGATGAATTTTTGTATTTTTTGGCGGGAAAATTCCATCTCTTCAGTTGCTACTTGGCTAAGGGTATGAATCCCTCGATGCACATTAGCATTAATTTCTGTATAATATTTTTGGAGACTCTGCAACACAGAAATTGGTTTTTGTGAGGTCGCTGCGTTATCCAAATAAACCAAAGGTTTACCATTAACCTTCTGATTAAGTATTGGGAATTGGTTTCTTATATCTTTTAGATTGAACATATTTTATATTATTTTGATGATATTTTCTTTTATTCGTTTCCTGCCAGATATTTTCTCCATTTTTCAATGGCGTTTTGCATATCTTTTGGCATAGGACTTTCAAAATACATTTCTTGATGCGTTACAGGATGGACAAACCCTAAAGTATGAGCGTGTAATGCGTGGCGGGGGAGTATCTCGAATACATTTTGTACGAATTGTTTGTATTTCGGTAAATTGATACCTCTCATTATAATATTCCCTTCGTATCGTTCATCATTAAAAAGAGTGTGTCCTATATGTTTAAAGTGAGCTCTAATTTGGTGTGTTCTCCCCGTTTCCAATTTGCATTCTACCCATGTCATATACCTAAAACGCTCTAACACTTTATAATGGGTTACTGCATGTTTTCCATATGAGCCATCTTCGTAGACTGCCATTTGCATTCTATTTTTCTGATGCCTACCTATATGCCCACGAATAGTTCCATTATCCTCTTCAAAATTTCCCCAAGCAAATGCCCAATAGAGTCTCTTGGTGGTTCTATCATAAAACTGCCGTGCCAAATGGCTTAGTGCAAATTCATTTTTAGCAATTACTAGCAGCCCAGAGGTATCTTTATCTATGCGATGTACCAATCCCACTCTATCTAAGTCTGTTTTTAGTCCATTTTTCTCAAAATGATAGGCTACTGCATTCACTAAGGTGCCTTCCCAATTTCCAAAACCTGGATGCACCACCATTCCTGCCTCCTTGTCAATCACCAAAACATCATTGTCCTCATATACGATATTGATAGGTATATCCTGTGGAATAATCACATTTTCTCGCGGAGGATGGGCTAATAACACGGATATTTCATCATTGGGTTTTACCCTATAATTTTGTTTTACAGGTTTGTTATTTACCAAAACATTTCCCGCACGACAAGTTTCAGAAATCTTATTCCGAGAAGAATTTTGGCGATATAGCAATAAAAATTTATCTATCCTTAGAGGTTCTTGTTTTTTATCTACGATAATGTTCAGATGTTCATAGAGTTCTGTATTTTCTTCATTTTCACTATATGAAAAATCATTGTCAAAAATATCTTGATGAAAGTTATCACTCATTTTGGAATTTTTGCAAATGTAATAAAATAAAAAGAAAAAAAACGATAGAGAAAAAACCTCTATCGTTTCATTTATTAATTTTGTCTTATTTTATCCCAAACCTCTATACGATAATCATCTATTTTTGCTCCATCTTGTAGACTTTGCAACAAAGATTGAGAGAATATTTGTGAGTTTTGCATTTTCAGCATATCCATTACTTGGTTAATATTACCTGGTTGCTTATTTATTTTTTCAGATTTTTTCAAAATCACATATACCCCCGTATTTCCCTCTATTGGGTTAGACACTTTTCCTTTTGCCACTCCAAAAGCTGCTCCTGCAACTTTAGCTTCTACGACGCCTGCTACCATAGGAGTGATAATATTCACTTGTGCTGGCTGGATTGAAGTACCAAATTTTTTAGCTACGCTATCAAGGCTTGCTCCTTTACCGATTTTTTCAATAATTTTCTTAGCTACCAATTCATTTTTAACAATCGGTTCTATTTGGTCTCTTACGGATTCTGGGTCGGTTGTAAATTCATCGTTGATACCATTGAGATATACTACTATTCTGTCTCCTGTACCATCTACCATAAAGATTTCAGTATCGCCTTTTTCTCTCTTTTTATTGAATGCCCAAGAAAGGATTTCGGAAGCTTTTTCTGTACCTATGCCTTCTATTCTTCCTTCAAATCTCTTTGCAGATTTAGGATTATAGAATTGATAATTTCCTTTTTTAGCAATATTTTTAAACTCGTTAAAGGACTTTCCTTGTACTTGTTGGATAAATCTTTTTGCATTTTTATCTACTTCATTTTCTGTTGCTTCTGATGGTTTTACAGATTTTATCAAATTAGCAACTTTATAAGTCATATGTCCTTCTTCGGATTTTTTATCCTTAATATTGATAATATGATACCCATAAACAGTCTTTACTATTCCCGTAGCACCTTTTGGTGATTTTTCTACAAAAGACTGGAACTCAGGTACCATTTGCCCACTACCTGTCTCAATAGTATATTCTCCACCGTTAGCGATAGAACCTTTGTCTGAGGAATATTGTTTCACTAATTCTTGGAATTTAGTAGGATCCGCCTTCACAACTGCTTCCAAAGAATCAGCTAATTTTTTAGCTTCCTTTTCATCTCTTTTTTCTTCACTCATTTGGGCACCTTTATACGAGATAAGAATATGTCGTGCGGTGGTAGATGTTTTAGCTTCTACCTTTTTATCTAATAATTTTGATACTACCAAAAAGTCTTGTTCCTTATATGGCCCTACAATAGCACCCACTGACAATGTAGCGATTTGAGAACGCAAAGCTTGTGGAAGTCTATCCTCTGTAAGATATCCGTTGTAAAATGGCATATCTGAATTAAGAGATACGAACATAGAATCGTTAGTCGTATTTCTAAAATTTTCATTTGGATTAGCATCAGTTCCTACATTCAATAATTTGTCTATACCTTTCTCTGCCTCAGCTTGATCTTTTGCTGATGGTTTCGCCTGGAAATACACCACACCAAGATTTCTTGTCGGCTGAGATTTGAATTTTGTAGGATGTTTTTGGATATAGTCCGCAAGGTCTTTTGTTGTTACTTTTATTGGATTTTTCTTCAAAAACTCGGCATAATCCACTTTCACAAAATCAATATCTGCCACTTGGTCTTGATATTTTTTGATAAGTTCTGCCTCTTTTTTACTGATAGTGAGCCCAGCATTAATATTGGTAAGCAACATTCTCGCCATAATGCTATATTCCAATTGGTTTCTAAATCTTAACCAATTATTATATTGCTCTGGTTGAGATTTTAGGCTTTCAATTTCTTTTTTAAGCTCATTTACTTTAAAATTTCCCTTTTCATCAAAAAGATTAGGATTTTGAGCAAACATTGGCGTGTATTGCACTTGGTTCCAAAATAAGTCTTCCGTAAAATCAATTCCTAACTTGTCAAACTCTTGTTTGATTAATTTACGCTGAATAATGGTCTGCCAAGCTTGTTCCTCCAATCCCTCAGTAGGCATATTTTGCCCTTGGGCCTGCTCTTGTAAAAATCGTAACTGCTCGTTGAACTCCTCACGAGTGATTTTTTCACCATTTACTTTCCCGAGAACATCAGGATTTTTTCCAAAAACCTTCTCAATAGAATTCGGATTTACCACAAAAGCCAATAAACCCAACGCTATAAACCCAACAAGAATTGCAGGTCTTTTTCTAATTTCTCCTAAAACTGCCATTTCTTTTTTTAGTATATTTTATATCAAAGCGCGAAATTACACATTTTAACACTAATAATAAAATTTTTTCATTAAAATTTTAGGGTAACGCAAAAATATTTTTTGATTAGATTTTGAGTTTATTTGCTTATCTGCATCACCTCATCTCGATTTACTGACAATACTCCTTTGACTTGTTGAAAATACCGAATCGCCTCTCGAATAGACTTATCAGATGGTATTTTTATAGCTATTCCATTAATGTTATCATAATCATAGAGCAACTCCGCCCGATAATTTTGGACTGATTTTAACAAATATTCTTTTCCTATTTCCCTATCATAATAAATAATAAGATTATGATTATATATATTTTGTAACTCCACTTCCTTTTGTTCTACTTTTTGTTTTGCCGTACATTGCATAACGAGACCAAGTATCAAAAAAACACGAATATATTTCATTTTCTACTCTAAATTATCCAAAATTTCCATTATTTTCCTTACCGAATTTTCCAGATTAAATGGCATTTCATAGCACTTTAAATTATCTTGATACGCCTGAAAATCACTCGGCTGAGCAAGTGCTTTTTTCATTCCTTCGTAGATTCCTTCTTCGGTGTTTTCTACAATAAAGCCTAATTTTCCATTTTCTAACATTTCACGAACTCCAGAAACATCAGTAGCTATAATATTCTTTTTCAATGTAATAGCTTCAAATAAAACAGTTGGAAAACCTTCATAACGGGAGCTTAACACATAAAAATCCGCATCACGAAAATAAGGATATGGATTATCCGTAAAACCAAGCATCTCGGTCGTCTCTTGTACTCCCAACTCATCACGAAGTTTCTTAATATTCTGAAAATCATATCCGTCTCCTATGATGATGATATTGTGCGGAAATCCCTCGTCCAACAATTTTCTATGAACTTTTAAAAGCCTATCAAATCCCTTTTGCGGAAAAATCGTGCCAACGGAAAGAAAAGTCGGAACAGAAGTCTGTTTTTCCAAAGTCAAACTCTGAGATTTTCTCAATACCTCTTCGGTATCTAATGGATTATAAATTCGTACAATACGACTCCTCTCGTCATCATTTTTAGCAAGGTTTTCAAAATCTTTTTGAATATGTTTAGAGATAACCAAAATTTTATCATATCCAAAAAATTTTCTAATCTCTTCATCAGTATAGTTATGAAATTGCGTTTTTCTCAAATCATTATGAATCCACATTACTTTCTTTGAGGTTTTTATTGGAGACTGCAAAATTTCGTCCCGAAATCCGTGAATTCCTGCAAATTCAATATCGTATTTTTTTCCTTTCAGAATACATTTATACAGCAATTTTGGGAATCGCTTCATTATCCACTGATACAGCACTCTAAACGCCTTTCGTGGTATATCTTGTAGGCGGTTGGTGGTAATCATTTCCCCTTTATTCAAATAGATAACATTCACCCAACTAGGAATTTCTGATAAATATTTACCTGAATATAAATTAAGTAATAAGTCTATTTCGTATTTATCTTTGGGAAGATTTTTTAGGAATGTAGCCAACACCTTTTCTGCTCCGCCGTGGCGAAGAGAACCGATACGAATGAGTATTTTTTTCTTCAAATTACTATGCATTATTTCTTTATTGACTTATATTTATGAGGGAGATTTTCTCTTATATATTTATCTAAAAGAGAGCGATTTTCCTCTAATTTACGAGGATACAGCACATTGTTCTCCAGTGCCTTATCACCATATTCCTCCACGGTACAAATAAATTTCGCAGGCACTCCCGCATATACAGAATTATCTGGCATTGAAGAGTTTAGTAACGAACCCGCACCCAAAATACAATTATCACCCATCTTTGCCCCTGGTAAAAAAGTACAATTATTCCCCACGAAACAATTTTGTCCTATCTTTATTCTACCAAAATTACGCGCATCGCGATATTTATCCATACTGCGGATAACATACATTGCCCCATCGTGATTGATGAAGGTACAGCCTGCTGTAATCTTTGAATAACTACCAATCTCTATCAAATAAGGTTCAGAACCGAAATTGGGGGAATCTACAAAAATAACTCCCTCTCCTATCTGCAACCCCCTTGCTTTGCAAATCTCAATATAAGATTTGCAATATATTTGTCTAAAAATTGTGTGAATTTTGAGAAGTATTCTATATAAGATATTCATTTTGTAGTAAGTTGAGTTATTATTTCTTCTACTCTATTAAAAATTTTTTGATTATCAAATTGCTTTTCAGAGTCTCTTAGATTCTCTCGTATTTTTGTTATTAATGTTTCATTCGTGAGGAATTCCTTCATTCCGTGATATATGTTATCTACATCATAATTAACCAAATATCCATTTTTTTTATGAGTAATCATCTCGGGAATACCTCCTGTATTAGTGGATAATATTGGCTTTTGTAAAATCAGAGCTTCAGCAATAATTAGAGGCCAACCTTCAGATTCAGAAGGCATTACAAAAAAATCTGCATTTTTCACATAAGGATAGGGATTTTGCAATGAGCCTAAAAATATAAAACTATCCATTACATTTAGTTTTTGAGCCTGAAGTCTTAAATTCTCCATTTCCTCACCATCACCAATAATAACAATTTTATGATAAAATCCCTCTTCCAATAATCTATGATGAGCTTCCATTAATTTATGATGCCCCTTACGAGAGTGGAGTCTTGCCACATTTACAAAAACTGGGTACTTCGTAGCAAAATCTGGGATTATTTCGAGGGACTTTTGTTTTAGTTCATCAATGGGAATAGCATTCCTAATCACCTCATTAGGAGGAAGTTTTATATCAGGATAAGTTTCTACAAAAATATCTCTCGCCTGCTGAGATCCCCAAAAAAAATAATCAAATTTTGGGATTTGTTTCAAAATATTCGGTACGGCAGGTTGAAGTTTTGGGTAGGTAATATCCGAATGAAACCAGCCAATCTTCTTGGATTTTTTGTTTGATGAATTAATCACATCTGCAAACATTGTATAGCCTGTGGCAATCTCTACATCAGCATTATTTTTCAAAATAAATTGATCAGGAATAATAGGAAACTTCCTAAATAACCATAACTTTACACCTCGAAATACTAATTGTAATTTATTGATTATATAAATATTAGAAAAATCCTCTTTGCCACCTGCCAATGTTTTAAAAGGAATAAAATTAGGTATGTGATTTCGTAATTCTCCTTGAAATAAATTCAGACAAAGAGAAATATCAAATTTTTCTCGGTCAAGATTATTCAGCATACCTAGCAGGACTTTTTCTACTCCTCCCATTTCCATAGAGCGATGTCTAAAAAGAACTTTAATTTTACTTTTATCCTTCATAAGCGTTATTTTTTAAATTGACTTTTGATCCAATGGTTAGCAGGTTCTTCTATATATTTGAATAAAATAATGGAGATAACATTTAGTATAACGAATAAAAAAAGCTTATTATCCCAAATGTATTCATCAATAAAAATAGGAATAAATCCTTTATGAATGAGATAAAAAATATAAGATGATTTGCCTAAAAGTATCATAATAGGGAGTGATAAAATTCTATTAATAAGCGTTTTTTCATGGATTAACCCCCAAAACAATGGAGCAATGCCAAAGAAAGATAAAAAGCCTATCTCAATAAATCTACCAATGTCTGTTTTGAAAAATGGAATTTCTCTAAGGTGGGGAATTCCTAAAATATATAAAATAACAGAAAAAATTCCTAAATAAGTAATAAAATTAAGTTTAGGTGTATATTTTCTAATAAATAAAGCAAGTGCTATTCCTGCAAAAAATTCAATGATATATACAGAAAAATTGTTTTTCATAAAGCCTCCAATATTGTTTATATCTTTAAAAATATAGCTTATAAATGTGCCAAAAACAAAGATTAAAATGGGAAGTATTAAAAATTCCCCCCCCTTAATTTTTCGTATTAAAATGAAGTAAAAAGGGGCTGAAATATAAAATAATTCTTCTATTGTTAGAGTCCACCCTTGTGATATTCCTGAATGGGCATAATCAGCAAAAAGAGTTTTTGTCATGGTAAAACTGAGAATAGCCTGAATAGTAAATTCTTTATTCCATCCCATGTTGATAAAAGTAATTCCAAATCCTATTGCGGTAATAATAAAATACATTGGATAAATTCTTGCGAATCTATTGACCATATATTTCTTAAAATGTATAGGGTTTTCATCAAAATAACGATAAGTGATAAGAAAACCACTCAATACAAAAAACATATCTACACCAATGTGAAATTCCCAAATGATATCAGCAATCCATTTAGGATAAGAATGATTAGGATTTTTGAATGGAAAAAAATGATAGATAAAAATAATCCAAGCAGCTATTGCTCGGAATCCTGTAAGTACAGGGAAAAATTGTTTTTTAGATGTTTTATTCAACATTACAGCCAAGGTTTTTATATTGATTTTTATTAAAATTATTCAAAAAACTTATTTTTTAGTTGGTAATACTTCAATAAAAAATTAAAATTACTAAGCAATATTCTATTATAGAATTTTGAAATACCTTTGAATTGAGATAGAATTATTGTTTTATCCAATACTTGATAAGTTTTCTTAAATATATCCATAAAATGTGATTTTTGTTCTTTGGTAAGATTTTTCTCAAAGTAAGCATATACCTTTACTCCATTGATAAAATCCTTATAAGAAGTAAGTTCAAAAATAGATTTTCTGTCTTCGTAAAAACCTAATTTTTTAAAATAATCTCGTAAAATTAAATTAGTCTTTAAAATATCTATTTTTTTTAGATTAAATGATTTAGCTGAAGAATTCATATAAATATAGTGGGTATATACCGCATTACAAATTCCTATATTATTAACTCTTTCTAAAATCATCCTTTCTACGATTTCATCAGCATTTAATAATCTTTCAGTAAATCTAAATGATACTGATTTAAAAATCTCTTTCTTATAAAAACCTCTAAAATCTACATCGTACCTTCCAACCGTTTTTATCAAGCATTCTTTACCTGTAAGAGTTCTATCTCTAAAATCTCCAATTTTTTGTAAAGGTATATCTAAGTTTTTTATGGACCTTATCTTTCCATTAGCATAAATAGTTTTAACGATAAATCCAACCATATCTAAGTTTGGGTTTTCTTGAAACTTATTCACTGCCTTTTCCACCGCATCGAGAGACATTGTATCATCGTGGTCAAACAGCATAATATATTCTCCTGAAGCAATATCTTGTCCCGCAGCTTTGGCATATTGGGCCGTGCCCTCATTACTTTTATCAATAATAATAATTCTACTATCTTTTTCTTGATATTCTTTCAATTGACTTAATGTATCATCCGGCGAACCGTCATGTACGCAAACAAACTCTATGTTTTGATATGTTTGATTGAGAAGACATTCCATTGATTTTTTTACAAAATCCCCTAACTTTACCGAATTGTAATAAGTCGTAATAATCGATACCTTAGGATTATTTTCCATTCTATTTTAAAACTATAACTTTTTGGCAAAGATAATCATTTAAAGACAATTCTATATATTTGCAAAAACATCTATAATGAAAACAACTCCACTTGTTACCATTTCAATTCCCTTATTTAAGTGTGAAGAATTTTTAGAAAAATGTCTTTTGTCAGTATTAAACCAAACTTACAAAAATATAGAAGTTACTCTAATTAACGACCAAACCCCCGATAATTCAGTAGAAATAGCGGAGGAATTTATCGCTAAATACCAACTACAAAATTGGAGAATTTATCATCTTGAAGAAAATTCGGGGCTTTCTATCGTCAGAAACAAGGGGATAGATACGGCACAAGGGAAATATCTGTTTTTTTTGGATTCTGATGATGTGATTACCCCTGATTGTATAGAAATTATGGTGAATATTGCAGAAAAGGAGCAGTTGGAAATGGTGGTGGGAAATACCATAATGGTCAATCTATCAGATGGTAGAGAAAAAGATTTTTTTAGAGTAAATCCTAATCAAAATACGATAACTAATAATGAAGAAGTTTTTAGAGCATTTGTTAATGGTCAATACGCATCTTCTTCTTGGAATAAATTAGTTCTTTTGGATTTTATAAGAAAAAATCAGTTGTATTTCACCAGAGGTTTATTTGCCCAAGATGAGTTGCAAAGTTTCCAAACAGCATTAGTTTTGAGTAGGTTAGGTTTTATCAATTTTGATAAAACTACACTTTATTATTATCTTCATTCCAAATCTGTTATACACAATAGAAATAAAAGACATTTTGATAATTGGGCAACTATTGTTTCTTATATTTACGATTCTTATAAAAATGAAAAGAATATTGAACGAAAACGATTAATACAAAAACAACTCATCAATTATAAAACGATGACTCTCCAAATGAATTGGAAAGCACAAGAAAATGATGAACTTTGGCTGTATAATTATAATATATATCAAAAAACAAGAGATGTTAATCTCTCATTTTTTGATTATTTTAATCCATCTATTCCGACGGATATAAAGAAAAAATCTTTTAAACTTTCTTTGCCATCATCACTAGCACTGAAACTATTCAAAAAGTTATATTATAGATGATTAATTCTATTTAAATAATTTTTCTTTTACTATTTTTATGATAAAACGGAATGGAAGGTAGTTAGCCTCAAGGTTGTTGATATGTTTTATACCTCCCCAAATATTATATTTTTTAGTATTATAATCATTACTAATGATAATATTCTTTTTTGCCCAGCGATTAAAGTACTGATAATAATTAATATTATTATCCAATATCTTTTGCTTAAAACTATGGATAATCTTGATTACTTCCTTAGAACAATCATAATCTCCACTACTCCAAGAATTTTGATGCATTCTGCGATATGCCATATATTTTCTTACTCTATATATTTTATACCCTGCAAAAAGCATTTTCAACCAACAATGCAAGTCCTCTGCCCTATCGTGCCAAGAAAAACCACCAACTACCTCTAAAACAGACTTTTTACACAAGATAGTTATTGTAATTTGATTCCTGTATAAAAAATCTCTTATTCCCTGTTTTCCATAGAATAGATGGCCTTCATTATTATCATTTTTAGAGATTTTATTAGGACGATTTTTAAAATCCATCATTTTAGGTGCTACCAAATCCAAATCTTGCTCTATAAGAGTTTTCAAACAAAATTCTAAATACTCTGGTAAATATAAATCATCAGCATCCAAAAAGGCAATATATTCTCCACGAGTTTCTTTGATTCCAAAATTTCTCGTATCAGAAGCCCCACTATTTTCCTTATAAAAATAACGAAATCTCGCGTCTTTTTCACACCATTTTTTAACAACAGACTCTGTGTTATCCATAGAGCCGTTATTTACAATAATGCATTCCCAATTTTCATAAGTTTGGGAAAGAACAGATTCCAATGTTTCGTCTAAAAATTGTTCTGCATTATAAGCGGGGATAACCACTGAGATAAGGGGATTTTAAATCATAATGGGAGTATTACTGTTTATTAAATTATTTTCCTAAATATTTTTTTTAACCAAGTATTTTCCTTCTTGAAAATAAACTCAGGAAGGCTCTCTATTTCTGAAACTTTTTTTCCAAAAATTTCATTAATACTTCTTCTATTAATAGCATTGAGTAATACCTTATGCCAAATTTTATTTCTGTCTTCTATTTTTTGTTTATTATGTGAAAGTCCTTTGTCGTGGAGTCTGTAAAGTAACAATGGTTCATCTATGAAATAAAAATCCCCAATTTCGTAAAGTTTCAGATATAAATCTTGGTCTTCTACTATTCTGTATTGAGATATCATACCCTCAGTTTGTAGATAGGCATCTTTTTTGAAGGTAAAAAAATGGGCAACCTCAAAATTAATATTAAAAAAGTGTTTTTGCCGATTTTTTATTTTTCTTGTTTGCGGAAATATTTTCTCTATCGCTAAATTATCATTACAAATATAGAATTTAGAATATGTAGCCACTATATTTTTATATTTCTTATGAGTATCTATAGAAAGTTGTAGAGCATTAGGAAGTAGAGCATCATCTGGGTCTAAAAAACCACAAATATCTCCGTTAGCTAATTCTATACACCTTTTTTTAGTATATCCAACACCTTTATTTTCTTCATTTGTATAGATTTTAAAGCGTTGGTCTTTTGAAACTAAATTTCTTATTTTTTCTAAAGAATCATCCGTAGAGCAATCATCTACGATAATAACCTCAAAATTTTGAAAAGTTTGACCAATAATACTTTTATAACAATCCTTGAAATACTCGTAATTATTATAATGAGCTACTAATATAGAAAACATTTATTTACTTATTAATTTATTAAATAGATTTGTCCATTTTGGCATAATGGTATCAAGTCCATATTTTTCTCTGATTCTTATTTTTGCATTGTGAGCAAAAGTTTTTCTTAATTTCTCATTTTCTATGAGGGTATTGATTTTTTCTGCCAAGGCTTCCGTATTTCCTAATTCCACTAAAAAACCACTCTCACCATCATCTATCATCTGTTTTGGACCATGCTTACAATCGAATGACACGCAAGCCAATCCCAAACTCATTGCCTCTAAAAGGGATAATACAAACCCTTCGTGACGAGAGCTTAATACAAAAATACTATGTTCTGCATATTTATCAGCAATTCTATCCGTAGGTGGGTGGATACGGATAATATTTTGCAGACCATTATCCTTAATTTGTTGCTTCAAAGTTTCCTCTAACGCTCCACCGCCATAAATATCTAAAGTCCAATCAGGATTTTTTTGATGTACTAAACGCCAAGCATCAATCAAATAATCAAATCCTTTTTCGTTGGACAATCTTCCTACAGCGATAGCAGATTTCCTCTCCAAATCAGTAGGCTTACTTTCAGTTATGGTGATTGGGTTTGATATTATTTCCACCTTGCTAAAATACTTTCTCCAATCTTCAGCATCGTTATCTGTAAGAATTACGATTTTATCAAAAGAATTAATTATTTTTTGTAGTTTCTTAACTTGATATATCTGAAAAAAGTTAGAATAAGTTATTCTCTTCTTCAAAAGCTTAAATTGAGTAGCATTAAAACTAAAATGTACCTCTAATATCTTCTTGCTACCATCTTTTATTGAAGGCAAGAATTTATATTCCGTACCTAAAAAAGTAGAAATAACAATATCAGTTTTATGGTTTTTCAAATACTCTTCCACCTTTTGGCGATAGATTTCCATAAATATTTTAATCCTCTTTCTTCGCTCGAAAAAACCAAATTCTTGCAATCTAAATGTTGGGTCTTCAATATTAAGATGCTCAAATTTCACCTTCGGACTGATATCAAATGCAATAGGACAATCATATTGACGGTAAGTAATAATTGTAACATTATACCCCAAAATATCGGCCATATAGTTTGCTTTTACGCATATTACCCGTTCCATTCCCGATATATTTTTCAAATGAGGAATAAAATATACTATATTCATTCTTATATTTCTTTAATTTTACGATTCATCACTTGTATTGCTATTAATTTTGTTATTTTTTCTCCTAATGGTAAATAGATTAAATATTGAGGGAAATAATTAGGGGTAATGTTATTAACATATTTTATCCTTTCTTTAATATTTTTTTCAATTTTTCCTTGTTCATTTTTTAATAAAATATATCTTCTAACCCATAGTTTAAGGTATTTAGAGTAATTGACCTTAGAATTTATTAACATTAATTTTAAATCTTCTATAATTGCTATAATTTCTTTTGTACAATTTCTATCTGATGCACTCATAGAATGATCCAAAATTCTGTAATATGCAAGTGGAGATTCTATTCCATAAAAAGAATTATTACTAAGTAATAAATTAAGCCAACAGTACAAATCTTCTGCTTTTTTATCCCAAGTAAAACCACCGATATCTTCTATAATTTTTTTTCTACAAAGAACAGTGGATGGAGTTGCTTGATTTATTTCTAAAAAAATAGAAATATCTTTAACCCTTCCTATATGAATACATCTAAGTAATTGTTTAGTATATTCTCTATAATTTATTCTATATGCATTGGAATATACTAAATCTACATTCTCTTTTAGAAGTGTATTTATCCTAACCTCCAAACTATCAGGAGTTAGAATATCATCAGCATCCAAAAAGGCAATATATTCAGCTTTAGATTCCTTTATTCCCCAGTTTCTAGCAGAGGAAAGTCCTCCGTTTTCTTTATTTGTTAGTCTAAATCTACTGTCTTTTTCGCACCATTTTTTAGCAACAGACTCTGTACTATCCGTAGAGCCATCATTTACGATAATGCATTCCCAATTTTCATAAGTTTGGGAAAGAACAGATTCCAAAGTTTCATCTAGAAAAAGCTCTGCATTATAAGCGGGGATAACCACTGAGATAAGTGGATAAATTTTATTCATTTTACACAACTATCTTTTATTTTTTAATTTTCTCTTAATTGTATCCAATATAAAACGAAAAGGAAAATAATTCGCTTCAAAACCATTAATATATTTAATTCCTTCTCTTATATTGAGGTGTTTCCTATTTTTGTCATTTATAATAATATTTTTTTTAGCCCAGCGATTGAAATAACGATAATAATCTATCCCATTTTCTAAAATATTTGCTTTGAGAGAAACAATAAGTTCCAATACCTCCTTGGAACAATTTATATCCATACTACTCCAAGAATTATTATGCATTCTACGATAGGCATAATACTCACCTAACCTGTAAATTTTGTACCCTGCAAAAAGCACCTTCAACCAACAATGTAAGTCCTCTGCCTTCTTATGCCAAGTAAAACCACCCACTTCATCCATCACGGATTTTTTGCATAACAATGCCATTGTGATTCTATTAGAATGTAAAAATAATGCTATTCCCTCTTTTCCACTATATAAATAATCTTTCTTATCTTCATCTTCGATTACTCCATTTTGTACATTCCAGAATTCAAGCATTTTAGGTGCTACCAAATCTACATCTTTTTCTACAAGATTTTCTAAACATACCTTCAAAAAATTAGGCATATATAGGTCATCAGCATCCAAAAAGGCGATATATTCTCCACGAGCTTCTTTGATTCCAAAATTTCTCGTATCGGAAGCACCACTATTTTCCTTATAAAAATACCTAAATCTCGCGTCTTTTTCGCACCATTTTTTAGCAATAGACTCTGTGTTATCCGTAGAGCCATCATTTACGATAATGCATTCCCAATTTTCATAAGTTTGGGAAAGAACGGATTCCAAAGTTTCATCTAAAAATTGTTCAGCATTATAGGCGGGAATAACTACTGAGATGAGAGGAGTAAATTTCATTTATTCAGAATTATAAATTTCTTATTATTTGCTCTTGTTTATTGATTACGATAGAATTGGCAGGAATATCTTTATGAACAACACATCCTGCTCCTAAAATAACATTATCACCGATTGTTACACCTTTCAGAATGATGCAATTTGCTCCTGTCCATACATTATTTCCTATCTTGATTGGTGCTGTTAAGAAGTCTGTTTTAGATACAGAAAATGGCTCTTTTATATATTGATGGTTATGGTCAAATATTTTCATTCCTTCCCCTAAAATACAATTTTCTCCAATTTCTACTTGTTCTAAAACAGAGATTGTAGCCCTTGTGATATAGGTGTTTTTTCCTATTATAAATTTAGCATTTTTTTTAATGGTAAGATAATTAGATTCATTGATTTGTGTATTTTCTGCAAAATGTATTTCAGCAGAATCTGATATATCCATATAATTATTATTCCCTAACTTAAATGAGGGGTGGATTTCTGATTTTGGATTTTGTTTTAACAATTTTAATTGCTCCTCTCTTTGCAATCTATCTTTTATGGAGAAAAATTTCAAAATAATTTTATTAATAATAGACTTCATAACTTTATTTTTAGCAAAAATATGATATTTATTTTTTATCTCTTAATTTGGTAGTAGGAACTTCAAAAATGTTTGCTATGCCCGAATAATACCAAAAGTATAGCTATGGCACGAAGTAAATCTAAACCAAAGATTCTGTTTTTGGGAATATCAATTTTGAAAAAATTAAGTAATGATAGCATGTTTTTTTTGTTTAATTAAAATAATATTTCTCTAATATTTTGTAAAGATAAGTTTCTTTGTTGGTCAATGCATGTTGGATAAAATAACTTTCCACATCATGGGTATCAATCCCATAACTAGAGCCACTCTTGACCAGATTAAGATATAATTTTGTTTGATAAAACTTTTCCATAATCTCCAAAATCTCAATAATTGTATAATTTTCGGGATAGGCAATATTGATTATTTTATTGAAATATTGCTTATCAATTAATTGATTTGTAATATTTTTGATATCCTCCACATCAATTAGGTTACGAGTTGCTTTGGTATGCACATTGATTATTTCGTTATTTTTCACAGAGCGAACCAAATAATTCATCAGTAAGTTTGGGTTTCCACCATTGCCCACAGCATTACTCAGCCTTAAAATTAAATATTGAGGACAAAGTTGGATAATGATTTGTTCCATTTTCAGTTTATGCAAAACATACTGGCTCTCTGCTTTGGAAGAGTCATAAATACTGCAAGTAGAGAAGTATATAAAAACTTTATTAGGATTTTCTATAATAGTTTTTTTAATCAAATTTTCTTCTCGCAAAAATTCTTCTTTTTTGGTTTCCAAAGAATTAGATACCCCAGAAGCGAAGAAAATTATATTTTCTTGGTCACATTCTGTAAATAGTGATGCAATGAGTCCGTTGCCTACAATCATTTGTAAATTTAATTTAACACTATATAAATCACTTTTGATAAAAAATTATGTAACATAATAAATATATTACTGAACTGATAAGGTGTATTTCCCAAAGGGTAGTAAGGTATTATACAAAATAATGCTACGAATCTTACGATATTTTCATCGGAAGAAATGAATTTGCTATACAAATTCTTAATTCTATTCGGAATAACCTCAACCCAATAATAAATAATATTCTTTTATTTTTCCCTTTTTTTGTGAAAAAAAAAAAAAAAAAAGGGGGGGGGGGGGGGGGGGGGATTTTTGATAATCAATAAATTGAATACTAACTAATAAAGATGTATAAATAATTATACTAAACCATCTTTGCCAATCTATTGCCACAATGAAAATTGGTAAAAATGCTATAAACTGAATAAGAAAAATTGATGTGAGAAACATTGGATTAATAGTCCTCAAATTTTCCTTACCAAATAAATTAAAATTCAACTTATCAAAATTCAAAAATAGATATAATATAACAATAAAAAACAATGAATAACTAATTCCACGACTGAAACCATTCCAATTTAGGTCTCTATACATATAGGATAATTGGTTTGATAGCGTTCCTCCTATTGATGGTATTCCCACTCCCTCTTTACCATTTATATTATCTGGCAATATTAATAAAATATCATTATATATAATACTAGCAGATTTTATATCTCCTGGGAAGTATATAGATAATAATAGTACAACTATAGACGGAATAAAAAATATCGATGAATAAAATAATTGTAACAAAATATTATCTTTTTTATTCCAAAATTCTTTTAATAAAAATAAAAAACTGAATATCGGAACACTAAAAAAGAAATACATTTCGTGAGTAAGAGTCCCTACTATTGTAATAATATTAAGTGTAAAAAATAAAAATATTTTATTGGTTTTATTTTTCAAATAATGAAGACTTATCGAGAATAATATAAGCAAGAAAAAATCCCTAATATTAATATAAGATATCAAAGCATAATAAGGTAATACATATGGCAATAATAAAAAAAATATAGATATCTTATTCTTTCTGAACAAATATAACATATATCCGCAAAAAGAAAAATAGCACAATAGTGAAAAATACTTAATAAAAAACAAAACATCTATCCCACATATATTATGCAATATTTTTATTAGTTCTCCTAACAATCCTCTTCTTATAAAGCCATCAGAATAATTTATTAGAAATGAACGATTGAACACATCAAAATAATTATTAGGCAACATAATAAATTTGCCTAAACAAACCATAAATACTAGAAATACTATGCTAACTATTATTTTTACACTTAATCTTGTCATATATTAACCTAAATTTTTATATTATAATACTTTGCTACTTCGGGATGCCCAATGTGGAGCAGTACCTCATGCCCCATTCCTTCTAACCCTCTAACTACACAAAACTCTTTCGGTAAAAAATACGGAATAAGTCCCGTTTCCCAAGCAGCTTTCCACATAGCGATGGAAGCTCGGGAAGGTTCTTCTTCTAATTTCTGACAACACATTTCGTAGTATCTCCTACCTGCATCAGAATTTTTGGATAGAGACATTGGGGTAATATTACAAGTAACACCAAAACCATTACTCTCATCACGAATAGGTATCGTATCCATAGAAGTTTTCACCTCAAAATTCATACTTCTACCCGAACTTGACGGCACGCAATAGCCAAATTTTTCTGTAAGATATATCAAACGATAGATATTTTCGCTCCAAACGAACATATCCGAATCAATAGACACTACGATATCGGCATCGGAATCGAGCATTCCTTTAAACTTATAATAATCTGCCAAATGATAGAAATGTCTTGGATGGTCTGTTTTATCCTGCAAGACTGGATTTTCTACCTTTTTTAACTGAACACCCTCTATATTCAAATCAAAATCGGAATAAACGGTGTATTGAGCATCAGGAAAAAATTTTCTTAAACTGCTAAGACTTGGGTCTAATCGACTACCGAGGCTAAACTCCGAACCTCCTGCATTGACTCTATTTTTATTAAATTCAGAGAAAACAAACTCTATCTTTTTTGATTTTATGTAGGCCTCCAATTGTGGGTCTTTAAACTGATATGTAGGTTGGGTATCTACTGATATTTCTGGGAAACTGGATTTAATAAACTTTTTTTGAGTTATCTTCTTACCAATGATAACTCCCCAAGCTTCCTTCAGTCGCCATATAAGTGTATTTATCATTCTTTTATTTTTATAATTTTAGCAGGAACTCCCACTACTACCGCATTATCAGGGATATTTTCTGTAACGACAGCCCCTGCACCGATAGTTACATTATTGCCTATTTTTATATCAGGCAATATAGTGGCGTTTGCTCCTATTTGGGTTTTGTTTCCGATATTTACTCTTCCTAAAATATTCGCAGCAGGAGATATTTCACAAAAATCTCCAATTCTACAATCGTGAGTAATGATAGCGTTATAATAAATGATAGGAGCGGTACCTATTTTTACACTATTAGAAATTTTTGCTCCATCTAAAATATTTGCACCTTCACCTATTGCTATATCATAAGAGCCGATATCCGCTTTAGGACTGATGGTAGATGTTAATTTTCCTCCTAATGTGGATATTTTATTGAATAGTTTCTCTCGAAGTTGAGGATTACCAATTCCTATACTAAATCTATTGTCTATATTTTCAAAGTAGTTTTGCACCTCAGAAATAGTTTTTAGAATAGGAAATTGTCCAAATAATTTTCCGTGTACATCATCATTTACATCATCAAAAAAGCATAAATTTTCAAGTTCTCCACGAAGATGAAGTATTTCTAAAATTTCTTTGGCAAAGCCTTTGGCACCGATAATGAGCATCTTAGTTATTTTGGATTCTTAACATCATTCTACAAATCATATCTACTTCTTCTATGGTCAAATCATAGTAAAGAGGTAAGCAAAGAACTCTCTTAGAGATGTCTTCTGTAATTGGTAGTTCCAATTTTGGTAAATATGGTAACGCCGATGCTAAACTTGGGTAAAAATATCTTCTTGTGAATATTTCATTCATATCTAAATATTCTTTTATTTTTAGCAAAAGCTCTTCACTCTCTAAGACTATGGGATAATAAGCATAGTTCTCGTTAGCATTTGGGTGCCAATTTATTTTTCTTGCTTTTAAGTTTTTGAGTTTTTCATCATAGACTTCTGTGAGTTGTTTTCTCTTAGTATGAATATCCTTTATGTGATTTAGATTGACAAGCCCCATTGCAGCGTGGAATTCTGAGTTTTTACCATTAAGTCCCAATTCCGAGAAGCTATCAAAACCCGAGATACCGAAATTTCTCATATAAGCCAATTTTTTCAGTAGTTCGGCATCTTTTGTAATGACAAGCCCTCCCTCTACAGAATGATAAAGTTTAGTAGCATGTAGCGAACAAGTTGAAATATCACCATACTCGAATATAGACTTCCCATTGACCTCTACTCCAAAAGCGTGAGCTGCATCATATATTACTTTTAGATTATATTTTTTTGCAATTTCCTCAATTTTAACTACATCACAAGGATTTCCATAAACATGAGTTGCGAGAATAGCCTGGGTCTTATCCGTAATGGCAGATTCTATTTTATCAGCATCTATGCAGAGAGATTTTGGATTAATATCCACAAATATAGGAGTACAATTTTCCCAAACAATAGAACTCGTAGTGGCTACAAAGGAAAACGGCGTAGTGATAATCTCCCCTGAAAGTTCAAGAGCCTTGATAGCCATCTGTATTGCAACAGTTCCATTAGTAACGAATAATAAATGGCTTACAGATAGATAATCTTTTAGTTCCATTTCCAATTGGCTAGCGAGAGGTCCCATATTCGTGAGCCATTGGCGTTTCCATATACCATCAATCAATTTTTGATATTCTTCTTTTGGTGGTAAAAAAGGTTGTGTTACGGGTATCATATTTCGTGCAATAATCTTTTTAAGTTATTTACTGATTTCTGATTATTTAGTTTTTCCAAATAATCTTCTTTTATTCTCATAGAAAATGATTTTAATAAATCTCTATCTTGATAAAGTTTTTTAATAGCAGATTTCATTTCTTCCTTATCTCTTCCTACAAAGATACCATTTTCTCCGTTTTGTATAATCATTTTTGGGAAACCAATTTTTGTGGAAATACTCGGTACCTTAGAGAGTGATGCTTCTGCGAAGAGTGATGGCCCTGTATCAGCCGAAGAAGCAATACAAACAACATCTATATCTTGATAAAATGAGAGTAACTCATCATAACTACCGCTAAATTTAGTTTTTAGTTTAATTTTTAATCCTTCTCCTTGTAGTTCTTTAATAGCAGGCTCTATAATGCTACGGTACCCCTTCATCTCTCTATCGGGGGTTCCTGTCCAACCAATGGTGAGCGTTTCTTGGTCTCCTACATTTTTATTTTCTACGAATTGAGACTCCTTATGGATACCATTTGAAATAGTAATTTTGCTACCGAAATTTTGATAGTCATCATATAGATTGGCATTTCCTACAATGATTCCATCATATTTTTTCAAATATTTGTCATAAAACTCTTGTCGTGATAGAGTCTTCAAGTCGGTTTTGGTTTTCTCATCAAAGGATGGTCCCTCGTGAGGATAAGAATCGGTATATATACCCACTAATTTCTTATTCGCTATAAAAGGAAATTCAGAAATGTATTGAAAATAATAAGCCATTTCTATGATAAAATCAAAGGAAATTTTATTCGTTTTTTGCTGACTTAATACCTCATATACGGGATTTTCGCTATATATAGGATATGAATATGTTTTAGATGGGTGAATTTTATATTTCTTGTTTGAGGATTTTATAGCAAGGCTTATTTTATTTTTTAGAATTTCCCAACGGCTAAACTTTTTAGATTTAATAAAAAAATCTTGTGCAAAAGCCACATAGCAGTTATATTCTTCATTTAATAATTCAGCCCAAGTTTTAATGATATTATGATATGCCCAATCAGGCTTATCCGCAATGAATAAAATACTCTTTTTCATTTAAATAAATTCTTATACAATAATGCTTTTTTCTCTACAATAATCCATACCGCAAAAAGCAATCTCAAAAAAACAAAATTGCTCGTATGTCTCATAAAATGTTATGAAATATTTACTGCAAAGTTAAAAAAATATCTTTGATTTTACTATCTTTGCAATACTTTCCATTCCGAATGAAACATAATCCTATTACTTGCATGAAAACCAATAAAATACCTAAAAAAGAAAAAATATTAATCCTCTACAATCAATTAGGAGAATATTTCTGCTCCCAGGCCGAAAAAATAGGATTAGAACCTATTCATTTTTATTCCCAAGAGTGGGGCGATATCCCAGAATTTAAAGTAAATATTTGGACTAAATGCGAAAATATTTTTAGGAGAATTTTCTTCAAAGATAAAACTTTTCTACATAGAAAATATGATGAATATCATCAAAAAATTAATGTAAAGAGATTAAAAAATATCATAAAAAAGCACCCCAAAATAGACTATATCCTATTTTTCCGTGCAGACCTATACTCGGAAGAAGTAATCAAACTATGCCGAAAAATATCTAAGCAGATGATGAGTTATCAATTTGATGGGATGGCTGTGGGACAAAAAATATTAGACTATCAACCTTTTTTTGATAAAATCTTTACTTTTGATAAAAATGACCAATTAAAATATCATTTTTTACCCCTTACGAATTGTTGGTTCCCAAATCCACACACAAACACTCAGGCAGATACTGATATTTTTTATGTAGGAACTGGCACTCCTGATAGGATAAAATGTGCAACGAAAATAAGCAAATATGCCAATAAAAAACACTTGAAAATCAATGTGATATTATGCGTTCCTAATCATGTTTTTGCCCAAAATAAGGGGGGGGGGGGGGAAAACTCATACATAGCGGGATTCCCTTCGAAGAAAATTGGCGAAATTTGATGCAATCCAAAGCGGTGTTAGACTTAAAACTACCACACCACGATGGACTAAGTTTCAGATTTTTTGAGGCGATATATTATAAGAAAAAAATAATCACGGATAATGTGAATGTTAAAAATTATGATTTCTACCATCCTGACAATATTTTTATTACAGATTATGAGGATTTCTCTGGAGTGAAAGAGTTTTTAGAAAAACCTTATTACGAAATTGATGAGAAAATAGTTAATAAATATGGTGTGGAAAACTGGCTAAAATATGTTTTGGATATAGAGCCACATCAAAAAATAGATTTACCCGAATTATGGAAAGATTAATAACCATATTCACTCCAACCTACAACAGAGCCTATACCCTACCCAAACTATATGAAAGCCTAAAAACACAAACAAATCAAAACTTTGATTGGGTAATTGTAGATGATGGCTCCACAGACGACACAGAAGCATTAATAAAGTCTTTTATTGATGAAGGAATAATAAAAATCACTTATATAAAACAGAAAAACCAAGGAAAACATATCGCTATTAATACAGGAGTAGCCTTGGCAAAAGGTGATTTTTTTATTGTGATAGATTCTGATGATTATTTATTAGAAAACTGTATCGAGACTTGTTACGCTCTTATAGAGCAAGTTAAGGAAGAAAATATCGCAGGATTTACATTTATTCGTTTTACTGAAGATATACAATACGATACCACAAAATACAATAACAAAATATGGTTTTATGACGAAGAAGGTGAGTTCCATTGGGAACATTGGGGAGAAATGGCATTTTGCTACAAAACAAAAATTGCAAAAAAATACCCATTCCCACAATTTGAAGGAGAAAAATTCTGTCCAGAGTCTTTGGTTCATCGTAGGATAGGAAAGCGTTATAGGGTACTATACACCAACTATGTATTGGCAAGTGGCAACTATTTAGAAGATGGACTTTCCGCTAAATATGGCAAACTAATGGAAAACAATCCGCGAGGGGCAATGCTTTCTCTTTCAGAGAAAATTGCAGATTCGGATTCTAAGACTCAAAAAGAAGAATGGGCAACCACTTATTGGAATATTGCCTTAAAAGCCAAGCATATACCTTGGCTTGATAGATTCCGTGGGATACCGCTCTCCCTATCATTCAAATTTTGGAAAAAACGACTATTGAGATAAGATATTTTTTATAATATCATTAAATTGATTCCCCCAATTCTCCCAATTGAGTTCCTTTTCGTACTTTGTTCGGGCGTTTTGGGATTTTTCTAGTATCTGTTCTGGATGTTGTAATAATTTTTCTATTTCGTGGGCATAGTCTTCCGCCGTAGCATTTTTAGGAAGCAAAATTCCTGTTTTTCCGTTTTCAATATGAGCCGACACGCCTCCTGTATCGGTAGAAATTATCGGAAGTCCATAGCCCGATGCCTCACAAAATACTATCGGAGTACAATCTGCCTCAGTAGGTACAAAAAGGAAATGCGAAGTCAGCAAAAAATCTTGGATTTTCTGCAAATCAGCTGGATTATTTTTATTTAAAAATGGGATAATCTCAACCCAATTTTCTTGGATATTTGGTTCGCACCCTACAATGGTAAGTTTTACATTATATCCCTTGTTTTTCAATATTTTAAGCGTTTCAAAGGCTAAAGTTCCTCTTTTTCTTTCCCAATTTACTGCTAAGAATAGGAAACGATATTCACCATCAATCACTCTGCGAGATGGGAGATGCTCTGGAACTTCCAAATTTGCCCCAAATTTTAGGAGTTTTATTTTTTCAGTAGGGATTTGATAGTGTTTTTTAGCAAAATCTACTGCCCATTCGGAAGAGAATATAGCTACATCCACATTATTGAGTGTTTTTCTCTCTAACCAGAGCGTTTCTCTTTTAGACAAAATACCAAAACCTGAATAATATGGATAATAGTTGAGCAACTGAGCTATATTGGCATCATTCAGGTAGATAATCGGTATATCAGTTTTTAAAAATGCGAGTTCACAGACTGCCGTAGGAGCGAATAATATGTCTATCTTTTGCCTCGTGATGGCATTTTTTAGTTTCTTAGACAGTACCAAAGACTTATACAAATTAATATGCTGGTTGTATCCCCTATTAAATATCTTCTGCATTGATTTTTCAATGAAGGAGTATATCTTTTGCTGGCTTTCGGATAGTTGTACTATGGGTACCCACACTACTTCGTAGCCGTGTTTTAGGATTTGCTCGTACATTTTATACATCGTCCCCGACCAGTTTCTCTTGTCTTCTAATGGTCTTGACGAATAGAAACCTATTCTTTTTTTCATAATAAAAATTTAATCCACGAAAATAATTAATTTTTATTTTTTAGTGATTTTATCCCTCCATTTTATAATAGGAAGTTCAATATATTTATATAAAAGTGTAGAAAATAACATACAGAAAGATAAAAATAAAAAGAGTTTGATACTATTCTTGTCAGAATAAAGATAAGTAAAAGGATTAATAAGATTATCAATAATAAACAAATTGAGCAAATATAAAGAATAGGAAATCAAGGAAATCCAAGTAATACATTGAGTAATAAAATTGGGGCGATTAATTTTGAAACTGCTCAAAAATGGCAATAATCCTAGTACAAACACAGAGTCTAAAATTAGAGATAAACTTCTAATATCATGTATATAAATCCTATTTATCAAGAGCAACATTATTGAAATTATAAGTGCTGGTATCTTAATTTTAATCCAAAAATTCTTATGAAAATAAGCAATTGTAGCACCAACAACGCCGTATAGTATAGCATCTAATCTAAAAATTACTAAATGAGATTTGAAAGGATTTCCCAAAATCAATTCATCATAAAATCTAAATGAAGAAAAAACTAATAAAATGATAAGTGATAATCGATAAATATATGTAGGTAGATAAGATTTTTTAGTAACACGATGTACAATAAATATGAGTAATGGAAATAAGAGATAGAACCACTCCTCTACAGAAAGGCTCCAGCCTTCTGGGAATTTTTTATAATAATTCTCGTCTAATGAGTAAAAATTTTGAGTGAAAGTTATTCTTCTTAACACATCTGCAAAGGATATATCAATATTCTTATAAAAGTAATTAAAGGTTAAAACAAATAGCATAACCAAATAATAGTTAGGCAAAGTTCTAAACCATCTTCTTTTCCAAAAATTTAGTAGCGTAGAAAAAGAAATCCCATATTTAAGAAATTCCTTTGTTAGTATAGTGCCAATTAAAAAACCACTTAGTACAAAAAATAACCCCACTCCATCTATATATAGATATTTATAATAAAAATGAGTCAAATTATTAGGTTTGATACTTTCTAAAATGAGTAAGAAGAACAAAAAAAATAGCAGCACACCTCAATAAATCCAATCCAAATATCCTATTTCCTGAAACATCTATCTTAAAAAGATTAACAATACGAGTTATCATAAATTAATGCCTTATTTTTTTTAACAAATAAATAATCAATTTTTTATAATGTTTTAAAATCCATTTCAAAAACTGAAATGCTGTAGCAAATTGTCCCTGCTTCAATGTCTGGAAAAAGTCGTTATAGCTTCTAATAAATATCTGCCAATCCGAGTGTTGTTTGATTTTTCCTTGATAGAAATTTCCAATAATCGTATCCAAATGATTATGTTTCAAATCTCTCCGAAAATTAACCGCCCCAAAGGAAAGCCCTGCGTCGTGTCGGCGATAGGCAGACATCGTTTTAGAAAAACCTCGCATCTTGCCCAAAGTAGTGGCAGCCAAGAATATAGCCGTATCAAAATACTGCAAAGTAGGGTCGTTCAATGTCTCCTTAAAGGCCAATGTCCTCAAAGTTGCCGAACGCATCACTACCGTAGCCGTATGCACTACCCAATGCTGATAAATCTCCAAAGGCGTATAATCTCTGTCCTCTATGATAGAAAATGGCTTTCCATCCAACTCAGAGTATGGAGATACATTATTCGCCTGATGAAAGCAAATAGCATATTCTGGATTTTGCTCCAAAAAATCATATTGAGTTTGTAGTTTGTGTTCATCTGTCCAATAATCATCCCCCTCACAAAATGCCAAATACTCTCCTGTAACCTGCCGTAGGGCATAATAAAAGTTCGGTGTAGAGCCCATATTCTGTTCGTGGCGAGTATATTTCACTTCTATATGCGGAGGTGTGTTTTTCAGATAGGCTTCTATCACTTCGTGGGTATTGTCTGGAGACCTATCATCACATAGTATGAGTTCTATTGGGAAATCTACTTTTTGCATAAAAATTCCCTCCAAAGCTTGTTCTATATACTCTTGATGGTTATAGGATAGCACTACAATAGATAGTTTCTTCTTACCTTGCATAGATTATACTATTATAAAGACTGCAAATATACTACATTTAAACAAAATTGCCCATACCATTATTTGCAAATCAGCCCGAAATATATCAACTTTCCATAATTGTTATTTTCCACAAATAAAAACCTAATATCCTAATTTTTAAGATATTATTTTTAGAATTATTTTTTTTCATATATTTGCCGGCTCATTTTAAAAAAGTTTTTTTATCTATGAAAAAGAATTTATTCATATTAGGAATGATGGTTTCCAGCATATACTATGCACAGAATACAGGTTCTACACAGAACACTACAACAACGAACACAGGAAGAGTAGGGATTAATAACACTGCTCCTACAGAAGCCTTAGATATTGAAGGAAACGGAAGAGTAAGAGCCTTAGCAGATGGAGAAAATACAGTTGATTTCCCTAAGGTAGTAGTAGCAAAAACAGATGGTACTCTGGGGCAGAGAAACTGGGGTGAAGTGATAAGTAAAGCCCCAGTAATAAACATTCTTGACCATCCTGCAAAAGGATTAAAATGGAATACAAATAATGATAGAGCAAGAGGGGGAACAGCACTTACTGATAGGTCAAAAGATGCACAAGATAACTATTCTAATTATTATGTGTTTGGTTCAAAGAGTGATGTGACAGCATCTTCTGGTGATTATACAAATAGAAATACTACTTTTACAGCAAATGCAGGAGAATTCTTAACCATACAATCTATAATTAATTTTGAGGTTCAAAAAAACGGAGCCAATAATGATTCTGATAAGAATATTGATGATATCCCAGCTAATGGGGATAGACAGGTAATCATCTATATGTATCTGTACAAAGGCGATACTATGCTCAAAAAAGTGAAGCAAATTGTGAATTTTAGAGGAAGAGTTTACAATCCTTCAGAGAATGCAAATATTGGAACAGATAAAGGTTATGCATCAGATTTTAGTCAGCCTATTTTGATAAACTATTTAGTTCCTACAGGGGGAGATGCAAATAATTATAGTGTTTCCGTAGTAGTAACGGCAAGAGCCCCATTTGACGGGAATTTTAGATTAAATCTTCAGGATCGTGGTCAGCAATTGGTAGTTATAAAATAATAAGAAAGCATTACCGAAAAATTTATATCCTCCCTAAATATACCTTGGATTTTACAAGGTTGTATTTAGGGAGTTTTTTTATAGTTTATAAATAATTTGTCTATATTTTTTTTGTAAATCATTCTAAAATATACTAACTTTGCGTATTGTAATTTCGTTAAATAAATAAATAAATAAATAAATAAATAAATAAATAAATAAATAAATAAATAATATCATTTTTTTTAA
>ERZ772909.165-NODE-165-length-46151-cov-4.466678_pt1 | contig 46151 bp, 47 predicted proteins | sample MGYA00511137_ERZ772909 | MGnify/ENA primary metagenome ERZ772909 (study PRJEB29015, sample SAMEA2738095) | human oral metagenome | biome: human oral; feature: human-associated habitat; material: saliva | place: China | collected 2270 ... | reverse complement strand
AAGGCGGTAAACTTGTAACTAAAGTTTCTTTTTGTGTAGTTTTAGTTTCTTTTTCATTTGCTGTTTGACTGTTACTATTTCCACAAGAAAGAGCTAGTAAACATAAAAATAATGACATAATAATTTTTTTCATTTTTCCTCCTATTTCATCTTAAATAATTTAGATGATTACTTTTTATTTTGTAAATTTTATTCTACTCTAAAATACTCGCAAAGTCAACAAAAATACATCTGAATGAATGAACAGATTTGAAATATAATCATTTTAAAAATATATTTTTAATAAAAGTTTAATTTTTTTTGATTTTTAAAAATTTTGTGATATAATATATCTGTGGTATAATATAAACGAGGAGATGATTTCTATGAAACGATATAAACCTAAATTATTTAAAACGGTTATAAGTTTAATTACGGGGTTATTTGCTGTCTTATTCATTGGATTTATATTATCAAGATTTATAGTAGATACAACTTATGGAGTTATAATATTAGCATTAATATATTTATTTTTTGCATATTCAACAATATTACAAAACAAAATAACTATAATAGTTGATAATGATAAATTAATATTAGAAAAAGGGAAAAAAGAAGAAGTATTTCCTTTTAATGAGTATGAATTTTCATATTATGAAGTGAATGGAAGTAAAAGTTTAATTGTAACAGATGAGGCAGGGAAACAAGAAGAAATAGATTGTGATTTATTAAGTTACAAGGATTATGAAAGTCTTTTGGAGGACTTATGTTTAATTGGTGATAACCAAAGAGTTATAAAAATAAAAACTAAAAGAAAAGGAGAGTGAATTTGAATGAATTTACCAATTTATGCTTACTACATAATTGCAATGGTAGTATTAGTTCCTTTAGGTATGGGAGTTTCATTATATTTCCATAGAAAAAATGGAGATAGATTTTTACAAGAAAATCCTGATGCTTCAAAATTATTTTTAGATACAGGGACAAATGGTATAACTTCTAAAGAAATGAGAGTCTTGGACATAGATGGAGAGCCAGCAGTGTATTTTTATCAAACTACAAAAACTGGAGTTTACATAAAACCGGGTAAAAGAATAGTAAATGTTACTTATTCATCAACTAGACCGGGAATACTTCATAAGAGTGTTACAAATATTTATGGTCCTCAAAAAGTTGAAATTGAGATTGAAGCAAGAAAAGTTTATCAATTAAAATTCAATAAAAAAGAAGAAAATTTTGAAATTATAGAAAGTAATTAATAGAAGAAACTACGGTGTAAGAACTGTAGTTTTTTATTTTGAAAAAATATTTTTTTTACAACTTGAAAAATAAAAAAAGATTTATTATAATTATGGTGTAAATGGTGTAATTAAATTTTAAAATTAAAAATTGAAATGGGAAAAAACTATGAAAATAATAATTCAAAGAGTTAAAGAAGCAAAGATGTTTGTAAACACAAAATATAAATGTGAAATAGAACAAGGAATATTAGCGTTTGTTGGAATAACTCACGATGATAATGAAAAAGATATAGATTATTGTGTTGATAAGTTAATAAATTTAAGAATATTTAGTGATGATGATGGAAAAATGAATTTGTCTGTGCAAGATGTGGATGGAAGTTTAATGATTGTAAGTAATTTTACAATTTATGGCGAAACTAGAAAAGGTCGTCGTCCAAGCTATACGGAATCAGCTCCGGCAGATAAAGCGAGAGAAATTTATAATATATTTTTGAAAAAGCTATCAAAGACGAGAGTTCCCTTTGAAACGGGAGAATTTCAAGAACATATGGATATAGAGGCTATAAATGATGGACCAATTACTTTAATAATTGAATCACCTAAAAAGTAAAAAATAAAATTTTAGAAAGGAAAGTTGTAATTATTTATATAATTTCAGTATAAAAAAATGAAAAATAAAAAAATAATATTAGCAATAATAGGACTGATAGTTATAAGCTGTAGTAATATAAATGCAGCGCAAATAGCAACAATAACTCAACAAGATTATCCCAAAAATGAAAATCAAGAAAGTATATTGTTAGATAATACAATAATTCGTAATAGAATGAATGAGTTTGAAGCGTTACAAAATAAAGTTTTAATGAATGGAACGATGGAAGAAATAGATAGAGTAATTTTAGAAAATTCTCTTTTAAAAGCCTTTAATATATGGAAAGGAACAAAATATATTTGGGGTGGTGATTCGGTAGAAGGAATTGATTGTTCGGCATTGACGAGAAGAATTTATCGTGCTGTATTTAATTATGAATTGCCAAGAGTTGCAATAGATCAAGCAAATCACGGTAGAAAAATTGATAGATCAGAGTTAAAGCCGGGAGATATATTGTTTTTTAGACCCGAGGAAAGAGTAAATCATACAGCAGTTTATTTAGGGAATTCCTTGTTTTTAAATGCCTCAACATCTCAGGGAGTAGTAATTTCAACACTTGAAAGCAAGTATTGGGGTAAATATTTTAAATATGCAGTGAGAGTAGATAAAGCTAGACAAAGTGTATAAAAAATAGTACCAAGACTATAAAAAATAGTTTTGGTACTTTTTTATTGAAAATGATATTATAGAATTTTAAAGTGAATTTATTAACCGATATTTTTGTAAAATGTCTTTTTCAGATATAATTTCTCGTAATTTTGTAGAAAAATCTGGAGTGTTTTCTGAAAATTGTTTGAAATATGGGCGTATAAATTTATTAATTTCCATGGAAGCAGTAACAGCTCCTTTGTTTTTTTCTAAAAGTGTCAAATGTTCTAATAAAACATTTTTTGTATTTTCAAAAGTTTGAGTAGTAGTTATACTTCCATAAGATAAAAATTCTTTCGTTTGAGCGATAAGCCACGGATTACCAACGATACCACGAGCAAGCATAATTCCATCAAGTTTTGTATCTTTAATTTTTTTAGCAATATTTTCTGGATCAAATAAATCGCCATTACCAATAAAATCAATATTTCTTGGTAATTTACTCAGTTTTGAAACTAAATCCCAGTTAGAAACACCGCTATAAATTTGTTCTTGTGTACGACCGTGAACACAAATAAAATCAAGCTTATACTCGTTAGCAAGTTGAATATAAAATTCTGGAGAATGAAAATTTTTATAACCAACACGAATTTTTATAGAAAGTTTTGTGTCAGATTTTAATTTTGATTTTAAAGTATGAATTAAATCTTTCATAAATTCAGTTCTTGGTAAAAGAGCAGAGCCTGAGCCGTTTTTTATAATTTTTGGTTGAGGACAACCCATATTAAGATTAATTTGTTTAAATCCAAGTGATTCAACTTTTAGAAAAGCATTTACAAGTTCCTCTTTATCGTGTCCAAAAATTTGAGCTCCAGTTTTTTCAAAATTATCGCATTTTAAAAGTTGAGTTATTGTAGTTTCATCCTCCAAATTCATAAGATGAGCGTTTACCATTTCAGCAAAAACTAAGTCGGGGTTAAATTTTGACATTATTTGTCTGTAAGCATAATCTGTTATTCCTGCCATGGGTGAAATATATATTTTCATAATTAACTCCAATTTTACTTTTTTATAAATTATATCATTTTTAACCTATAAAAAAAAGTAGAAATAATGTAGGATTTGATGTATAATGATTTTAAAAAGTAAAATTTAAGAGGATAAAATGAAAAAAGATAAAATAATATTTTTAATAGTGCATTTGATGATTATTGTGTTTATATTTTTGACAAAAAATCTAATAACATTCAAAAATGGACAGCAAGAAATGAAATTTTTAGAAGGAATGTTAATGGTAATTTATATCTATGTTTTTGCTACAGCAAAAATATACTTGAATTGGTTAAATTCATATATGATTTTTTTATACACAACATTTTTATTTAATTATTCACGAATATTTTTAGATATAGTAAATTATCATGAATTTGGTTGGGCTACAAAATTTGCGAATTATTATTTTTATCATGATGTGAGAAATGAAATTATCATAGTATTTATAATAACTTTATTATTTACACATTTAGGATTTATAATTGGAATATTTACTGAAACACAAGAAAAATTGTATAGTGAAATAAAATTAACAACAAATAAAATATATACAGATTTTGGGATGTTTTTGTTTTTTATTTCAGTTCCGGGACTGGCATATAAAATGTTTTTACAAATGAAAATAATTTTACAAGCAGGTTATGAAGCATATTATACTGGAATTTTAAAAAGTGTTGAATATCCTTGGTTTACAAAAGGATCAGGGACAATAATGACGATAGGATTTTTAATATTTTTAATTTCTATACCAACAAAAAAGAAATTTTTAACAGTTTCAAGCATTTATCTTATGGTAAAATTATTAGATTCGTTTAAAGGTGCAAGAGCGATTTTCTTAACACAATTATTATTTATAATGTGGTATTACACAAAAGTGTATGGCATAAAAATAAAAATGAAAACGATGGCAAAATTAATAGGGTTTATAATGATTTTTTCACAAATATTAGTATCAATAAGAAGTAAAAAAATATTTAGTTTAGATCTAATTAATGGAATTTATAATTTTTTATTTTCACAAGGAGTGAGTTATTTAGTTTTAGGTTATACGATTGATTTGAAAAATAAAATTGTTGGAGTTGGGAATTATCCATATATATTTCAGGGAATTTTTGGCTTTAAACCACAATCGATTGATACTTTAAATAACACAAATTCATTAGCAGATAGATTGACTTATGCTTTAGATCCGAAAGCTTATTTAAAAGGAGAGGGGATTGGTTCAAACTATATTGCAGAAATGTATGATTTAGGATATTTATGGATAATAATAATATCAATTATTTTAGGAATTATTATAATAAAATATGAAAGAAATGTTGTAAAAAATAGATTTTTATTGTTAACATCTTATTATTTTATACCTAATTTATTTTATATACCGAGAGGTTCATTTTTTGGAGATGGACTTATAAAAAATATGGTATTGTTGATAGGAGTATATGTTTTAATAACATGTTTTACATATATGTATAAAAAAATAGAGGAGAAATATAGTAATGATAGAGAAAAAAATACATTACGTTTGGGTAGGTGACGGTAAAAAACCGAATATTTTTTATCAGTGTCACGGCTCTTGGTGTGAAAATCTTAAAAATTATGAAATTATTGAGATAAATGAAATAAATTTTGATATGGAAAAACATTTAAAAGAAAATAGATTTTTTAGAGAATGTTATGAACGAAAATTGTGGGCATATGTGTCGGACTATATGCGAGTTCATTATATGTACGAACACGGTGGAATTTATTTAGATACAGATATGGAAATAATAAAAGATATTTCCCCACTTTTAAATGAGGAAACAAAATTTTTTTTAGGATATGAAAATGAAAAATTTTTAAGTGTTGGAATTTTTGGGTGTGAGAAAAGAAGTCCATTTTTAGCTGATGTCATTAAATTTTACGAACAAGAAATATGGGAAAAGCCTCTTTGGACAATTCCTAAAATATTTACGTATATAATGGAGAAAAAATATGGATTAACGAATAAAAGAGAGAATGAACTACAAAATGGGAAAATAAAACTTTATCCGAAACAATATTTTTATCCATACGGTTTGGGAGAAGTTTTTTCACAAGAATGTATAAAAGAAGACACTTACGGAATACATTGGTGGGCAGATAGTTGGACATCATTAAAAGCAAGGCTTTTTTTGGAAAGTAAACATTTAAGCGGATTGAAAAAAATTATAAAGAAATTAAGAATAAGAGCAAGATACTATTTAATTGAAAAAAGAAAATGATTAATTAGTATTGGTAAAAGTTGAAAAGTGTAAATTAGGAGCAAAAAATGAAAAGTTTAAAAAAAATATTGACTTTCATCATTTTTTTAGGAATGGGAGTAATGTTGCAAGCAAAAGAATTCAAAATAATGACTTATAATATTTATGGAGCGAGATTAACGAATGGAGAAAAATTAGGAAAAACGATAAAAAAATATAATCCGGATTTTATTGTATTGCAAGAAGTTGATAAAAATACGAGACGAAGTAATAAAAGAGATGTGACGGAAGATATTGCAGATAAATTGGGTTATAATGAATATTATTTTCAAAAAACATTAGACTTTGATGGGGGAGAGTTTGGAATATCTATAATTTCAAAATATCCAATTGAGAGATATTATACTTTTGAATTACCATCTGTTGGGAATGAAAAAAGATATTTGCTGGGGGTACAAATATCTAAAGATGTTTTTGGAAAAACTGTAACAATAATTAATGCACATTTGAATTATCAAGAAAATATTAAAGCAGAAGAAACAGAAGAAGTTTTAGCTGTAACTGATATTTTTGAAGGAGATATTAAATTTTTGGCAGGAGATCTTAATATGTTACCAACTTCAGAAAGTTATTCAAAGTATTTAAAAAAATGGACAGATAGTTATACTGAAATAAAAGGATCCCCTTCAAATAGCGAAGTTGAAAAAGATAAACAAAGAAATGTGAAAGACACAAGAATTGATTATATTTTTGGAGATAAATCAAAAAATTGGAAAGTTAATAAAAGCTTTTTTGTAAAAGATGAATCTGAAAAGTGGGATGAATTATCTGATCATGTACCTTATATGGTAGAATTTGAAATTAAGGGGAAATAAGAGTAGACAAAAAATGTAAAAAATGGTAAAATTATAGCGAAAATAAAAGTGAGCGAGTTCTAGCTTTTCAGTAAATAATTACTGATAAATAGGAAATGAATAAGAGAAAGTAAGTTCCGACTTTTTAACAAAAGATTGTTGATAAAATAGGAAAAAATAAGAGTGAGCGAGTTCTAGCTTTTCAGTAAATAATTACTGATAAATAGGAAATCAAACAAGGCTGCTTCATGAAAGAGGCAGCTTTTAAAATAAAAGGGGAAATTATGAGAGAAAAAATATTATTAGTTACATTAAATGAAAAATATATTGAATTTTTGTATGAGATAGATAAGAAAGTATCGTTAAAGAAAAATAGAATATGGATTGGAGTGATTTTTAAAATAAATTAATTGAAGAATAAACAAAAATTTGTACATGGAATTAAGTTGAAAATTGTATTAAAATTTGTTATAATTCACTGACTAGAAAATAAAAATATTAAAGCGCCAGACCCTTAACCAAAAATTAATCTAACCTTCACGGTTAAGGGTGACGAGGAGAGAAAGTTATCGAGATTTTCGGCGGATACTTTCTGGGAAATCACAGCCCAAATAGTATACAAAATTTATGAGTAATTGTAATAATAAAAGTACTATCGTGATATTTTCTAGTATATTTACATTAAAAGGAGAAGAAAATATGTGTGGAATAGTAGGATATATTGGGAGTCAAAATGCCCAAGATTTTGTTATTGACGGATTATCAAAATTAGAATATAGAGGGTATGATTCAGCAGGAATTGCAGTAAATACAGGAGAAAAGGGATTGGCAGTTGTAAAAAAAGTAGGAAGATTGCAAAATTTAGCAAATGTATTAGCTGAAAATCCTTTACATGGAACAATGGCTATAGGACATACAAGATGGGCAACTCATGGAAAACCGTCAGATGAAAATTCACATCCCCATTTTAATAAAGATAGAAGTATAGTTGTGGTTCATAATGGAATTATTGAAAATTACTTGGAATTGAAAAAAGAATTAATTGAAAAAGGATATGAATTCCAGTCAGAGACAGATACGGAAGTTATAGCTCATTTATTAACGGAATTATATGAAGGAGATTTGCTAGAAGCAACTAAAAAATTATTGACAATTATTAAAGGTGCTTATGCATTGGGAATTATGTCAGTTTCAGAACCCGATAGATTAATTGCAGTAAGAAAAGAAAGTCCATTAATAGTAGGGATTGGAAACGGAGAAAACTTTATAGCTTCTGACATTCCAGCGATTTTAAAATATACAAGAGATGTATACTTAATTGAAAATGGAGAAATTGTTGAATTAAAAAAAGATTCAGTAAAAATAATGAACTCACAAGGGCAACCAGTTGAGAGAGAAGTAACTCATATTGAATGGGATATGGAAGCAGCTTCAAAAGGTGGATATGAGTATTTTATGGAAAAAGAAATACACGAACAGCCTGAAGTATTAATAGAAACATTAAATAGTAGAGTAGATGAAAATAATAATATTAATTTTGATGATGCAGGATTAACAAAAGAGTATTTAGAAGGTGTGGGAAGTATTTATATTGTTGCCTGTGGAACTGCATATCATGCAGGACTGGTTGGGAAATATATTATTGAAAAAAGAACAAGAGTAAAAGTAGATGTTGAGGTTGCATCAGAATTTAGATATAGAAATCCTGTAATTGATAATAAAACACTAGTAATTGTATTAAGTCAATCTGGAGAAACTTTGGATACATTAGAGGCAATGAAAGAAGCTAAAAGACATGGAGCTAGAGTAATTGCAATTACAAATGTTGTAGGTTCGTCAATCGCAAGAGAGGCAGATCATGTAATTTATACATGGGCAGGGCCTGAAATTTCAGTAGCATCTACAAAAGCGTACACAACTCAAATGGTTATTTTATATTTATTAGCGACAGATATGGCTATGAAATTTGGAAAAATAACGAGAGAACAATATGAACAAGATATAAAATCATTATATAGAATAAAAGCGGGAGTGCAAGAAGTTTTAACTTATGCAGATAGAGTGGAAGCTGTAGCAGATAAAATAAAAGATCAAAATAGTATGTTTTATTTAGGAAGAGGACTTGATTATGTAATAGCTGTTGAAGGTGCGTTGAAATCTAAAGAGATTTCATACATTCACTCGGAGGCATTTGCATCAGGAGAATTAAAACATGGAACGATTGCTTTAATTGATGATGGTGTACCAGTTGTAATTAATGTAACTCAAACAGATTTATTTGAAAAATCAGTGTCTAATATAAAAGAAGTTACAGCAAGAGGAGCATTTGTTATTGCGATAGCAAAAGAAGGGAATACACTTGTTGAAGAAGTAGCAGATGAAGTGTTTTATATTCCAGCAGTAGAAGATGATTATACTGGATTTTTATCAATTATAATTCATCAATTACTTGCTTATTATTTATCAAAATTAAAAGGAAATGATGTAGATAAACCAAGAAACTTGGCAAAATCAGTAACGGTGGAGTAAAATTAAGATGAAAAATTTAAGTAAAGAAGAGATTTTAAATGAAATAGATAAAAAATTAGAAAAAATAGAACAAAATCCTAAAGATGGAGAATCATTAAATGATTTAGGTGTTTTGCTATCGACAATAGGTGACTTTCAAAGAGCACAAAAATTCTATTTTAATGCGATTGAAAATGGAAATGTTAGAGCTATGTTTAATTTGGGCGTACTTTATATAAATACAGATAAAAAAGATTTAGCTGAAAAATGTTTTTTAGAAATGGCAAAGCTAAAAGATGGAGATTCTATGAATTATTTAGGGTTGATATATAAAGAACAAGAGAAGTATGATTTAGCTGAAGAATATTTTTTAAAAGCGTTAAAGTTAAAAAATAAAGAGGTGTGTTATAATTTAGGATTATTTTATGATGAGAGAAATGATAGTAAAAACTCAAAAAAATATTTTACAAAAGGTGTAAAAAATGGAGATTCTCATTGTATGAACGCTTTAGGAGTAATATATTTTAAAGAGAAAAAATATAAAAAAGCAGAAAACTTGTATGAACAAGCTATAAATTATGGGCATATTGGAGCTTTAAACAATATAGGATACTTAAATTTTATAAAAGGAAACTTTGAAATAGCAGAAGAATGGTATTTTAGAGCAATAGATGCTGGGTATTTAGGTGCTATGTACAATCTTGCAGAATTATATGAAATGAGAGAAAGATTTGAAGAGGCAAAAATTTGGTATGAAAAAGCAAGAGATGAAGCAGGAATGTCAGTAGATGATAAACTTAGACATATTGAAGTAAAAAAAGGATTAGTAAATTAAAAAATAATAAAATAAAAAATAATAACGATATAAATTTCTAGGAAGAGTATATTTGAGTTGTATTTTAAAATCATTAAAGGGCAGATATAGAAATACAGTTCAAAAAATATACTCTCTTTTATTTGTTTTTTACAACTTTAATTAAAATTTAATAAATGTGAAAATAGATATTTTACTATAATCAAAAATAATAATGTGGTAAAATATAAGAAATAAAGTTATAATATGATAAAAATAAATTAAAATAAAAAAATGAGGAAATATGAAAAAAACAGGAGAAAGAACCGAAACGATGTTAAAAAATATAAAAATTATACAAAGAAATGATTTTCAAAATTTTACATTAGATTCGGTATTAATTGGTGATTTTGTAAAGATAAATAGAAAAAGCAAAAAAATATTAGATATTGGGACAGGTTGTGGAGTAATTGCATTGATTTTAGCAAATCGTTCTAAAGCTGAAATTGTTGGAGTTGAATTACAAGAAATAATGGCTGACATTGCAAAAGAAAATGTACAAAATAATAAACTTGGAGATAGAGTAAAAATAATGCAAGGCGATATAAAAAATTATAGAGAAATTTTTAAGAGAGATGAGTTTGATGTTGTTGTTACAAATCCTCCGTATTTTGAGTTTAAAGGAAACATTAATCAGATTAATGATTTAGATCAATTAGCAAAAGCAAGACATAATGTTGATTTGAGTTTGGGAGAAATTGTTGAAGCAAGTGCATTTGTGCTGAAAAATGGGGGAAGTTTTAATATGGTTTTTCGTGTGGAGAGGCTTGTTGAGGTGTTTGAAATTATGAGAAAATATAGATTAGAACCGAAAAGATTAATAAATATTTTTACAAAACAAGATGAAGAAAGTAAAATTTGTTTGATTGAAGGCATAAAAGATGCAGAAAAGGGATTAAAAATTGAAAAACCAATTTTTGTATATAATGAAAAGGGGAAAAGAAGTGAATATGTAGACAAATTATATAAATAAAATTATTTTAATATTAATAAAAAAGAAAAAGGGAAAAATATGAAAAAATATAATGGGATTGTAATAGCTGGGCCTACAGCTGTTGGAAAAACAAATATGTCAATAAAATTAGCAAAAATACTAGAAGCAGAAATAATATCGGCAGACGCATCGCAAGTATATAAAAAGATGGATATAGGGACGGCAAAAATAACGAAAGACGAAATGCAAGGAGTGAAACATCATCTAATAGATGTTGCTGAGATTGGAGAAGATTATAGTGTTGGAGATTTTGAAAAAGATGTAAACGAAATATTGAATAACTTTGATGAAAATAATAAAAATATTTTGTTAGTTGGTGGAACGGGATTGTATATTCGTGCAATAACGGATGGATTTTCAGACTTGCCGTCAAAAAATGAAAAACTTAGAAATGAATTAAATGAAAAAAGTTTAAGTGAACTGCAAGAACAGCTAAAAATATTAGATGAAAAAGCATATAATGGGGTAGATAAACAAAATAAAATTAGACTTGTTAGAGCGATAGAAGTTTGTCTTTTAACAGGAGAAAAATTTAGTAAAATTCGTACAAAAAATGTGAAAAAGAATAAATATAATTTTTTGAAAATATTTTTAGTAAGAGATAGAGAAGAGCTTTATAATAGGATTAATATGCGTGTAGATATTATGCTAAAACAAGGGATACTTGATGAAGTAAAATATATTTATGATAATTATAAAGATAAACTGCATAAAATAAGTGCGATTGGATATAAAGAATTTTTTGACTATTTTGATGGGAAAGTTAGTTTAGATGAGGCAGTTGAAAATGTGAAGAGAGAAAGTCGGAGATATGCTAAACGACAAATGACTTGGTTTAAAAAAGAAACAGATTATATTATATATAATTTATCGGAAATAACGGAAGATGAGGTTGTTGAAAATATATTAGAAAAGTTTGAATATAAAGTTGAAAAATAAAAAAAAATATTGTATAATTGACATTAAGAGTAATTAAATTATATTTTAAAAAAAAGATAAAACAAAGATTATACTAAAAAAGGAGTGAAAAGATGGGTAATACTTTAAAGACGTTAGAAAAGCAACTTAGAAGCTACGCTAAAAGAGTAAAAGGTGTAACTTATACAAGTGCGCTTTTAATATCATTTTTATTAACAGGAATGATTAGTTTATCTGCAACAACTCAAACAGATAAAAAGATATCACAAGTTAAAACAGAAATAGGAAATACTACAACAGAAGTAAAACAGTTATTTTTAAAGGCAAAAAAAGAAAATGAAAAATTATTAAAAGATACTAATTTAGAATTAATAAAATTAATGGAACAAGGAGATCAAGTAGTAAAATCACCTTGGAGTTCTTGGCAATATGGAATAAATTATTTCCATAATAAATGGAGTGGAACTTATAAAGGAAAAGGAGATAAAAAAGAAAAATATCCATATGAAGGAATTTTTGAAAGAAGTACTGATATATATGAAAGAAGTATATCTTCAGAGAGTTCAAGTTATGAAAAGTTTACAGAAAAAAAAGAAAAAGAAAATGAAGGGAAAAACTCTCTTACTTCTGCAATAACGAGTGTAAGAAAAAAAGGAGGAAAACAATTAAATAGTTATGGAGTAACGAGTACGGGAGAAGTACAAGAACCTATAGCAAGTCTTAATATAGATGCAACAGTAAGACCAAAAGAAGTTGGAAGAGACTCTGTTAGTGTTGAAGAGATTGAAACAAAAGAACCGGCAGGAGTGGATATTCCGTTGAATGTTCCAGAGGTGCCAGCACCAGATCCAATAATACCTAAAGAAGTAGAAGTAACAGTAAAAACTCCTCAACCTAACACAAATCCATTTACTGATTATAGATATACGGAATTTAAGCAACTTGAAGGGGAGCATTATAATATAAATAGTCAAAGGGATGATAGTGAAGAAGCAGGATCACCAGGATTATATGGAAGTCCTAATGCAGATGATAGCAGTAATGAATTTAGAGCAACATATGGGAAATTATGGACAGGACATAATGGCGAAAAATTTACAGCAAGTTCAGGTGGAATTAAGTCGGATGGAACTATTGTAGATGAAAAGGAAGGCGAAGAAAGGTTAGGATCGTTGGTATTTGTTAAAAACGGATTTATGAAAGCAAATACTACTGCTGAATATGATTTGATGCCAGAAGATAAAAGAATTAGTGAAAAAGATATAAAAAATCCAGTAGTTGGAGGATTTATATACGGAGCTGTAGATGGGAAAAAGAAAATTTTTAATTTAGCTGGTAATGTTGAAAAAGATAAGGATGGAAATGATATAACTGAAAAGCCGGGCATAGCAGATGTTGAGGGTAAAAAAATGAATGGTGTAATAGGAATACACGGTGTTTGGAATGGAACTTTCCAGAATATTGAAGGAAATTTATGGGGAAAAGCTGCAATGTTTTCTGTTGAATCATGGCATTCTGGTAAATTAAATTTTAAAAATGTTAAAGTGAATTTCAAAAATGATGAAAATACTTTATTTTATATGCTACCAACAAGTGCTTATGTTTTGTTTAACGAAGAAGACTCTAGAGCTAGGGATCAAAGAGGAGCTTATTTAGGAGAAGGAGTAAATGCAGAAGTTAAAACTAATGGAAATATTATATATAATTTAGTTGGTATTTCAGGAAGTTATAATATTACTAATAATTCTACTGTTAATTTTGAAGGTTCGGGAAATATATTTTACTCAGGTCTTGGGTATACACCAAATATGCAAAAATTACTAGGTAAATATAGTGGAGTAAGAGAAGATGTATATCAAACAGGACTTACACCTGTAATAAGAATGGATAATGCTGTTAATTCATATGGAGACAATAATACTATCTTATATTTTGCAGATTTAATTCCAGATAAAAGTACTGGTAAAGATATAGATGGAAAAGAAATCAAAGAAGAACATTACAAAGAAACTACAACAAACTGGGGGGCTATAAATAATCCAGAGTGGAAATCTACAAAAAGAGGAATACATCAAGGAGAAATAAAACCTTCTGCAAGAATTGGAGAGCAACTTGCATCAGAGCCTACTGCAACAAATCAAACAGCTAAAGGAGCAATGGGTGGTACTTCAGATAAGTTTGTGGAAAATAATGTGGTTGTACTAGCTCAATCAGGTCAAAGAAAAGGTATAGATGTTGTAAAAGATTTAAAAGGAGATGGAAAAATTCAAGAAAGTGATCCAATTCATGCACTTTATATAAATGATATTGATGCTACTTTTGGAAAATATTCTAAGAGAAATATTATGATAGATTCTGAAAGAGGAACTCAAATAGATGTAGCAATAGCAGAAACAGAAAAAGATGGAAAACATCATACAGAGGAAGTTTTAGATGGAACTGGAAATGTAGTAGCAGGTAAAAAAGATGCGGCAACTGTTCCTATAAGAACAGAAGCTATAAAAGACTATAATGTAAAATCATCTGATTATGTTGATAATAAATTGATAAGTTCAGCTGATGAGAATGCTAATAAAGCTGCAACAGGAACAATTTTAGCATTAGCTAAAGGAACTTGGGGAGATGGTGAAGCTCAACAAAGAAGATTAACATTTGGTAATAATAAATATGGAATTAGTGAAGCTACAATAAATGCACTTAAAGATGAAAAATCTGAAATTAATTTTGGTGTTCCTTTGGAAATGTCAGCAAAAATGGCTAAAGAAAATAATGCTGAGCTAAGACCAATAGCATATATGGCTGAAGGTGGAAAAATAACTGCAAAAGACACTAAAGCTTATGGATTTGGTTCATTAATAGCTTATGCAAATAAATTTGAACATAACTATAAAGACGATACAGGTGCAGCACATAAAACTGTAAGCTATGGAGATATTCATATAGATGGAAATATTGAAGCCATAGATGGATGGGCAGCAGAGGATACAGCTACTAAACTTGAAAAATACAATAATATTGGAGCTTATGCATCAGGTAAAGGTGGTTCTGGAAAAGATGGTGCTGACCCTGAAAAAAAATCTAAAGTAGTTATAACAGGAAATGTTAAAATTCATGGTACGGGAGCATCTGCTACTAATGGTGGAGAAGTAGAAATTAAAGGAAATGGTAGTGAAATTAAAGCTGGAGTAGGAAATGGATTAGTTGCTACTAATGGAGGTACTGTAAAATTTGGTGGAGGAACTATAGAAGTTAAAAATAATTTTGATGATAAAACAAAATATGATAAGACAGCACCAGTTTATGCAGATAATACTTCTAAAATTGAAATAACAGGAAATACAGTTTTCAATCTTTATGATGGAGTTATTGATCTAGCTGATGTAAAAGACTATAATAAACCTAATAGTAAATATCAAGGATTTAAAGAACACGTAACATTGAATATTAAAAAAGATGGTATCAATCTAGGGCAAATAGATAATACAGGTGTTACAATGACATGGAATGGTACTGATGATTATGTAAAAAAAATATTAGCTAATAAAGATAATAATGGAGAAAAACAATTATTTAAAGATGTTACAGTTAAAAAAGATGGTGAAGAAGCATATTTTTGGACTAAATCTTATATAACAGGTGGAACTTTAAATATAGAACCTAAAGCTCCGGCAATGACTTTAGAGATTAATATTAATAATAAAGATGATGGATATAATCATATTTCATTAAGAAAAACATTGGTTGATATTAAAGAGGGAGTTACTGTTACAAGAGATGCTAGTAATACAACATTTAGCGGACAAGGATTAAGTATTCAATCTGATGCAAGTGCAACATCTAATGATGAAACTGGATTTGTAAACAGTGGACTTGTAAAAGTAGAAAATGGTATTTTAACCCCAAGTAGTTCTACAGCTGCCATGTCAGTAAACTATGGAAAAATAGAAAATAAAAATAAAGTTGAAATGACTAATGCAGGAGTTGGAATATTTGGAACAAATGGAAGTAAATTAGTAAATGATACAAAAGGATCTATTACTGTAGCAGAAAAAGGTATAGGAATAGCAGCGAATGCCTCATCAAAAGTAAATCCGGGTGATACTGTACCATTTGGAACAGATAAAGCAGGAGCAACAGGAAATGCTGTAGATATTTTAAATGCAGGTACAATAGATATTAAAGGAGAAGATTCTATAGGAATATCAGTAAACAATAACAGTGATAAGGATAGAAGTAAATTACTTGTTAAAAATGTTGGAGATATAGTTCTTGGAGATAAAGGAGCTGGAATATCAGTTAAATCAACTAGTGCATCTAATAATGAAGGGGCAACTATAGAATTAGCTGGAAATATAACAGTGGGAGCAGAAGGAATAGGAACTTATGCTCAAAATTCAGATGTTAAACTTACAGATGATGTTAATATTAATGTTAAAGATTCTGGTGTAGGAATATACTTGAAAGATAAATCAACAATTAATGCAGCAGCAGGGAAAAAATTAAAATTAAATTATAAAGGAAGTAATACAGGTAAGGCTACTGGAGTTATTTTTGATGGAACAGATTTAGTTAATAACATTGATGTTGAAATTAATAATGAAACAAATACGACAGGTGGATTAACTAACCTTTTAGCTAATGGAACAGGAACATTTACTAACAAAGGAAACATAAAAACTGTTGGAGTAAAAGGATATGGAATAGTAGCAAATAAAAATACTTTAACTTCTGTTGTGAACGAAGGAGATATAGATGTATCTGCTGCAGATAGTGATACTAATCCTAATATAGGAATTTATACTAAAGAAGCTACAATAGGTATAACAAATAAGAAAAATATAAAAGTTGGAAAAAATTCAATCGGTATATATGGACATGGAGTTACTTTAGAAACAGGAGCTAAGATAGAAACTTCTGACAATGCTGTTGGAATTTACTCTAATTCAAAAGATGTAACTTTAAAAGATGGAAGTACTTTAAATGTAGGAACAAATAAAGCTGTTGGAATTTATGCTAATGGTAGTGGACAAAATATAAATCTTTTAGGAAATATTTCTATTGGAGACCATGGATATGGACTTATTAATAATAATGAACAAGGTAATAATACAATACTTTCAAAAGCAACAGTAACTAAACATTTGGGAAGTGACACAGTATTTATATATTCTAAAGATAAATTAGGAAGTGTAACAAATTATACTCACTTAAAAGCAACAGGTGATGAAAACTATGGAATTTATGGTGCTGGAACAATAGAAAACCATGGAAATATAGATTTCAAAGATGGGAAAGGAAATGTAGGTATTTATAGTATATCTTCTGATGAAAGTAAAATTGCTACTAACTATGCGACTATAGAAGTTGGAGCTTCAATATATGACAAAACAAAACCTAGAGAAACAAAATATGCTATAGGTATGGCTGGAGGATATACTCCTGCAATAGAGGAAAGAAATGAAAAAACTCCATTCACAGGACATATTGTCAATAAAGGAAAAATAAAAGTTACAGGAGAACATTCTATAGGTATGTTTGCAACTGAAAAAAATTCTACTTTAGTAAATAAAGGAGATATAATTTTATCAGCAAGCAATACGACAGGAATTTATCTTGATAATGAAGCTGTAGGTCATAACTATGGAAAAATTATATCTGAGGGAGAAGGCTTAGAGAATCTAGTTGGTATCTTTGTAAAAAATGGAGCAACTATATACAACCATCGAGGGGCTGAAATCAGATTAAATGCTAAACATAGTAAAGGAATATATGCAGCAGGAGCAGGAAATAAAAAAGGAATAATTAAAAACTATGGGGATTTTGATATAGCTTCTGATATTGAAAGAAAAAGTATTAAAGAACCAGATACTAAAGGAGAAAGTGGGCCAATACCAATAGTCAATGTAAGTGGAGAAGGTTCAAGTGCTTTTGATGAAAATAAAAGTAAACTTGATAAAGAATTAGGAGGAGTTAAAATAGATGAAAAAGGAATCTATGATAATAGACTTCCTAATGAAAAACCGATTAAAGCACCTAATTTAGTAACTGTAGATCCTGAAACTATAAAAAAATTAGAAAAAGATAAACTGGTAACTCCAAGTGCAACAGCTAAAACAGTAAATTCTTTGGGAATGTATATAGATACTTCTAATGTTGACTTTACTAAACCTATAGAAGGAATTGAAAACTTGAAAGATTTAACAGAAGTAGATTTAATAGTAGGAAATGAAGCTGCTAAGTATACCAATAGTAAATATATACAAGTAGATCCTAAAATTTATAACGAAAAAAATGGAGGAACAAAATCATATAATGATTTAATTATTAATAACCCTCAAATTGCAAAATGGAGTATTTACTCAGGATCTTTAACTTGGATGACAAGTATTAAACGAGATGAAAATACTGGAGCTATAGAAAATATATATTTAGCAAAAATTCCTTATACAGAATGGGCTGGAAAAGAAGCTACACCAGTAGATAAAAAAGATACATACAACTTCTTAGATGGATTGGAAAAAAGATATGGAGTAGATAAACAAGTTGGTGATAGAGGTTATAAAGAAAAATTATTATTTAATAAATTAAATGGTATAGGAAATAATGAGGAAATATTATTCCATCAAGCAGTAGATGAAATGATGGGTCACCAATATGCAAATACACAAATAAGAACATATATGACAGGAAGACAATTAGACAAAGAGTTTAGATACTTAATGAATGATTGGTATAATCCTTCAAAACAAAATAATAAAATTAAAGTATTTGGAATGAAAGATGAATTCAAAACAGATACAGCAGGAATAAAAGACTTTGAAAGTAATTCTTACGGTTTGGCTTATGTTCATGAAGATGAAACAATAAAACTTGGACAAGAAACAGGTTGGTATGCTGGATTGATTCACAACAGATTTAGATTTAAAGACATTGGAAAATCAGTGGAAGATCAAAATATGTTAAAACTAGGAGTATTCAAAACAAGAGCATATGATAATAACGGAAGCTTGAAATGGAAAGTTTCATTGGATGGATTTGTTGGAATGAACGACATGGAAAGACGATACTTAGTTGTGGATAGAGGTATGGACAAAAATGTGGACGAAATATTTGGAGCGAAATCAAGATATTATACTTATGGAATAGGTGTAAGAAATGAAGTAAGTAAAGACTATAGATTGTCAGAACATGTATCGTTAGTGCCTTATGGTTCATTAAATGTGGAATACGGAAGATTTACTACTATAAAAGAGCAAAAAGGAGAAATGAGACTAGAAGTAAAAGGAAATCATTACATTTCAGTGAAACCAGAAATTGGAGCAGAGTTGAAATACAGTAAGAAAATAAATTCAGAATTTAAATATACTTTAAGTGCAGGAATAGGCTATGAGACAGAATTAGGAAGAGTTTATAATTCAAGAAATAAAGCAAAAGTAGCTTATACAGATGCAAATATGTATAATTTAGCAAGAGAAAAAGAAGATAGAATGGGAAGCTTTAAAGCAGATCTTAAATTTGGATTGGAAAAAAATAGATTTGGATTAACATTGAATGTCGGTTATGATACGAGAGGAAATAATTTAAGAGGAGGAATTGGATTTAGAGCGGTATTCTAGAGAAAATGAGAAATATTTTTCAAAACTGAATAAATTTAATTAAAATAGAGTGAAGTGAAAACTTTGCTCTATTTTTTTAAAATAAATATGTGAAAAGATTTTTGATATAAATAAAAAGTGTGGTATACTATAAGTAAGATGTTGAAATGCTGGGGAGCAGAAATGCTGAGAATAGTGAAAACTTAAACCCAAGTACCTGAACGGATAATGCCGACGTAGGAAGTTATTTTAATCTATTTTTTGATACATAAAATATTATTAAATAAGCTTCTATTCGGTAAATGAAAGGAGTTTTTTTTTATGGGAAAAAAGATTGAAGCAAGTGTAGCGATACAAGTTTTACCTAATGTGGTGGAAAATGAAGAGGTTATTCGTATTGTAGATGAGGTAATAGCTTATATTGAAAGCAAAAATTTAAAAACAGTTGTAGGTCCTTTTGAAACGACGATAGAAGGAGATTATGATGAGCTTATGGAAATAGTTAAACAATGTCAGATAATTGCAGTTGAAGCAGGAGCTCCCGGAGTAATGTCTTATGTTAAAATAAATTATAAGCCGAAAGGAGAGATTTTGACTATTGAAGAAAAAATTTCAAAATATAATAGATAAAATATCCCCGTTTATTATAATTATTATAATTTTAATTTTATGGCAAATTATGTCAGTAATTGGAATTATTCCTAAATTTATGTTGCCATCTCCGTTAGCAGTAGTAAAAGCATTTATAAAAGATTTACCGTTATTAATGCAACATACAAAAGTAACATTAATTGAAGCTTTTTTAGGGCTTGGAATTGGTATAATTTTAGGATTTGTAATGGCAGTAATTATGGATAAATATGATTTTGCTTATAAGTCTATTTATCCAGTGTTAGTTATAACTCAAACTGTGCCAACTGTTGCGATTGCTCCGTTATTAGTGCTATGGTTAGGATATGGAATTTTACCAAAGATTACTTTAATTGTAATTACATCATTTTTCCCAATAACAGTTGGATTGCTTGACGGCTTTAAAGCGACAGACAAGGATGCTTTAAATTTAATGAAAACAATGGGAGCGACTCCATTTCAAAATTTTGTTCTTTTAAAAATACCAAGTTCGATGGGATATTTTTTTGCAAGTTTGAGAATTTCAGTAAGTTATTCTATAATTGGAGCAGTTGTAGCAGAATGGCTTGGTGGCTTTGAAGGGCTTGGAGTTTATATGACACGAGTGAAAAAATCGTATTCGTTTGATAAAATGTTTGCAGTAATTTTTTTCATTTCAATAATAAGTTTATTATTAATGTATTTGGTGAAAAAAATTCAAATATTAAGTATGCCGTGGGAAAATGATGAGAATAAATAATATAGAGAAAGGAGCATATATTAAATTAATATATGAGTTGAAATTTATGAAAAAAATATTTTTAATGATAATAGGAATGTTAGTTTTTTTAATTAGTTGTGGAGAAAAAAAAGAAGCTAAAATAATGAATACAGAGAAAAAATCAGATAAAATAAGTATAGTTTTGGATTGGACACCTAATACAAATCATACAGGGCTTTTTGTAGCGAAAGAATTGGGATATTTTAAAGAATTGGGGCTTGAAAATGTGGAAATTGTACAACCTCCAGAAGGAAGTACTACAGCACTTATTGGAGCTGGAGGAGCACAATTTGGAATAAGTTTTCAAGATACATTAGCTAAATCGTTTGCAAAAGAGGATTCAGTTCCAGTAACGGCAGTAGCTGCAATTATACAACATAATACTTCTGGAATAATATCTCTAAAAGATAAAGGGATTGATAGACCTAAAAAAATGGAAGGTATGAAATATGCAACTTGGGATGATGAGATTGAAAAAGCAATGATAAAAAAACTTGTAATAGATGATGGTGGAGATTATAATAAAATAAAAATGATACCGAACACGGTAACGGATGTAGTGACAGGTCTTAAAACAGATATAGATGCAGTTTGGGTATATTATGCTTGGGACGGTATTGCAACAGAACTTGCAGGATTACAAACAAATTATTGGTACTTTAAAGATTATGGAAAAGAATTAGATTATTATAGTCCCGTAATTATTGCAAATAATGAGTATTTGAAAACTCATCCAGAGGAAGCTAAAAAAGTATTGGCTGCAATAAAAAAAGGATATGAATATGCAATGAAAAATCCAGAAGAAGCAGCAAAAATATTAGTTAAAAATGCTCCTGAAGTAGATGAAAAATTAGCGATAGCAAGTCAAAAATGGTTAGCTGATAAATATCAAGCAGATGCAGCATCTTGGGGAATAATTGATAAAAATCGTTGGGATACTTTCTATAATTGGTTGTTTGTAAATAAATTAATTGAAAAAGAAATACCGAGTGGCTTTGGATTTTCAAATGATTATTTAAAATAAAGTGAAAGGTTTTAATTATGGGGAATAAAAAATTGGAAGTAAAAGATGTAACAGTTGAAATTAATGGAAATACGATAATTGATAATATTTCAATCAACTTGTATGAAGGGGAAATTATTTCTATTTTAGGGACAAGTGGTGGAGGAAAAACAACTTTATTCAATGTTATTGCAGGTCTAATAATTCCTAAAAAAGGTAAAGTAAATTTGAATGCAGAAAATATTACAGGAAAAACGGGAAAGATAAGCTATATGTTACAAAAAGATTTACTTTTACCATTTAAAACTATAATTGATAATGTGTCATTACCTTTAATAATTCGTGGAGAAAAAAAACAGGATGCAAGAGAAAAGGTAAGTAAATATTTTAAGCAATTTGGGCTTGAAGGCACTGAAAATTTTTACCCAAAATTGTTATCGGGAGGAATGAGACAAAGAGCGGCACTTCTTAGAACATATATGTTTTCAAATGAAATTGCCTTATTAGATGAGCCGTTTAGTGCTTTAGATGCTATAACAAAACAAAAAATGCATAACTGGTATATAGAATTGATGAAAAATATAAAAATGTCTACACTTTTTATAACTCATGATATTGATGAAGCAATTTTGTTATCAAATAGAATTTATATTTTGGGCGATAAGCCGGGAAGAATTTTGACAGAAATTAAAATTGAATTAGATAAAATGAAGACAGTAGATGAGTTAGTTATGATGCCGAAATTTTTGGAGTATAAAAATGAGATTAAGCGATATTTAAAATAAAATTTGGAGCGAAAGCTCCTTTTTTATTTAATATATTATGAAAAATAAATAAGATTAATGATAAAAAAACAAAAGATAAATAATTTGTATAAGTATAAATTGTGATATATTTGACAAAAATAGTAAAAATTGATAAGATATATTGATTATTAATCACACTTTGTTTTATTTAGTAATAGGGTGTTGCAACAAAGATGATTGCAATCTGTTATTAAAGATAAGTGGGAGTCAAACCAAAAAAATATTAGGAGGAAAAAAACAATGGCAGTAATCACAATGAAACAATTATTAGAAGTAGGAGCACATTTTGGACACCAAGCAAAAAGATGGAACCCTAAAATGAAACCTTATATCTTTACAGAAAGAAATGGAATTCATATTTTAGATTTACATCAAACATTAGCTTCAACAGAAAGAGCTTACGAATTTGTAAGAGAAATTTCAGCAGAAGGTGGAAAAGTATTATTCGTAGGAACTAAAAAACAAGCTCAAGACGCAGTAAGAGAAGAAGCTGAAAGAGCTGGAGGATTCTATGTAAACCATAGATGGTTAGGTGGATTATTAACTAACTTAGCAACAATTAAAACAAGAGTAAAAAGATTAAAAGAATTAGAAGAAATGGACGCTGACGGAACTTTAGATACAGCTTACACTAAAAAAGAAGCTGGATTATTGAGAAAAGAAATGGCTAAATTATCTAAAAATATCGGTGGAATCAAAAATATGAAAGAATTACCAGCTGCGTTATTCGTAGTAGATATTAAAAAAGAGTTCTTAGCATTGGAAGAAGCTAAAAAATTAGGAATCCCTGTAATCGCGTTAATTGATACAAACGTAGATCCTGATTTAGTAACTTATAGAATTCCAGCAAATGATGACGCAATTAGATCAGTAAAATTATTCGCTTCAGTAATTGCAAATGCAGCAGTAGAAGCAAATGGTGGAGTAGAAGGGTTCGTTTCAGAAGAATCAGCTGAAGAAGTATTAGTAGATTCAGAAACATTCGTTGAAGAAGAAGTTGAGGAAGTAGAAGAAACTGAATAGTTATTACAACTAAAATTGATTTGATATATATTTGATTGGAGGAAAATAAGGTGGCAATAACAACAGCGCTTATTAAAGAATTAAGAGAAAGAACAGGAGCAGGAATGCTTGACTGTAAAAAAGCTTTAGAAGAAAACGGAGCAGACATAGAAAAAGCAATTGACTGGTTAAGAGAAAAAGGAATAGCTAAAGCAGCTAAAAAATCAGGAAGAGTTGCAGCAGAAGGATTAGTATTTGCAGTAGTTTCAGAAGATCATAAATCTGGTGCGGTATTAGAATTTAACTCAGAGACAGATTTCGTTGCTAAAAATGACGAATTCAAATCATTTGGAGAAAAATTAGTAAAAATTGCATTAGCAGAAGGATTTGAAACAGTAGAAGAATTAGCAGCTTACGAATTAGACGGTAAAAAAGTTGAAACTCATTTGACTGAATTAATAGCTAAAATCGGAGAAAACATGAATATTAGAAGAGTAAAAGTTGTTAAATCAGAAGGATTTGTTACAACTTATACTCACTTAGGTGGAAAAATTGGAGTGTTATTAAGCTTAAATGGTGGAGATGCTACTCCTGAAAATGTGGAAAAAGCAAAAGGAGTTGCAATGCACGTAGCAGCAATGGATCCTAAATACTTAAATTCTGCAGAAGTAACAGCTGATGACTTAGAAAGAGAAAAAGAAATTGCTAGACACCAATTAGAAGCTGAAGGAAAACCAGCTAATATTATTGAAAAAATATTAGAAGGAAAAATGAGAAAATTCTATGAAGAAAATTGTTTATTAAATCAAAAATATGTTAGAGATGATAGTGTAACAATTGAGCAATTCATTGCCCCACTTACAGTAGTATCATTTGACAGATTCAAAGTTGGAGAAGGAATCGAAAAAGAAGAAGTAGATTTCGCTGCAGAAGTAGCTGCACAATTAGGTCAGTAATTAACTAGGGGATTAAAATCCCCTTTTTTTAAAAGTTCAGAAGGGAATGAAAAAAATGCTTAAATATAAAAGAATTTTATTAAAATTAAGTGGAGAAGCTCTTGCAGGAAACAAAGATTTTGGTTTTTCGGAAGATATTTTAGATAGTTTTGCAAAACAAATAAAAGATGTACATGAAAAAGGTGTAGAAGTTGCCATCGTTATAGGTGGAGGAAATATATTTAGAGGAGCAACAGGAACGGAAAAGGGCTTTGATAGAGTTACTGGAGATACAATGGGAATGTTGGCTACCATTATGAATGGATTGGCGTTACAAGATGCAATTGAAAGATTGGGAGTGCCAACAAGAGTAATGACAGCAGTTAATATGCCTCAAGTTGCAGAGCCGTTTATTAGAAGAAAAGCTATAAGACATTTAGAAAAAGGAAGAGTTGTTATATTCTCTGGAGGAACTGGAAATCCTTATTTCACTACAGATTCATGCGGTGCATTGAGAGCAGCAGAAATTCATGCTGATGTATTAGCAAAAGGAACTAAAGTGGATGGAATTTATGATAAAGATCCTATGAAGTATAGTGACGCTGTGAAATATGATACAGTTTCATTTAATGAAGCGATAACTAAAAACTTAGGAGTTATGGACACAACAGCATTAGCCTTATGTAATGAGAATAATATTCCTATATTAGTATTTAATGCGTTGGAAGAAGGAAACATTTTAAAAATGGCACAAGGGAAAAATGTAGGAACAGTTGTAGTTAAATAATAAAAACGAAAATTATAAAAATAAAAGGTGGAATAATAATGTTAAATACGATATTAAATGAAACAGAAGAAAAAATGTTAAAATCAGTAGAAAGTACAAAAGAAAAATTTTCACATGTTAGAGCGGGAAGAGCTAATGTTTCAATGTTAGATGGAATTACAGTTGAAGCTTATGGAACTCCAACACCATTAAATCAAGTAGGAACAGTGTCTGCTCCAGAAGCAAGATTATTAGTTGTAGATCCTTGGGATAAATCTTTAATTCCATCTATTGAAAAAACAATTTTACAAGCTAATTTAGGATTTAATCCTTCAAATGATGGAAGAATTATAAGATTGGTTGTACCTGAATTAACAGAAGATAGAAGAAAAGAATATGTTAAAATGGTAAAAAATGAAGCTGAAGAAGGTAAAATTGCAATTAGAAATGTAAGAAAAGATGCTAATAATAAATTAAGAAAATTAGAAAAAGATAGTGAAATAACAGAAGATGATTTGAAAAATGGAGAAGATAAAGTACAAAAATTAACTGATAAATTTGTTGCAGTAATTGATGAAGCTTTAAATAAAAAAGAAAAAGAATTATTAACTGTTTAATAAAGATAGGGAGAGAAACCACTAATGTCTAGAATGACAAAATTTATTAATTTTTTTAGAATGAAAAAAAGTATAGCGATAGACCTAGGAACTTCAAATGTATTGATTTATGATAAACAACAAAAAAGAGTTGTTTTGAACGAGCCATCTGTCGTTGTAAAAGATAAAAAAACAAGAGAAATTGTGGCAGTAGGATTAGAAGCGAAAGAAATGTTAGGAAAAACTGCAGATAATGTTGTTGTAATTAGACCTTTGAGAGAGGGAGTTATTACAGATATAGATGCAACAAGAGAAATGTTAAACGCTTTTATACGAAAAATTTACGGAAATTCTCCTTTTAAACCGGAAATTATGATTTGTGTGCCGATAGAAGTTACGACAATAGAGAGAAAAGCTATATTTGATGCAGCGATAGGGGCAAAAAAAATATACTTAATTGAAGAAGGAAGAGCGGCTATATTAGGGTCTGGAGTAAATATTTCGCTTCCTGAAGGGCATACAGTAATTGATGTTGGAGGTGGATCTACTGATATAGCAATTTTATCTTTAGATGAAATTGTTTCAAGTAAATCAATAAGAGTAGCCAGTAATAAATTTGATGAAGATATAATAAAATATGTTAAGAAAAAATATGGATTATTAATTGGAGATAAAACGGCAGAAAATGTAAAAAAAGATATTGGAACGGCGATGCAAGTTTCTGCTTCAGAAAATATAAAAACTGTAATAAAAGGTAGAGATTTGAATACGGGAATACCTAGAAATATTGAAATTACATCAAATGAAATTCATGAAGCGATAAAAGATTCTGTTAGAGAAATAGTCGTAGCTTTAAAAGAAGTTTTAGGAAAGTGTCCGCCAGAATTATCAGCAGATATATTAGATAATGGGATAATTTTAACAGGTGGAGGGGCACTTATTAAAAATTTAGATAAATTAATAGAAAAGGAAGTTCGGATACCAATAAAAAGAGCTAAAAATTCATTAGAATCAGTTGTTGTTGGTGGTGGACTTGCATTTGATAATAAAAAATTATTGCGAACTTTAGAGATGAGAGAAATATAGATTGTTTATGAAAAATTAAAAAGGATATAATATGAGTATAAAGAGAGAGGAAATCATCCGTTTATGGTTTAAAATGTGGGTTACACAACAAGATTTAGGAATAGATGATATTTTTTTAGATAATATAATTTATATTGAGAGTTGGTGTCCTAAGTATGAAAATCGTCAAACAGTAAAGCATTGGTTTAATGAGTGGAATACAAGAGGAAAAGTGCTTGCATGGGATATAAAGCAATTTTTTCATAAAGATAATCAAACTATTGTAGAATGGCACTTCAAATGTAAAATGAATGAGGAGAAAGTTGAAGAGTTTGATGGAATCTCTTTGATTGATTGGACAGTGGATAATAAAATAAAAACTTTAAAAGAATTTAGTTGTAGTTGTAATAATTATAATCCGTACAAAGAAAGTGAAACTCCATTATTTAGAGATGATTTTTGAGAAGAGTATCATGGATAAATATATGTCTGATGATGGATTGTTACCAGAATGGTAAAAAATAAAAACTAATAAAGATATAGATAAAATGGTATATGAGCTTTATGGGTTGAATGAAAATGAGATAAAATTTGTAGAAGAGAGTTAATAACTCTCTTTTTTAGAATAAATATTTTTATTATTTATAAGTTTATGTAAGTCTGTGTTATAATAATAAAAAATATATTTTATAAAAGTATTACACTTTGAGTTTGAAATTATATTATTCACAAAAGTAATATAATATTGAATACACTCAATACTTATGGTACAATAATCAAAATCATAATAGGTAAAGAGGTGGTAGCTATATGAATAATGAAATAGATAAAATTCATAAAGATTTTTATAGCAATATTAAAGAATTGATGGATAATGCAAGAAATAGAGTTGCAAGAGAGGTTAATAATATCCTCATTCAAACTTACTGGGAGATTGGGAGAATTATCGTAGAAGAAGAGCAGGGAAATTCTGATAGAGCTGAGTATGGAAAATAGTTAATAACAGACTTATCAAAGAAGCTAACAAAAGAATATGGTAAGGGATTTTCAAAATCTAATTTGTTTAATATGAGAAATTTCTATTTATGTTTTCCAATTTTCCAGACGGTGTCTGGAAAATTAAGTTGGTCGCATTATTGTGAATTACTTTCAATAAGCAATGAGAAGAAAAGAAGTTTTTATGAAAAAGAAACTGTAGATGCGAATTGGTCTGTAAGAGAGCTAAAAAGGCAGATAAAAACATCACTTTTTGAAAGACTTTTACTTTCATCAGGAGATGAAAATAAAAAAAGAGTATTAGAGTTAGCCTTAAAGGGAAATGAAATAAATAAGGCAAGTGATGTTATAAAAGATCCTTATGTATTTGAATTTTTAGGATTACCTGAAGAAAAGCCGATTATGGAAAGTGATTTAGAAAAAGCCTTAATATCTTATATTGAAAAATTTTTGCTTGAACTTGGAAAGGGCTTTATGTATGTAGGCTCACAACAAAGAGTAACACTTGGAAATACTCATTATTATGTTGATATGGTATTTTATAACAAGATACTTAAGAGTTATGTTTTGATTGAGTTAAAAACAGGAAAATTAATGCCGGAAGCAGTTGGACAAATCAATATGTATCTTAACTACTATAAGATGGAAGTTAATAATGATATGGATAATGAACCGATTGGAATTATACTTTGTACTGATAAAGATAGTATACAGGCAGAATATGCACTTGGCAGTTTGTCCAATAAGATATTTGCTTCTAAATATACTTTATATATTCCTGATAGAGAATTATTAGAAGAACAAGTTGAAAGAGTTTTAAATAATTACAAGGGAAAATAAAGTTAATTGAAAATCGTACAATGGGTATTGAACGATAATAGAAAACAAAATAATTTATAAATGAGAGAAGTTGAGAATAAGCTGCTTTTCTTTTTTTTTTAAAGAAGAAAATGAGTGATAACAAAAAATACTATTATCTTAAGCTAAGGGAAGTGAAGATAAAATATAAGAAGATGAGACCGTATTCATCATGGTAAAATGGGATAGTAGAGAGAAGTCATAGATTAGATAGTAAATTTTATGAAAACAAGTGATTTTATAGTTTAAAAGCATTAAAGAGAGTAGTAAAGAAATATTGTAGTAGATATAATAATATATCAAGAAAAGTATTGGGGTTTAAAAGTCTAAATCAAATGATATGAGAACTAGAAAAGTAACTGATTAAACATAACATAATTTATATATATTTTTTACATATCATTGACATCTGTAGACATTACAATTTACAGTTATTTTATAATACTTGAAAAAATTTTAAAATAGGAGTATAATGAAAGACAGAGTTGATTAATTCTCTTTATACTTATGACTGAGAGGAGGTGTAAAAAATGAAGAAATTAGGAATTGGATTAGTTTTTTTAATGACCTTGACTGTAGTTGTGAATTTATTATTAGCATTAATAAGTAAGATATTACCAGTTAGATTTGTAATGCCAGAAGGTTTAGTTGAACCTGCAAGAGAATTTGGTTTTGTGATAGGCAATATTAATTTTAAAGTAAATCAAACGGTATTAAATACTTGGGTACTTATGATATTGATTATGGTAATTGTTATTTTGAGTACAAAAGATATAGGAAAATCAAAAGATAAAGCGTTGAGAGATCCATCAAAATTACAAGTAATAATGGAAGAATATTATAAATTTATTGAAAAAACTTTTTTAGTAACTTATGGTGATAAAAAGAAAGAATATGTTGGATTTTTTTCAGCATTATTTGCAATAATTTTATTTTCAAATTTAAGTTTGTTTTTATTCCCTTTTATTGTAATTTTAACAAAAGGAGAACACGGACTTGAAATGCATCATTTCTTCAGAACACCAACAGCAGATCCTAACACAACAGTAGGTTTAGCTTTAGTAGTTTTAATAGTATCGACAATAGCTGCTATAAAAGGAGCTGGAGCAAAAAACTATTTTAAAAGTTACATAGAACCAATGTGGTTTATGTTACCGTTAAATATTGTAGAAAAAATTTCAAGTGTATTAAATACATCAATGAGATTGTTTGGAAATATGTTGGCAGGACTAGTAATAGCAGGGTTGTTATATAGTTTAGTAGGGAGAACATTACTTGAAACAGCGACAAAAAACGTTGTAGATGGGCTGTTTTCGTTTTCAGTAGGGTGGCCTATGGTTTTACAACTTTATTTAGACTTATTTGTAGGTATAATCCAAGCATTTGTATTTACAATACTGTCATCAGTTTATGTGTCAGAATCATTAGCTATGGGAAATAATATAGAGGAAGAAATAATAAAAGAATAAAAAATTAGGAGGAAAAAATGGAAGGATTAGTACAAGCAGCAGCATTATTAGGAGCAGGAATCGCAGCAATAGGTGGAGCAGGAGCAGGATTAGGACAAGGGATAGCAACTGGATATGCAGTTGAAGCAATATCAAGACAGCCAGAAGCTAAATCAGATATTATGCAAACATTAATAACAGGATTGGCAATTACAGAGTCATCAGCAATTTATGCATTAGTAATAGCATTTTTATTAATTTTCTTAAAAGGATAATAACTAAAAATACAGGAGTGAAAATAAATGGAAAGTTCAAAATTAGTAAATATAGATTTTTCTATGGCTATACAAATAATAAACTTCTTAATTTTAGTATTATTTTTTAATAAATTTTTTGCAAAAAAAATAGGGAAATTATTAGAGGATAGAAAAGATTTAGCTTTATCTGAAATGAAAATGGTTCAAGAAGAATATTCAAAATTAGAAGAACAAAAAAAATTAGCTGAAAGACTTAAAACTGAATCAAGAAGAAGAGCAAATGATATTCTTATAAAATCAGAAGAACAAGCGGACGCTAAAAAAGATCAAATAATTTCTTCTGCTATGATGAATAGAGAAAGAATGATGAGAAAAGCAGAAGTTGACATTGAAAAAATGAGAACAAAAGCTAGATTGGAATTAGAACAAGAAGTTGGAAAAATGGCTGTCGAATTAGCTGAAAAAATTGTTATGAAAAATATAAAAGAAAAACAAGATGAAATAATAGATAATTTTATCGAGAAAATATAGGTGAAAATGATGGATAAAAATGTAATTGCAAAAAGATATGCAGTAGCAATTTTTGAAACAGCTAAAGCTAAAGGAAATATAGACGAAATAAGAGAAGCATTGAATATTTTAAATAGTAAATATTTAGAAGAAGAAGATATTAAAATATTTTTCACAAATCCGATAATAACAAATGAGGAAAAAAAAGTTTTTTTAAAGAAAATGTTTCCATTTTTAGGAGAAGATGCACAAAATGTTTTAAATTATGTTGTGTCTAAAGATAGAATTGAATATATTTCTTTAATTAGAAATAATTTTTTAAATGAAGTTTATAAAGAAGAAGGTAAATTACCTGTAATTGCGGTATTTGCCAAAGAACTTTCGGAAAGCCAAAAAAATAAATTGATAAAAAAATTAGAGGAAAAATATAGAAAAAAAATAGTCTTGAATCTTGAAGTGGATGAAAGTATCATTGGTGGCGGAATTTTAAAAATAGGGAATAAAGTTATAAATGGTTCAATAAAACATCAACTGGAAGATATGAAGAGAATGTTTTAAGAATGGAGGTATTTTTTCGTGAGAATAAAACCCGAAGAAGTAAGTAAAGTAATTCGAGAAGAAATAGAAAATTATAAAACATCTTTAAATATTTCTAATACAGGTACGGTTTTAGAAGTTGGAGATGGAATAGTTAGAATATACGGATTAAGTGAAGTAATGTCAGGAGAATTACTTGAATTTTCAAATGGAGTAATGGGAATGGCGTTAAACTTAGAGGAAAATAATATAGGAGCAGTTGTTTTTGGTAACTGTAACGCTATAAAAGAGGGAAGTGAAGTAAGAGGTACAGGAAGAGTAGCAGAAGTACCGGTTGGAGAAGCGTTGCTTGGGAGAGTTGTTAATGCTTTAGGAGAGCCGATAGATGGTAAAGGAAATATAGAGACAACAAAATATTTACCGATTGAAAGAGAAGCTTATGGAATAATTGATAGAAAGCCAGTAACAGAACCTATGCAAACAGGTATAAAAGCTATAGATGGAATGTTTCCAATAGGACGAGGTCAAAGAGAACTTATTATAGGTGATAGACAAACAGGTAAAACAGCAATAGCAATAGACACTATAATAAATCAAAAAAATAATAATGTAATTTGTGTGTATGTAGCTATAGGGCAAAAAAGATCAACTGTTGCACAAATATATAGAAAATTAGAAGAAAAAGATGCACTAGACTATACAATAATAGTAACGGCAACAGCATCTGAAGCAGCCTCATTACAATATATTGCACCTTATGCAGGATCTTCAATGGCAGAATATTTTATGGAACAAGGGAAACATGTTTTAATTATTTATGATGATTTATCAAAACATGCAGTTGCTTATAGAGAAATGTCATTATTATTAAAAAGACCGCCAGGTAGGGAAGCATATCCGGGAGATGTATTTTATTTACATTCAAGATTACTTGAAAGAGCTGCAAAACTTAGTGATGAATTAGGTGGTGGAAGTATAACAGCATTACCAATAATAGAAACACAATCTGGAGATATTGCAGCGTACATTCCAACAAATGTTATTTCAATAACTGATGGACAAATTTTCTTAGAAACAGATTTATTTAATTCAGGATTTAGACCGGCGATAAATGCAGGAGTTTCAGTGTCAAGGGTTGGAGGAGCAGCACAAATTAAAGCTATGAAACAAGTAGCTGCAAAAGTTAAAATAGAGTTAGCTCAATATACAGAATTAGTTGCATTTTCACAATTTGGATCAGATTTAGATAAAGCAACAAGAGATCAGCTAAATAGAGGAGCTAAAATTATGGAAGTGTTAAAACAATCGCAATATAGTCCATATTCAGTTGAAGAACAAGTTGTATCATTTTATGCTGTAACAAACGGATTCTTTGATGAAATTCCAACAGAAAAAGTAAGAAAATTTGAAAATGATTTAATAAAAAATCTTGAAGGAAATAAAATTTTAGAAATTATTAAAGAGAAAAAAGAAGTAACTGATGAATTAAAAGAGTTAATGAATGAATATATTACAGAATATAGACAAAATTATATATGGTAGGTGATTATTCATGGCAGGAAATATGAAGGAAATAAAAGAAAGAATAGGAAGTGTAAAAAATACAAATCAAATTACACGTGCTATGAATATTATTTCATCAACAAAATTCAAAAAATATCAAGAGTTAACATTAAATTCGAGGGAATATGCACATACTATTGATGTTGCCTTTGATAATTTAGTTGGAAGTATGAAAAATAATAAACATGTTATTTTTGATGGAAAAAAAGAAGTAAGAAAAATTGGAGTTATAATGATGACTTCTGATAGAGGATTGTGTGGTGCTTTTAATACTTCAACTTTTAGAAAATTTGAAGAAATGCAAAAACAATTTAAACTAGAAAATAAAGAAGTATCAGTTATAGCCATTGGGAGAAAAGCGAAAGACTATTGTAAAAATAAGGGGATATTAATTGATGCTGAATTAAGTCAATTAATTCCGGAAATAATGTTTGAAAAAGGTAGAGAAATAAGTGAAAAAATAGTAGATTTATATATGAAAAATCACTATGATGAAGTTTATTTGCTTTATTCAAGATTTATTTCAGCAATAAAATATAATTTGGAAGTTGAAAAAGTTCTTCCAATAAAATTGAAAAGAGAGTATTTATCAACAAATAGAGAGTATATTTTTGAGCCTTCAGAAAGTGAAGTGTTAAGAAGATTTACTCCAAAGGCATTGAATATAAAATTATATCAAGCATTACTTGAAAATACGGCAAGTGAGCATTCAGCTAGAATGTCTGCAATGCAACAAGCAAGTGATAATGCACAAGAAATGATAAATAAATTAACTTTAAAATACAATAGAGAAAGACAAGCAGCAATTACACAAGAATTGACGGAAATTGTCGGTGGAGCAAATGCTTTAAAATAAGAACAAAGGAGGTCGAATGATGAATAAAGGGAAATTAGTTCAAGTAATTGGACCCGTTATAGATGTGAAATTTGAAAATGAATTACCAGAAATTTATAATGCTTTAGAAGTTTATAAAGAAGATGGAACAAAATTAGTAGCGGAAGTTTATTCGCATACTGGAAATGATATTGTAAGAGCGATTGCAATGTCTGGGACAGATGGAATAAAAAGAGGAATAGAAGTTATAGATACAGGAAAACCGATACAAGTTCCGGTAGGAAGACAAACTTTAGGAAGAATATTTAACGTATTGGGAGAAACTGTTGATCATGGAGAAAGTTTGGATGATGTGGAAAAAGAATCGATTCACAAACCAGCACCGACATTTGATCAATTAGGAACAGAAACAGAAATATTAGAAACAGGAATAAAAGTAGTAGATTTATTAGCACCGTATTTAAAAGGTGGAAAAATTGGTTTATTTGGAGGAGCAGGAGTAGGAAAAACTGTACTTATTCAAGAATTGATTAATAATATAGCAAAAGGACATGGAGGTTTATCTGTTTTCGCCGGAGTAGGTGAAAGAACAAGAGAAGGACGTGACCTTTATAACGAAATGACAGAAAGTGGAGTTTTAAATAAAACAGCTCTAATATATGGTCAAATGAATGAACCGCCTGGTGCAAGACTTAGAGTTGGATTGACTGCACTTACAATGGCTGAATATTTTAGAGATAAAGAAGGACAAAATGTATTGTTATTTGTGGACAATATATTTAGATTTACTCAAGCTGGAGCTGAAGTTTCGGCATTATTAGGAAAAATGCCATCAGCAGTTGGATATCAGCCTAATTTAGCGACAGAAATGGGAGCTTTACAAGAAAGAATTACATCAACAAATATGGGGTCAATAACATCGGTTCAAGCTGTATATGTACCAGCAGACGACTTAACAGATCCAGCGACAGCAACAACATTTTCACATTTAGATGCAACAACAGTATTATCAAGATCGATAGCCTCGTTGGGAATTTATCCGGCAGTTGATCCGTTAGAATCGACTTCAAGAATGTTAGAACCTGAAATTGTAGGGCTTGAACATTATAGAGTTGCAAGAGAGACTCAAAGAGTGTTACAAAAATATAAAGAATTACAAGATATAATCGCAATTTTAGGTATGGATGAACTTGATGAAGAAGATAAATTAGTTGTAAGTAGAGCAAGAAAAATTCAAAGATTTTTCTCTCAACCATTCTCAGTTGCAGAACAATTTACTGGAATGAAAGGTAAATACGTTCCACTTAGAGAAACAATAAGAGGATTTAAAGAAATCTTGGAAGGATTGCATGACGAAATACCAGAACAAGCATTCCTTTACGTTGGAACAATTGAAGAAGCTGTGAAAAAAGCAGCACAATTAATGAGCGAATAATAAGGAGAAATTATGGAACAAGAATATATTTTGAAAGTAGTAACTCCTGAAGGATTAGTATTTGAAAAACCAGTTGTTTTTGCAAAAGTCCGTACAGTGGCAGGTGATATAGGAATATTAGCAAAGCATATAAATTATGTTAATATTCTCGGGACTGGGGAAATGTTAGTTCGAGAAGCCGATAAAACGGAAACAAGTTATTTTGTAGATGGTGGTTTTTTAGAAGTACGTCAAGATAAAGTTGTAGTTTTAGGGGAAGAAGTAGTTGAAATGAGTCAATTAGAAGCAAAAAGACTTGCTAAAGAGAAAGCTATTCAAGCTGCAACTCGTAAAAGAAAATTTGAAAATAAAGATATTATCGATACCAAAAGAAAAATTCGTGAAAATTTATCAAAATAAAATGACATATACATCTAAGTATGGTATAATATCTTAAGAACTTAATTTTGTTTAGGAGGTTATAGAATATGAAGTATTTAGATGAAATGACAGATAAAGAATTAACAGCTTTAGGAAAGTCAGAAAAGCTTTTTTTGGGATTAATCTTTAATAGAGAAAATATCATTAAAAAATTAGAAAAACGAGGGTATATTCGTAAAGCTAAAAAAGAAATAAATGAAGATAAAATTTTGGGAGAAGAAGAAACAAAAAAAGTAGAAAAAGTTAAAGAAATTGATTTTTCTAAAATACCTCTTTACAGAGATAGAAGCAGAAGATTTTATAGAAATTATCCTAATCCTAAATTAATGAAAAAATTGAAAAAAAGATATAGATTTAAAGTAAAAGATAAAGAAATTAATTTTGGATTTAGAGAATTAAATCAAGAAAATATAAAATTAAGAGAAATAGAAACAGAAATTAATAAATCAAAATATAGTGTAATTCAAGAAGATATTTATTTTGATAAAAGATATTTACCTGAATTTTATTTCGTAGATGAAATTGTACTTATGCCTAAAAATCCTACGACGTTATATGCTTACTGGGAAATTAGAGAAGATACATTTAAAAAGTTAAAAGAAGAGAATAATGTTACAGATGATATTATAATTAAAATATTAAAAGATGGTCATGAATATAGAAAAATTACAAGACATGAAAGAATAGGATCGCATTTTATAACAAATGTAGAGGCAAGTCAAAATTATGAAGCATTAATAGGTTATGAAGATACTTATGGAAACTATGTAGAAATATCTCGTTCTACTCAAACATTAGTTCCAATAAATCAAATTTCAAATAATTTAGATTTAACTTGGGGAACAGTGAGAGTAGATGAAAATACAAATCAAATAATTAAATATATTAATTCTTCTCATTTAGTTCCTGATAGTGAGGAATTTTTAAACAGATTATCACCGGAAGAATATGAAAAATATACAAAAGAAGTTATAGTAAGAATGAGACAAGTAGGTGCTTCAGAAACTATATATGAAATTGATAAAATCGGGTCATCTAATTTAACTTCGTCTGGTTTGAATAAATAGAGGAGTTATATGAAAATAGTAGTTTATGGAGCTGGAGTAATGGCTCAATATGTTAAAGATTCGGTTATTGCTTCGGGAAATGAATTTGTAGGATTTGTAGATCCTTTAGGAAAAGGAAATTTCTTAAATTTAGAAGATGAAAGTATATTGTTTGATGGGATTATAGATTTTTCTCATTATTCTTTAATGGAAGATGTGCTAAAATATGCTATCCAAAGAAAAGTACCTTTGGTTTTAGCAACGACTGGACATTCTACTGAACAATTATTAAAAATAGAAGAAGCTTCAAAAAAAATTCCTCTAATAAAGGCAACAAATACATCGTTAGGGGTAACAGTTTTAAATGAAATAGTAGCATACGCTACAAAATTGTTAAGCGATTTTGATATTGAGATTATAGAAAAACATCATAACAGAAAGATAGATGCACCAAGTGGAACAGCAGCCACATTGTTAGAAGTTATACAAGAAAATTTGCCGGAGAAATATAATGTTATTTATGGTAGAGAAGGAAATAGCAAAAGGCAAGAAAAAGAAATAGGTGTTCACGCAATAAGAGGTGGTAATATTGTTGGTGAACATACAGTAATTTTTACTAAAAATGATGAAGTAATAGAAATAAAACATGAAGCATTATCGAGAAAAATGTTTTCTGATGGTGCAGTAAAAGGTATAATGTATTTGAAAGATAAGAAGCCTGGAAAATATGTTATGAAAGACGTTTTGGGAATAAAATAATTTCAAATTTTATTTAAGAAAGGAGGATGTAATATTTACATTATATTGAAATGACCGAATTAGAAAAATCAAAAGAAATAATAAAATATATAGCAAATGCAGAAAAAACAACACCGGTTGAATTGTATACCGATGAAATAATTACAAAAACACATGACTGTAAAGTAATTGGAGAAGAAGGCTTGAAAATTGTGTTTGGCGATTGGCAAAATATTGAAAAAGTTATAAAAGATAATAATTTAACAAATTATCATTTAAAAAATGATAGAAGAAATTCGGGTGTGCCAATGCTTGATTTAAAAGGAATAAATGCAAGAATTGAACCGGGAGTATATATTAGAGATAAAGTGACTATTGGAGATAGAGCTGTTATTATGATGGGGGCAGTTATAAATATAGGAGCTGAAATTGGAGAAGAAACAATGATTGATATGAATGTTGTTTTAGGTGGAAGAGCTAAAGTTGGTAAAAAATGCCATATAGGGGCAGGAGCAGTTTTAGCAGGAGTAATAGAGCCACCTTCAGCTGATCCAGTTGTTGTTGAAGATAATGTTGTAATAGGAGCTAATGCAGTAGTATTAGAAGGTGTTAGAATTGGAGCAGGTTCAGTTGTAGCGGCAGGTTCAGTTGTTACTGAAAATGTGCCATCGGGAGTTGTAGTAGCAGGGACACCAGCTAAAATTATAAAAAATGTAGATGAGAAAACAGCTTCTAAAACAGAAATTGTAGATGATTTAAGAAAATAATAAAAATTAAAGAAGTGTAAATTAAAGATGATAAAGGAAAAGGTGAAAAATGAAAAAATTATTAGTAGTTTTAGGAATATTAAGTATAAGTGCATTAGGATATGCAGCTGTTAAAGATGATTATGCAAATGCAGAAAAATTATTTAATGAAAATAAAGTTAGAGAAGGTGTAACTTTATTACAAAAAGTATCTACTTCAGGAGATAAAGACTATGCTAAAAAAGCTGATTTACAATTAGGAATGTTATATTTACAAGCAGGGGATGTTACGAATGCTAAAAAATATGCAAATCAAGCTTGGAAAAATGTTAATTTGACAAAAGAAGAAAAATTAGCAACGGCAGAAATTTTATATGAAATTGCAACAGTTGAAAATGATATTGCAGAACAAGAAAAACAATTAAAATATTTAGAAACAGAAACAAAAGGAGAAAATGCTTTATATGCTTCAAGTTATATAGCAATGTATTTACAAACAAATAGAGAAGCAAAAGCTATAGAAAAATATAAATCAGTAATGGCACAACAACATGATAATCAATTCAAATCAGTAGTAAATTATAATGTTGGAAGAGTGTATGTAGTATTAAACAAATTAGATGAAGCTAAAAAGTATTTGACTGAGTCATATGGTCAATCAGTAGATGGAATGTTAAATTCAGGAATGATATTAGTTCAAATTGCTATGCAACAAAATAATAAAGTAGAAGCTGAAAGAATTTTATTGGATATGAATGCTAAAACAGGAGATAAAGAATTAGAATTATTTGATGTAATGGGTAAATTCTATTATAATTATAAAGATTATGATAAAGCAATAACATATTTCAAAAAAATAACAGATAAAGAACCAAATGCAGTAGAGCAAAAATTGATTTTATTGGCGATATATGAAAATAAAAAAGATACTGCAAATATAACTAAAACTTATACAGATTTAAAATCACTAATAAAAGAAAATGTAAATAGAAATTTAGGAGTTCTTTTATTTAATATTAATGAAACTGCATCAGCTGAAAAATATTTGAAAAAAGCAATAAGCGAAGATAAAAATGACGAAGCTAAAGTATTATTAGGTCAAGTTTATGCTTCAACTGGTAGAAAAGCAGAAGCAATAGCAATATTAAAAGAAGCAGTTGCAAGTAAAGTACAAGGTGCATCAGCAGTTTTATCTGAAGTTGAAAAAATGAAATAAAAAAGATAATAATATAAAAACAAAAAGATTTTATAAATTGAATTTTATAAGATCTTTTTTTATTATAAATATCTTTATATTTTAAGTAAAGTTTGGTATAATATATAAAGAAAGGAGAGGGGAAGTTAAGGGTATAAAATATACTAATAATAAGAAAATAAATACTAAAATAAAAGGAGGAGTATTCTTAATAAAAAAATTAAGAATGAAAATAAATGGCTAGAAAAAAGGCAGTAGAAGAAAAAAAAGATAAAGAAACATTAGAAAAAGAAAAAGCGATAAAAGATACATTAGCACAAATAGAAAAAAGTTATGGTGCTGGAGCTATAATGAGACTTGGAGAAAATCAAAAAATGGAAATTAAAGCAATCTCTACAGGAAGTTTAAATTTAGATATAGCTTTAGGAATTGGAGGAGTACCAAGAGGAAGAATAATTGAAGTCTATGGTGCAGAATCATCAGGGAAAACAACATTGGCTTTACATATAATAGCTGAAGCACAAAAAGAAGGAGGAGTTGTTGCATTTATAGATGCAGAGCATGCGTTAGATCCAGTTTATGCTAAAGCATTAGGAGTAAAAATTGATGAATTGTTAATCTCACAACCAGATACTGGAGAACAAGCTTTAGAAATAGCAGATATGTTAGTTAGAAGCGGTGCGATGGATGTAATAGTTGTAGATTCGGTTGCTGCTTTAGTGCCAAAAGCTGAAATTGAAGGAGAAATGGCCGATCAACAAATGGGATTGCAAGCAAGATTAATGTCAAAAGCATTGAGAAAATTGACGGGAAGTATTGCAAAATCAAATACAGTAATGATATTTATTAACCAAATTAGAGAAAAAATAGGAGGATTTTCATTTACACCGGGACCACAAACGACGACGTCTGGAGGGAGAGCGTTAAAATTCTTTTCATCTGTAAGAATGGAAGTTAAAAGAATCGGATCTGTAAAACAAGGTGAAGAGATAATAGGGAACGAAGTATCGGTTAAAGTTACAAAAAATAAAGTTGCACCACCATTTAAAGAAGCAAGATTTAGTGTATTGTATGGAAAAGGGATTTCTAAAGTAGGAGAAGTTTTAGATGCAGCAATAAAATTAGATATAGTTGCAAAAAGTGGATCTTGGTTTAGTTATGGAGATAAAAAATTAGGACAAGGAAAGATAAATGTTGAAAATTTATTAAAAGAGGATAAAGAACTTTATAATAAATTAGAAGCAGAAGTATTAGCAAAAATAAAACCTGATTATTCAGTAGAAAATGAAGATATTGAACCAGTAGAGACGGAAGAAAAAACTTTGAAAACATCTAAAAAAGAGAAAGTAGATGAAATTGAAGAAATAGAAGAAATTGAAATAGAAGATGAAGGATTAGACATTGAATAATGATTATAGAGCAAATAAAAAAAAATAAACTTTATTTATCAACAGGCGAAATTATAGATATAAGTCCTTTAATTAGAATGAGATATAATTTAAAAATTGGAGATAATATTAATGAATATTATAATGAAATTATTTATGATGCAGCTGTTGAAAAAGGGATATTCTTATTGTCTTTAAGAGATAGGACAAAAAAAGAAATTATATTAAAGCTTAAAGAAAAATATAAAAATATTCAAATGATACAAAAAGCAGTCGAAAAACTTGAAGAATTAGGGTATATTGATGATTTTAATTATGCTTTAACATATATAAAAAATAAAAAATATGGAAAGCAAAGAATAAATTTTGAGTTGTATCAAAAAGGGATAAGTAAAGAAATAATTGAAAATGCTTATAATTATTTAGATGAAGAGGAAAATAATGGACAAAAATCTGTTGAAATAAAAAAATTAGAAATAGCTATAAAAAAATGTATAAATAAAGATGAAAAAAAGTTAATACAATACCTTTTAAGACAAGGATTTGAATTTAGTAAAATAATTGAAAAGTTGAAAGAATATAAAGAGTATGGAGAATTTTGTGAATAAAAATGATAAGGAGGAAAATATAAAATTATTAATTTTATATAAATATTATGAGAACGATATTTTATCATATAGCATTAGTAGGAATGCTTTTATATGGAGCAGTATTTAGAATACCTGTGTTATTAATGAAAAAAGGTAAGGAAGCTAAAAAGTTTGCAAGAAAAGTTTGTAGGAACTGGAGTATTGGTCTTATTTGGGCAGCAAAAGCAAAAGTAGAAATAATTTATGAAAATGATTCGGAAGAAGATATAAAAAATATAGTAAAAAATGATGAGCCTGTAATTTTAATATCAAATCATCAAAGTAATTTAGATATTCCTACTTTAGCAGGTTATTTACCGATAAATTTTGGATTTATTGCTAAAAAAGAGATGAAACATTGGCCAATATTGAGTATTTGGATGAAAGGTCTAAATTGTATATTTTTAGATAGAAAAAATGCCAGACAAGGTATGAAAGATATGAAAAATGCTATTCAAATGGTAAAAAATGGTAATTCGTATGTAATTTTTCCTGAAGGGACAAGAAGTGAAAATGGAGAAGTTGGAGAGTTTAAAAAAGGAAGTTTTAAATTGGCGATAGATTCAGAAGTAAGAATAATACCGATAACTATTATTGGTACATATGATATTCAATCAAAACAAAGTCTTAAAATTCATGGTGGAAAAAATGTGAAAGTTATAGTTGATAAACCAATAGATTATAAAAATTTAGAAAGAAATAATCAAAAAAAAATACATATAATTGTGAATGAAATTGTTAAATCTAATTTTGATAAATATAATAATAAAAATTAAATGGAGGGAGTTAGTTATCAAAAAGATAACTGTGAAAAGATGAAAATAATTTTAGCAACTAAAAATAAGGGGAAAGTAGCTGATTTTGAGAAATTAACAGAAAATATGAATATAGAAGTAATTTCTTTTTTAGATGAGGAAATAAATTTTCCAGATGTTGTAGAAGACGGAGAAACATTTGAAGAAAACTCAGTGAAAAAAGCATTAGAAATAGCAAAATATACAGGAATGATAACAGTTTCAGATGATTCTGGACTTTGTGTAGAGGCATTAGACGGAGCACCTGGAATTTATTCTGCAAGATATTCTGGAGAAAATGCTACAGATTCAACAAATATAGATAAATTATTAAATGAAATGAAAAATATTCCTCAAGAAGAACGACAAGCTAAATTTGTGTCGGTTGTAAGTATTGCAAAACCAGATGGGACAGTACAATCTTTTAGAGGTGAAGTTGAGGGAGAAATTATATTTGAAAGAAAAGGAACAAATGGATTTGGCTATAATCCAGTATTTTTCTCATATGAGTTAGAGAAAACATTTGGAGAAGCAACAATGGAAGAAAGAGTTACTGTAAGTCATAGAGCTAGAGCTTTTAGAAAATTAAAAGAACAAGTTTTGAATAAGTTTATATAAATAAAAATGGGAATTTATGATTCCCATTTTTTGAAGTATAAATTAAATATTAATGACTACCTATATTGATTAACCTTTTTTTGTAAAATCTTTTTGTTTTTCTTTATATTTTCTAACTTGTCTTTCAAGTTTTTCTTCTAATTCATCAATTGCAGCATATAAATCAGTATTTTCCGTTTCTACTTTTATTTTTGTTCCACTTGCATAAACTAGTCCATCTGCTTTATGTATTTGTCCGCTTGATTTAGTATCTTCAACAGATAAGACGACATCAACTTCTGTAATAGCATCCGTATACTTAGAAATTTTATTAATTTTTTCTTCTGTATAATTTTTTATTGCATCCGTAATTTTTAAGTGTTTTCCGCTAATAATAATTTTCATAAAACCACGTCCTCTCTTACCTCATTACTAGTATAACTTGAAAAATAAAAAAGTCAACAAATATTGAATATAAATTTTGTTATAAAAAATATTTATAAAATTAAAAAAATATGATAGAATAAGACTATATTAAAATAAAAACAGGAGGAAATATGAAAAAAATACCGAATGCAGTAGGTCCTTATTCAGCTTTTAGGCAAGCAGGAGACTACTTATATATATCAGGACAACTAGGAATTAATCCTGAAACAAGTAAAATTGAAGGTGTTACAGTGGAAGAGCAAGCAAGACAAGCATTAGAAAATTTAAAAGCAATTTTAGAAAATAATGGACTAACAATGTCAAATGTAGTTAAAACATTAGTTTTATTAGATAATATTGATGATTTTAAGGCAGTAAATGAAATTTATGGACAATATTTTGAACAACCTTATCCAGCAAGATCGGCTTTTGAAGTAGGGAAATTACCATTAGGTGCTTTAGTAGAAATTGAAGCTATTGCTTATACAAAATAAATTAGAATTAGCTTAGAAAAATAGCTAAAAAATATAAAATGATACAAACGCTGGAAGCGTTGTTTTTATTGACTTCCCGCTAAAAAAAAAAAAAAAAACTTTGAAAAAAATTAGGAAATATGATAAAATAAAAGTATGAGATTAGAGAAAAGGAAGAAAAGACATTGAAAAAAATATTGATAATTATATTTTGCTTTTTTTCTATAACGGCAATAAGTTTTTCAGAAATTAGTAAGGAAGAAAAAGATAAGATATTAGAAATAGCGAATACAGAAATAAAGAATGGAAATATAAAAGAAGGTGTTAAACTTTTTGAAAAAATTGTAAAAGATGATGAAGCGAATATTAAAGCTAAAAAGATTTTAGCTAAATTATATGTAATATTTGGTGATGAAAAAAAAGCAGAAGAATTGTATTTGAAAATAGTTGAAGAAGGTGATGTTGAATCAAAACAGAAACTGGCTGAATTATATTATTCGCAACAAAAATATAACGAAGCTTTAAAATTATTTTTAGAATTAGCTGAAAAAGTGAAGCGAGGAGATATTTATTTTAATATTGGTTTAATATATGAAAATCTTAGAGATTATGCAAAGGCAAAAGAATGGTATGTTAAAGCATCAAATGAAAAAAATATGGAAGCGATGTTTAATTTAGGAACTTTAGCTTCAAGTGAAGGAAATTACAAAGAAGCGATTAAATGGTATGAAAAACCAGCTAAAAAAAATCATGCAAAATCACAAAATAATTTGGGTTATACATATTATCGTTTAAAAAATAATAGAAAAGCGAAGTATTGGATGGAAAAGGCATTGATAACAGCTGAAAAATTATCTGATATAGAAGTCATAAAAGCAGCACAAGATGGATTAAATGAAATACAATTTGGGAAAAAATAGTGTAAAATAAAAGTATGTAGCGTATATTGTTGCATATTTTTATTTGTTATTTTTTATGATATATTATATAAATATTTTGGAAGGTTTAAGATTAAAAAAATGAATAAATCGAAATTTTATTTAAAAGGATTAAAAGATGGAATTGGAATAGGTGTTGCGTATATTCCTTTTGGTATAACGATAGGATTAATATCAAAAAACTTTGGAATGTCAACTCCACTTGATGCCGTTTTGTCTTTTGGGATTTATGCTGGAGCAGCAGAATCAATGTTGTTAAAAACAGTTTATGAGCAACATGCTACAATAATAGAAATTTTGATTGCAATATTTATGATAAATTTAAGATATTTATTGTTAAATATTACAGTTTTTAGAAAATTAAAAGACGGAACATCAATTTTTGAAAAAATATTGACGGGGATAGGTCTTACAGATGAAACGGTGACATATTTTAATTTAAGAGGAATAAATAATGTTTGGTATGCAATAGGTCTTAATACGATACCGTATTTTGCTTATGGATTAAGTTCTGTATGTGGTTCATTATTTGGGAATTTAATACCGGAAATGTTTAGAACTAGCATGAGCTTTGTACTTTATGCAACATATTTCAGTTTAATTATTTCAGCATTAAAAGATAAAATAAAATATATAGAAGTAGTTGGTTATGTAATTATAATGAGATTACTGTTTTATTTACCAATATTAAATAAATTGAGTATAGGTTGGATTATGATAATAATAATGATAACTGCCAGTACAATATATGCTTTAAGACATTTTGAGGAGGACAAAGTAAATGAATAATTTTGAAGTTTTAAGATTAATTATTTTTGCAGCAATGCTAACAGTCGGAATTAGACTTTTCCCATTATTAGTAAAAATACCTGAAAATAACAAATTTATAAATAAATTTTTTGAAGCATTACCATATTCTGTTTTAACGCTTTTAGTTTTTCCTGGGATTTTTACTTCTGGTGGGACAAAGATGATTGATTTTCTAAAAATATTTGTTGGAATGATGATAGTTGTTGTTATGTCTTTAAAGAAAAAAGGACTAGGTCTTATAATTACAGTTTCATTAGTAGTTATTTTATTATTTGATATATTAAAATATTATTTAAAATATAAAAGAGTGCTGTCCGCTAATCATTCATTGACAACCGGGGTACTATATAATTTAGGAGGTATATTATGAAAGAATATTTACTTGATGTTCCAGTACCACGCTCTTTTTCTTATGTTAAACGTAACATTCCTGAAGTGACAGTTGAACAAAGGGAACGTGCATTAAAAGCAACTCACTATAATGAA